>ERZ1740065.1066-NODE-1066-length-15967-cov-11.986740_pt1 | contig 15967 bp, 8 predicted proteins | sample MGYA00581738_ERZ1740065 | MGnify/ENA primary metagenome ERZ1740065 (study PRJEB43018, sample SAMN04849749) | marine metagenome | isolation source: floating plastic debris | place: Pacific Ocean | collected 2008-09-01 | study: EMG produced TPA metagenomics...
CTCTCTCTCTCTCTCTCTCTCTCTCTCTCCCTCCCTCCCTCTCTCTCTCCCTCCCAAAATGGACTTGATAGCACGAAGATGACAGCACGAGTGCAGTAAATTCAGTAAAACTTCCAGGCTTGGTGTCCTCACTGGTATCGTACATGAATTTTAAATATGTGTTCAATAAGACCTTATAGATCCAAGGTGAGAACTCTCACCTGTATGTACATTACTTACCTGCACACTGCCGACACTAGTCAATACGTAGCAGCTCTCATTATTCAGTTTGCTCATGCTCATTGCTCCAGGTAAGTATGCGTTCCCTCACTTCTGGGTAGAGTCTCAAGCATTGCGAGTGGCAAATTTCTCTAGATTTTTGTAAATGAATACCTTGCCTATGATGTGATGCGTTCCTGCTCAGCCTCCGTATGTACTTACATAATAGCTGACTCGGTCTGCGATAAGAGCTGACAGATCAGTAGTGAGAACTCTCACCTGCCTCACAGATAATGTACCTGTACATCATAAATACCTGACCGCTAGTGGAGATCTATCATTCAGAGGCTTACCTGCACTAGGTAAGTACCTGTCTCTTCACCGTCAGGCAGGGTTTACTGTGTCACAGCACGTTTGACTTATGTTTTTTGTTTCAGTCAAGATGAGGACTTTGACACTCGCTGTGCTAATCATTGGGCTATTCGCCTCCTCTCAGGCTACACTTAGTGACCTCATCAGCCGTTTGGAGGATGCATTAGTAGTCGACACCACCGGTTAGTGTCCACATATTAAATCGCAACTGACGTATGAACAATAGAGACTAAGCATATTTAGTTAGTTGCTTTATAAAGATGTAATAAAATATCTCCTGTCCCGATTGACGATAAATGATCACATCAGGCTATTGATTTATTGGATCTGGGAAAGGACCTCGTCAGTGGGCTAATGAATAAAATAAACGAACGTTCATTTCAGCCCAGCTAATAGTCGTTGAAACACAGGACTGGAATATGAATGAACAATAAACTCAGCATGTTTGGTTGCAGAGGTCAGAGGTCAGAATATGTTAAATCATTCCGCCGACAAGAAACAGTCAGCTCAGGCTGCTAGTCTTGAGGAGAGAGAACTGGTAGCTGGTACCTTCAAAGGCAAAGTTGATTCCCTCGTAGAGAAGGTAGAACACTGCTCATAGACTCCGCATACCCACCGTTTTTGAGACTAGCATTGAAATAATGACTACTGATGTCTATGACAGCTGGGTGGCATGTTGGCAGAGGCTAAGCAACCAGGATCAAAGTACGATAAAAGTGTCATGGACAGGCTCCATACTCTAGTCTCAGATATACAGAACAAGATTGGCTCCCTCTCTGTATGTGCCACAAGTCTTCAATTTTTACTAAGCGTGCACCAATTTAACTTATCTTTTCCTTGAATTTGAAGAACTCCGATGACATACGCGATGCAGTTGTCGCGGTTGTTAAGGATCACCAGCGGTTAGTCACTTCATCTCAACTCACCGTGGTTGATGTCAAGTGTTTACTGTTCCTGAGTAAGTTATTCCTTTCATAGAGCGAATTCCAACTAACACCGGACCTCGCATTGGTGGCCCAGCACAGACCCAGGCCGATGCTGGCAACACTGTTTCACAGGCTGATCAGCAAAGCCCTCTGCAACATCAATCTCATCTCTGTATTTTTTAACATCGAATACTGAAATTATGAAGATGACAAGACGGTTAAAATATTTATTGGACTGTGTTGAAGATAAGTGTATAAACCACCGACTCACACCTGTCACACATAGCAGCACTGGTCCATCGATGTCAATGACACCAGGCTACTCGAACGTATCACACTGAGAACGAATGAAAACAATGATAATAATAATAGTAGTAGTAGAAGTAGCAGTAATAAATATAATTGTTCTCTGACAATGAAACTCAACGTCACGTCGCACTCAGTTCAAGGTCACGATGCCGGAAATGACTGTCACAAGGCGTCTCCCGTCATGATAGCCACGAACTCCTCCATACTGACTGCAACAGAAACATGTTAACTAAGTATAGGATAATCAATAAAGCTCAGTAATAGAAGGGCCACTGATTCATACAGACCGCCGCTGCCGCCGCTGGCATTGAGTTAGCTATGGCTAAGCTGATAGCTCTCAGGTAAATATAGTCTACTCTTCAATATCAGGTAGGCAAGGCTTCAATCTGTTTTTAGTTGGAAAATTTCCCAATAGCTCCCGAATCATCTCTGCAGTTCTTCATTGAAAATGTACTAATTGTCATCCAATGTAAAAACTTCTCCAGCCCTCTAAAGGCCTGCGCCCATTAGGCTCGACACCAGCGCGTACGGGCCAAAGCGCCACAAAGAAGCTGGCGTGTGTCATGATAATTGTACCTGGTACGCTGTACCTGTGCGCTTTACCGGTACGATAAAAGTTGTCAGTACATGAGATCGTTAACTCAATTCTACTTGCTACAAGAAATTTTATGTCATAAGAGAGAAAGAGGGAACAACTTCTAAGAAAAATCGGCCCACTGATTAAGCAGGCGAGGTTTGGAGTTCGAAGTTGTGGGGTTCAGATGCCGTAAGTTTCGCCAGTATAGCTAAAAACTCACTCTCTCCGTCAGCGTCAGCATCGAACTCATCGATCATAGCTCTCAGCTCATCATCGTCCATATCCTCGCCCAGGTCCCTGAGATAGTAAATACCTCCAGTCATGGATAGAGAGGGACAGATACAAGGCTAGCAGGCAGTACTCTACGCACCTCACCACTCGTCTCAGATTTCTCAGACTGATTTTTCCAGATGAATCATCATCAAACAGCTGAAATGCTTTTGACAGCTCTTCCTGAGGGTCTCTCGCCATTATCATATCTGTGGCTAACATGAAACCATACCATAGACAGGAAATGACCAATACAAAACCTCATATAATTGCTAAACTATACTCACTGACTTCCATGAAATCATCCAGTCCTATCTTCCCACTGTTGTCTCTATCATAATCTCGCAAGATCTTCAGTACTTCTGCTTTTTTCACATCAAAGCCCAACGCCTTGAGGGCAACCTACGAATACAGCTACTTGCGTCACGTCACGTGTCACTAGTGATGGGTAACATTTCATCTTTTATCTCAAACTGATTGGTTCAATAGTCGCAAAACTCAAAGCTTTGCCTAAGTTTTTAACCATTGAGGTTCTTTTGCTATCTGTAAGAAAAAAATGGCAACCAATCACTGGATGCCATTTGATAAACGTTGAGGCAAAAAACAGCCTACAAATCGATCTACTATGTATTCACATATGCATGGCATACACATACCTTCAGTTCATGGTAGTCGATGAGTTTGTCTTTGTCAGAATCAAAAAGTTCAAACGCCTCTCGGATCTCTTGCTTTTCTTCTTCAGACACTTCCCTCTTCTTTCGGAGAGATCTATCCCGTTTGACTGAATCGGATCTGTGGAACAAAACGTTGGATTACATATCCCTATGATGAGCAACACGAAACATTACAAGATAGAGAATGTAACAACACGAAACATTACACGATAGAGAATGTAACTAATACATGCTTTTAGGCTTTCATACAGCATAAGTAAAAATACCAACTTGAACGTCAAAATATCGCAGTCATAGATCGGGTGTCGGTGAAGCTTGGCTCATGGTCATGGGGCCAAAACAAACCAGCCAAACAAAATTTTTATGAACAATCCATCCATGCAAGTACAGAGCCGTATACAGCTCTGTGCGAGTTACGATCAATAATTTCCATACCTAAAAGAGCTCATAGTCTTTGGTACAGAAGGTCAAAGAAATTATCACGAGTGAGCACGATAGTTTTATCAGTTTCTTCTATTGTACCCTGGTGCTGTTTTTTGAATTTCGTGTGTGGTGAGAACGCAGCAGCAGGAATCGGTAGATATAGCGTGAGAATGGAGTGCAACAACCTAACCAATACCGATCAAATTATTTAAACAGTATTTTCTATTTCTAATAGACGTCAATGTAGTATGAATAGGCAGCCCCTGCTATAAATTCGTAACCAAACTGACCAAACACAAAGCCGCTTACAGGTTTAACCAATCATATACATTCTCTGACCCAGTATATTGAATGTTGATTGGTCGAAGTATCAGTCAATGACCTCGCGGCCATTCTGTGGAGCATCAGAGTCGTGACAACACATGGAGCTAGTACGTCTATGTGACCAGCTAGAACTTGCCTTTTGTACAACTAGAATGGGATGCCTTGCAGACTAACAGGCACACTAATGTGTATGTAGTGTAATAACGATGCATCATGTGGGGGGAATCAGATTATATAACCTTGTCTTCGGGCCAGCATGATAGAATGTCTGTGACAAGCTCTTCTTCCAGATCTTTTGGCTTTCTAAACACGGCAACTGATAATACAAGCTTGAAAGCAAGCAAAATTTCAGCATTTTACGTAGTTAATGATCTCTTAATGGTAGATCGTTTTTTTCAGCTGTCAATATGTCATCATGAGGTCGTGAAGCCTAACATACGCTGGCTAGAGAAACTCGAGCAGGATTTTAGCCGATTTGACTGTCACAACTCTCCGTCACTAGCTCCGCCAATCAATGAACGGTTTTGTCTTACGATGCTATGCTAACGGCTGTGTGGTGTGTACGGTGGTTTCTGCTCAAAGGGTCACTTAAATTGTCAATTGGCTGTGCTGGTGGTTAGGTGTTTGCAGAAATTAAACTCAGTTGACATAGATTCACATCGCAGTAGGTCTGCGCTTCCATTCTCTATGGCCTCCAGCGCTATTGTGATGCGGCTTTTAGCCGCCTCTGTAAATGTTGCCAAACGAAGTGGCTCCATTATCAGAACTGTCTTGAGCTCTGGCGATTTGGGCATCGTGGAAAAGGTGAACTCATCTATTCAATCTATACATTATGAAGACTGGTAACGTGTCACTGTCAGTTGAAATAAGAAATCGATAGATATTCTTTGATCATGATAGAGCAATATTGCGTTAGGTGCGACGATACGGTAGCTCTTGGCTGTAGCAGCTCTAACCGGAAATAGATGATCACATTGCTTGATTGATCTTCTGTCAAAGTCACCGGCTTTCTCAGACAGTAATACCGATATTCTCCATGATAGGAGCATAAGAATGACCTTCAGACGGAGGCTGACAGAGCAGTCCAGAGATGCATAGTCTCATCCTTGCAGCATCAGTTTCCTCAGCTAACCATCATTGGAGAGGAGGTGAGCCGCCCTAATTCAGTATCATGCAGTTCATTTGTTTTTCTGCCAAAGTTGCTGCGAGTTACATGCAGCAAGTCACTGATTTCCCAACACTCGATGAGTATTTCCTGTGGAATGCAGACTTTAGTCCTGATATTGTGTTCCAGGAGGGTCTCTCTGAACTTGACTCATCGTCTGAATGCTTGGAGACCGGATCATCCAGTGAAGTCCTAGCCCACCAGTGCCCCTCTGATTACTGTGATGTCCAAGAATCCGAGGTTTGTTGTATAATTTCGTCGGCCCTCCCTCCTGTATCACCATACCTGCACATGCCTCCCCTGTGCCCTGTCCATACTACCCCCTTCCGTACCTCCATACTGCCCTGCTGTACCTCCATACTGTACCTCTTAGCAACCTACCTTTCTACCAGCAGAAGCCTACCTGCCTATCATTGAGGTCATGCGATGTATGCTGGCCACTAGGCTTGTGTCCCATTCCTTCACCGGTCATCCCCCTTACCTAATCAACTGCAAGCCTCGGACCCATTCAGCCGCTTAGTTTGCACGCCTTGTGTACTAAGCAGTATATCGCTATCTGTATCAGCGTATATTGATTCCAAACATTCTCGTCTGTCACAGCTTGTTGTTTGGGTTGACCCACTGGACGGCACTTCCGAATTCACTGAAGGCCTTCTAGACCATGTGACGGTGCTAATTGGCATCGCCTGGCAGGGCAAGTCGATTGGCGGCGTTATACATCAGCCCTACTACAACTACAAGAACAAGGATGCTGAACTGGGCCGCACCATGTGGGGTTTGATCAATCTCGGTGAGTAGATTATAGTTCGTGATGGTAGTGTTTCAGTACGGCGCTAGTGTGACGGTGGTGCGTCAGTGTGACGGTGGTGTGATGGTAGTGTGACAATAGTACGACAGTTAGTTTAACGTTTTCAGGAGCCTTTGGCTGCGAAGACAGAGTACCTCCCAAAGAGGGTAACATAATCACGACCACTCGCTCGCATTCCAACAAGACAGTTGTCGATTCCATCGAGGCGTGTCAGCCAACAGAAGTCGTCCGCGTGGGCGGAGCTGGTCACAAGGTAATGATAGGAGTTGTCTGCTCTCTATCCGTTCAAATAACCCAGTGATTAGAGTTCCAGAAACGCTTCAGAATCTTCCAATCTTCCACAGCAGTTTATAACCATTCAAGCAGCTGGCGCTACTGGTGATGGGCTGCCAGCATGCTCTAGTGGTGACTGATGACCCAGGCTGCATTAGACTGTATGACCTAGATTCAGATTGAATTTCCTTTGCAGTATTGGTTTAGGGGCTGGTCCACAACCCCACTGCTAGCGTTGGAGTATTGTTCATTGATTTTTGGCCGATTAGAAAATACAACTCCCAAGTATTTCTCTGTTCGATTGCTTGTCTTTACACCAGTTGCAAGAAATACGAAAAATTTTATGACTGTTGAAAACACAAAAAATTATGCTCGCCAAATTTCCTCTGTCTTCCAGTACATGGATCCATAATCAGCGATTCTGTAGTGTTACGAAGTAATCCATTATCTTCGTTTCTGTTTTGTTTATATCGAATTCATAATCTACCCCCCCCCCCCTGGAGATCAACTATCACTGCCTTCACTGTTTTATGGGGAAATCAATTAGGTGAATCATGATATTTTCTGACCCCCTAAAATCGACCCATGGATGAGGAGACAACTCCTCGTACTATTTATGGTGCAAGATTCATGTGTGCTAAATCATACCAGCGCTGATAGAGAATATGGCAATAGTGAAGGGGTAGGATGGGATTTCCAATGATCGTTGGGTATTGATGTGAGTATCTATGTGAGTCTACTCGTGTTGAGGCCAGCGCATCTGATGGTAGAAGTGGAGCGCTGTAGTACTACTGGTCTTCGATGATGTTCTCCAATTCTTTGATTGGAAATCCCGGCTGCTGTTGCAGGTTCTGCTGCTGTTGGACGGTCTAGTGCACGCCTACGTGTTCGCCAGCCCGGGCTGTAAGAAGTGGGACACGTGTGCCCCGGAGGCTCTGCTCCGCGCCAAGGGCGGCACTCTAACAGACATGCACGGTATGTTAAAGTCCTGTCGATAGTCTATAGGCGTATGATTGGTTCACGTGAGGCGAAAACTCCTAATGATAAAACTGGAGGACTATAGGAGTAAAGGGTAGACAACTCCTTATCTACGGTGAGAATAAACCATTTTGACTCGATATATATGATAAATTAGTTATGAGGCCTTGAACTGTAGCCATAGACATAGAGAATGGGCAGTTTTATCACTGTCAAGGATAGGCGCAGCTATTGGGTATATATATATCTCTCTCTAAGGTTCCATGCAGTTCACATTTTTGAGTGCGCATTCCACGGCCTGGCTGGAACACCTAGCTGTAGCTGCCGATGATGTCTTTGGTATCTCTAAAACACCCATCGACAGAAATTCAGTCTGTTTCCTTCAAAATCTCAACGAAGGACTCACTAATTCCTGGCCTTGATTCCTAACTATTTCCGAGAATCGAAGATGGGTATCCTCTATATTTCTCTGGTGTTTGGACTCGAGGCTAATTTCTAAACTTTTACGATGCGTATCAAATATCATAGCAAGTTACAGAAATACACTCTGTGATCGAGGGGGGGGGGAAAATACCGGTCCTTTGGACTCATTTTATTTTAGTGAACAGCCTTGCGGTATTACTCGCATCTCAATGAGTTAATTTGAAGTAACTTCTACTCCGGTAACAGTGTTGTCATAACAACAGTGTCGTCATAACAACAGCGTTGTCATAACAACAGTGTCGTCATAACAACAGTGTTGTCATAACAGGCTGAGTGTGAGAATATTTGAGTTATATTTAGTGGCTTCCTTGAATTACACTGAAACACACAGCAACCTACTGTAGCTCTGTTGGATGGCGTGATACTTCCAGAGTTGTCTCCTCTTCAACTTCAACAGAATGTTTTACAGCGTGTTCACTGCTGGCTAGGGCGTCTCGCAGCTTGGTTTTCCCAGCCTGAAAAAGTAAAGTATTTTACACGTAATTTATTCCTAGAAATCTAGTATAGTGTTGCTGTTGCTTAGCGACTGTTTTGTTTCACAATCTATTAGGTATCAAGGCTTCCCTTTCGCGTTTAGAAAGTGGCTAGGAACGTGTGCTAGAATAGAACCGTTTACCACTGCCTCCACTTATGGCTGCCATCCCTCGTTGTAGGAAGTCCACTGAAATATTTCAAGGACATACAGCATAAGAACAGCGGGGGTGTACTAGCCACCCTCAATTCTGACCATGGCTGGTACTTGTCTAAGATTCCACAGAGCGTCAAAGATGCCCTCAACCCTGTGTTACCAGCGAAGTAGCTATCGATAGTCTAATGGCAGGAGCACCTGATGTACTATGTCATGGAGCGGGTCAGCTGATCCAACGATCTGTCAATCGTAAATAGTCGAATCTACTGTAAGTTATAGCTGGAGGCTCGTAAAGCTGCCAACTTTCTGTCAGTCTATGTATTTGGGAGTTGTCTGCCTCCTAAATAAATTATCGACGATGGAAATCAAAGTGATAATTACACTCTTCCAAATTCAGTTCACTAATGACACGGTCTTTACACTATCTTCTGGCGTCTGATTGGTTGACATCGACAGCAGACAATTTGATTGGTCGAACAGGCCTGCAAGTGGAAACTGTACTTTATTGAGTACGTGATCACCAGTACCCTGATATCGGTTAGATCAGTGATCCAATATGATTATTGGGCCCGGCTGGTGTACAATCAGCACTGTAATGACTATCGCCCTATCATACCTTTCCTGCTGTTTCTCGATTGCTACTTGTTGTCTCATACGCATCAATCTATTGATATAATCACAGCAAGAGTTCCAACACACCTGTCACGTCCACAGAAACAAGTGCACATTATCGTCTTCCAGTCTTGTCATTGTCCATGCTCTCAGTCTACGAAAGAGGCAATAATGATGATGCAATGACGGGGTGTGTCGGGGTGTTGCGTATATAATTTTTCCGTGCATACAACAGTAGTGGTTGGTTGGGAAAGTGTTGGGAGGCGGTAGCGCAGTGATAGTTAATTTAAAGCCATCTTCCCCACTGACTACCGTCTCGTATTTCAGGTGTCACATTAAGATTAGCTATGCAGAGCTTATTAAATTTATTCTATGACAACAAACAGCGGGCTAGATGGTAAGCCTAACTAGCCATTACTGTAACTCATATCAAATGCAGCAAATTACTCTCACCAAACTGAGGCCTGAGATCATGAATTGACAGCGATTGTGGGCTGACCGCTTCTCGAGCGATGCAACCGCTGTTTGCATTAGCATGAGAAGCATGGAGTCTGGCTGAAATAAACAATGACACCCTTACTGCATCAATGTCAGGCGAGACCATAGGCTATGGCTCTTCAGCTGTCACTATGTTTTCACACTGCTCTGTCTTTGTTTTCTTTAAGCAGCATGTGGTATACGTGCCAATCAGAGGTTTGTTTACATTCGAGTCTAACATTATGATACATGAACACACAGCTCACCGTTGGTTGAGTAAAACTAGAGCATCGCTGGTGTTGCATGAATACGACATAATTAACTGAATCATAACAAACCGCACATGATGTTTCCATATTCTTCCACACAGCAGCTGCTGGCTTGGCGCGAGGCTCACACCCTCACTCTTATCGCAAATAAATTGTCACTAAAATATTATCATGAACTTTGAAAATGGTCTCCGCTAGCTATGGTCTTGTTTGGATTTAGTCACAAATAAAATGCATTCTGTTCAGAATTTAGACAAATATGCTGATTTCTGTCTTCGGACATGACATGACAAGCTTCCTTTCCCTAGACAGGCAATCAAAGTGGTCGGATCTCTCGCGACATCTAACTGAGTCCAAAGGTCCAGAGAACAGCTAAAGGTTGAGGGGGTGAAGTGCCCCCAGAAAATTCAGCTTTCTGCATGTTGGGAACGTTGTCTTTGTATAATAGGTAGCAGTCCCTACTGACACACAAAAATCATCAGAAGACCTGGATGTAAACATCTTTATCTACAGGTAGCTGTATCTCACTCATTTTGATTTCATGTTCATCGTGGATGGATTCACTCCAGAGTTCCCAATTCTATCCATTTGATTGTTACACTCCCCTCTACCCACTGTCACCATCTCCACATGCCTGACACAGAAATCTTCCAGCTCCGAATTGCTCCAGTCGCAAGTCAAGGGAGACAACTCTAGCATGAACTAGTACTGCTGGTGTGTATTTGTTCATGCTGCGCAACATGAGGCTTTTGATTGGTTGATGTGGGAGTACAGCGCATTGTTCAGTTTGTATAAATGTCATTAAACCGATGCTTTGATACATTCCCAGTAACATCTCTGGTAAGGACCTTATGTCAGACGGAGTCATGGAGGAGAAAGCTCAAGCTCTCACACCGACCAGGGTCAGCGACTTCAGTATAGACAGCATGCTCTCCAGGGTCAAGCAGTCTCCAGGTATGAGTACAATACATACAGATATGAACAATGCTGCTGTCATGGTTGGATACTATAGCTGACTTTTCATCATCTTTTTTCTCAGACGAAAAAAGTAAAGACTCAGCTTTAAACGACAGCAGCCCACAGGTGGACAAGGATTCCGATCAGGAGCTTGACGTTGACGATACGTTAGACGCAAACAATAACTCGACGTCAGCATCTGAGGAAAGCGGAGAGAAACGGTCCGAGAAACCTCCCTTCTCATACAACGCTCTCATCATGATGGCTATTCGGAGTAGCCCTGAGAAGAGACTTACGTTGAATGGTATCTACGAATTCATCATGAAGAACTTTCCGTACTACCGGGAGAACAAACAGGGTTGGCAGAACTCTATCCGACATAACCTGAGCTTGAATAAGTGCTTCGTCAAAGTGCCACGACACTACGACGATCCTGGTAAGGGCAACTACTGGTGCCTCGATCCTTCCTGCGATGATGTCTTCATTGGCGGCAGTACCGGCAAGCTCAGAAGACGCTCAACGGCAGTGTCAAGGTCAAGGCTAGCAGCATTTAGACGGAATGTGCCTCCAATGTATCAAACGGACAAATCAGGACTGTTGTGGCCAGGAGTCTCCTCAGCTCTGCTCAGCCTGACGCAGCACTACGCTTCTCAGGCGTTACGCTTCCCGCCATCTGCCGCTGCTTCCACTGGCCTGCTCGCGTTCCAGCGGCCTGGTGACCCTATCAGACCTTCGCTACCGTCTGCGTCGAGTACAAACTTCTCTATGGACAGACTGCTAGAGCCGCTCAAGGAGAGTAGAGGCATGGCGTCATCCATACCCATCAGCCCATCGGCAGCCGCCTACAGCAGTTTTCTGGCGTCGCACGCCGCCTCACTTGGATACCTGTATCCGGGTTTAACGCCATCTGCCTACACAGACATGTGCCTCAGGAGGTTATCTGGGGGCAGCCCACCGCCTCCCGCATTGACTTCCTCCATAGCCTCTAACCTTCGGTGAACAGAACAACAGATATTTGTATATTATTTTTTCATCGTTGTTGCCTCATGTTTTTATTTTTCAAAGCCACTAATCAAAATATTTATTGTGAAATAAATACATATTACTTACCATTCCGATGACATAGAAATCATGTGATGGCGAGAGAATGAATGTCGGAGTCAACAAATGGAATCCATAATTCCTGAGAGCTATCAGCAATCAACTAATGGTGAACATGAATAAGCGTTTGCTATATGAGTTAATATTCGATATATTTTCAAAAGACATAGAATCTGTGTAAATGGTGTGCCAGCTTGTCTTCCAAGTGAAATGATACAAAGCTCATCACGTCACTAACATCACGCCCACCTAAATATAATCAAGGATGTGTGCCGTTGTTTTATTAAATTCAAACCATTCGCTACATGTTTTGTAAATTTTTCGCCCACCGTTAACATCAGAGTCTCATGGCAATTGCGGCTGAATAGGGAGTACACTCGCGTCGCAAAGAGAAATCTCACGCAGCAGACTGGAGGGAAGAGAGATGAGAGTGTAAAATATCAGAGCAATGATTGCTTCCCCCATACAATTCACTGACGCAAGGAACATAACGTGATGCGCTGCCAACTAAACGCTATGTCAGCATAAAATATGTAGCCAGTCAGCAATACCTGCTGCTCATCGAGTATAGTAAAATGTTTGCTTGACATTTTTATATTTGGAAACAAAGTGGCCAAAGGATGCTGTTCATCAATGCGTAGCTGCAACTATGGCTATATTGATACACACAACACGAGCATTTTGTTTCATTTTTCATAACATGTTTGTAATAAACAGCCATTCGTTGTTAATATTGAAAACACTTCATTGCCCAAACTTTCTCACGCTTTACTGTGACCAAGAAAGGGCACGATCCTTTGTTGTACCTGCTTATGATAAATATTGCCCATGATTTGGTCTTAACTTGTGAATCGGTATAAAATAAAGCAAATAAAACAATAACGCTGAATACAATGTATAAAATATTCATTTGGCTCGTGTGTAAACACAGAGTTGTTTTCAATCACTGATAGCTCAATTATCCAGAATTCTTAGCCTCGCTCTCTTTGACTCAAACTATTCATGCACGTATCATGAAATGTAATTACGAAGTATAATTGATGCTAGAACAATATTGGTGTCTCGTTCTCTGTAAATTAACAAACTCGAATGAATTGCACGCTGTTTTTCAAACCCCACACCGAAGCATTTAGTACCGCGTAAGCAATCACAGATTGTTCAAGTGCAAATTTGCTGACAAGACATTACAACCAAAATAGACACGCATCCGCTCGAGGGATGTTGTGCAAGCCGCACTGTATAGTACAGAACAGAGAGCTACTAGTGTAGCGACAGTATGATTTCAGTCAACATGGAGGTTGAGAGAAAGTGAGTTGACAAATCTCTCGTAACAGTCACGGTTCATCCCTTCTAAACAAAATCATCGCGCAGTCACAGCACTGTTGATGTATCGGTACAAAAACGTGTCACAACACAATGTATGAGTACAACAGAGTTGGGTGCGGACCTCTCCGCGTGACCCCAGATTCAGGGCTCTAACAACGACTGAAAGCTGCTGAGCTCACATACAATGCAGATACAGCGAGGTGCAGCGCAGTTTGAAGGTGCCTGCAAGGTGTCTGTCAGGTTGACTAGCTGTCAGTGGGAGAGGGCAGCCTGGCCAGGCAGGTGTGTTGTCTCTGGCCATTGATACCGTAATCAGAGGCCTTAATCAGCTTGTTATTTACAAAATTTATGGCGCTTCCAAAAGCTTTCGTGCCAAAGTTGTAAAAACATCGTAGCAATGGAGCTAAATATTTGTTGAACAGACCCATATACTGTATCTCTGCTTCACCTCAACCATCGGGAAAAACTCACAGGTGAGCGGCCGACTCTGCTGCACCTGTCTGCCAATCAAATATCTCCGATGACGATGTAACGGGTTTGCAACTGTCTCCAACAGATTCATCTTGAATAATCAAATTTTGCTTTCATTTTTTTCAAACGCAACATGATGACACGACAGCCAGGTGACAAGTGTGGGACAGGTGGCATGAATGAAACCGGTATAGTGACCACGGCATGCTGGGTCCTCTCCACAATTGTTTGCAAACAGATCAAATCTTAGTCAGAAAACATCCGAAAGAATTTTGTCTCCTTCAATCAAAGGGATGTGTTTGTTTGCCAGAATGATTTCGCTATCATCAATTAAAATCTTTGACATAGACTGTGCGGCCACAGCTGCATGACAAGAATACCTATTTGTTTACTTTTTGCAGAGATGGCAAAATAGGAAAATATTTAGTTGAATGTCGATATGCATGTAACAGGAGCCGACAAGTGTGGATGACAATAAGGAGCACTGCGGCTTGGCGAACCAGCAGATGTGATGACGATTCACCAGCAGGTTTGATGGGTGATTCACCAGCGAGGCAGTGCGAGAACTGATGGATGTAGATTCACTCGACGCATCCGAGAGTAAATACTGCCTTCTGTTTGGTATCGGCATACCATCAATTCAGCCTCTGAAAAGGCAAAGTGTTGTCTCTTGAATTGCCGTCTGGCGGCCAAATGTGATCATTGTGATTTATAATTGTCGTAGAATCCTATCTTAGAGCCCGCTCCCGCAGGTGGGGTGGGCTGTTACCCACCGCCTTCCGTGACGATCCCAGATAAGAGAGGTAAACACGTAGTTCAAATTGGAGGTAATGTTTTGACAAAACATTTGAAATTCGGCTTTTGTTTATACAATAAAAGAGTAAAGATCAACAGGCGCATCAGTCGGGTGTAAAATCGTGTGGCCATTATTCTACACGTGCGACACTGAGTAGGTCAATGCCCACACTGAGAGATGGGCCACGTCTGATGATCTACCCCCACCCCGTACTCCAGTCCTCCTATCGACACACACACTCGCCATGATAGAGCATCCAATGACGCAAACTACACTTCACTCAGGCACACTGAGGGGCGGCAATGGTGCTGTGTTTCTGGAGTTGTAACTCAGCAGCTCATACGCTGTTCTTTCACGACATGCCCAATGCCATACTAATAACGATTTGATGTGCAAACTGAAGGTTTCGACAAGAAACTTGTTTGCCAAATACAACTACAGCCTAAACCGCAGTATTTTCTACATTGCAATCAGATATATGTCACTGAGCTCAAGCGTTACACAGGGAAAGAATTTCAGCTGCATATTGTGTCTTTAATTGGAGTAGCTGTGAAACTGAAAGATAACAGCCAAGCTTCCAATCAGTGGAGATAATGCTGGACAAGAGAGGATGAGTGGAGAACGGCGCTATGGCTCGCTATCTGTATGCCTCATCGGCAGCCATTTTATCAGAAGATTTAGATGGAGTTATTGTTGTCTAGCCTGATATAGATCTACTATGGTGTGGATGGCGCTACATTACATCCAGCGTGATTGACTGCGCGGCGTACCTGCCTACACAAAGTATAGTATATGTAGCACAGACATACAGTGTACATATGTATTATACGGCATCAACTGATCTCATCACCGCCTGTTTGCAGTTTCTCATAAAACCGACAACTGTGATGTTTATTGAAATGCTGGAATTACTGTCTCGCTATTTCATCCAGGAAGAGCAGGAGAAAGAAGGTGGTGAGATGATAACGAGCAGGGAGAGAGAGAGAGAGAGAGAGAGAGAGAGATGAAGGAGAGATGAGAGAGAGAGAGAGCAGGGAGAAGCAGGGGAATGTGAAGAGAAAGGGAGAAAAGCAGGAGGGGAGGGTTGCTGGTTTCCCAAAAATTAAAAACAATCACGATCAGCCATTGTTGAGCACCTAATTAGCACACAAGTGGTTGAAAATAGGCTCCTGTTTACAGTAAACAGCTACATGTTTAGCATTGGAGCTGATGGATAGACATTGTTTGCTCTGTCAAGAAATGATGCACTTAGAGTTTTTTGAGCCGCAGTGGCTACAGACCACACGCCATTCATCGGGTGCAGCTCGAATATTGTTGTATTGAGATTTACATAAGCGTCCTGTTGATTCTTGCAGCTGTCAACACTAATCGCCTTACCCGATTTGTTTATTTATTTTTCATTTTCAATTGAAGGTAGTTAAAAGTTTCTTTTACAGTAATTAAGTTAGTGCAGCACAACTAGAGGTAGACCAAACACCGTAATGAAACGAAGCAGACCAGCCGCAGCTGTCACTAAGCCAAAACTGGGACAGCTAATAGGCAAGGGGGGG
>ERZ1740065.1067-NODE-1067-length-15958-cov-12.544363_pt1 | contig 15958 bp, 15 predicted proteins | sample MGYA00581738_ERZ1740065 | MGnify/ENA primary metagenome ERZ1740065 (study PRJEB43018, sample SAMN04849749) | marine metagenome | isolation source: floating plastic debris | place: Pacific Ocean | collected 2008-09-01 | study: EMG produced TPA metagenomics...
TTTTGTTGTTGTTGGTTTTTTTGTTGTGTGGTGGTGTTTTGTTTTCTTTCGTGTGTTTTTTCGTTTTTGTGGGTGGGAGGGAGGTGGAGAGGGATCTAGCATCGTATCTACTGACAATGACTTTGCTCCACATGACCATGACAGCCAGCTAATATCACTGATGATTCAATGACTGTAAACTGCACACTGATCCCTGCTGCAGTAGAATAGCTTGTATAAGCGGGTGAACAATGTGTCGTCAGAATATAGGCAACTTTAGCGGGCCATGTTGCTCGTACTTGGAAGAAGCTCCTGTAAACCACTCAGAGAAAAACAAAGAAGATAAGCTACTACCCAAGCAGAAACCTAAAGACCGAACCTTTTAGAGCCCTGAACGCTAATGATTATAGGGAATAGATGAGAAAGGAAAATTCTGTACATGATCATTTGTGACAAAAGTTTCACTCATCCTAGCCTGTATTGCCCCTGCTGTTGTTTACCAGAATTTCTAGTCATACCGGATATATTCAGAGTTTTGCTGCTATTCAACGATCATTCGTGGACCACAATAGAATATTAGGTTATAAAATCTTACTTTTTGTCCGATTCTGGCAACCATAAGTCTGTTATTCTTCTTTTTGCCGTGTTCGAATGCACATCTCTAGAGAAATTCGCGGTGTCCAAGTCGATATCATTCTACTTGACTGTGATTGGATGATCAACAGTCACATATGGTTACGAGTGTCACAAAATAGTGCGGAGTTTTCCCAGAAGATTTTTCGAAGGGGAGAAAACTCCCAATGGTCTTTGAAAATTCTAACATTAAGTTGTACGGCAACGCCGCACCTGCCCATTAGCACGGCCCTGCTCTGCACCGTCCACTACTTACTACATGCTCAACTTGTGAAAATGCCTAATATTTCCTGATTGAGGAAAATCAACACTGCACCAGTTATTGCTCATGACAACTTCACCCATGGTTTTGTGGGGAGACCCCATACAGCCGCTATCTGACTGTATGCATGCAGTGCATGCCCACATGAGGGTTGCTACATCCATAGAAGCAATCATCATGCTGGTACATCATTATTTACGAAAAGAGCTATAGTCTCACACAGTAGCATGCTTTGAGCCTAATAGTAAGTTTCTTACAGTACTAGTGGTGCTTCATAGTACATTATGTTCATTTCATACTACCTTGTATTACTTTCATACTACCATGTGCTGGTCTCATAGTATTGTGTTCCCATTTCATTCTACCACTACTACATTTTTACATAGGAGCCCTATGTGGCGCCTCTGTGCCATGGTAATATCATAGTACCATGGGACTTGTATGTATCTCGGTACACAATAATATGGTATATGGTGACAACCTTAATATATACCACTGTATACAGTAATGAACCACGGATATATTACATTGTATTACATCATACTATATGATTACACCATTTAGTGGCATGAATACAATATTAACTAATTCAAAACAGAAAATTTCCTGCTGGCAGAAGGCAGACCCAATTAATGAGTGTTACGATGATTTCTATTAATTTTCTGACAACAGAGAGAGGCTAGTTCTACTGCAAATATGAACAGGAGATATGGATAGTTAGCAACTAGCAAATAACAAATAGCAAATAGCAATTAGCGAGCTACGCTACATGAGTAGGACAACAACTACATGATGGTAGTAAAATACATCCTGGAGGTATATCACAGCGTTGTTGAGCGGGAGAAAGAGCTTTACAATGCACATCAATGTTAGATCACCACCAGAAGCCACTTGATCAAAGGCCAGAATTCATTACTTTTAATGCCAATCATATATATAGTGTAGTATAGTGTATCAGGGAGCAGCTAGTCTTTTTATGACAGTAGCTGGGATATTTATCCTTCGACATTACCGATCTGACTTCGATTACAGCCAAAGACTCTGCGTACGTGCTGCCGGTAGGACTGCGTTCTCCACCCATAAATTACTGCGTTGAGAATGGTGCAAGGCGCTTTGATAAACGCATTCCATATGTGACACAAAACTGATTCACCAGTGGTGTATAAAGTTATTACACAAATTGAGTTGAGGAGGAAAACGATAATTTCCAGTGTGAAGATTATGATCAGATACATGGAGGTCTTTGTCTTCCCATCATTGTCAGAGGAGTTCTGTGATCTGTTTCTCATTCTCTTCAACTCTCTGTAGACCTTGATGAGCAGAGTGCCTGAGAGGGTATTTGGGGTGACAGCAAAACATATTGTCAAGATTACAACATTTCCAGCAGAATTCATCCAGGGTGTGAGGTTTAGTACCTCAGTGAGCGTCAGAACAGTACTCAGTGAAAAAATGTACAACCAAACTAAGACAAAGTTGACAGGCAACCGTCTAATGATGACGGATGACTCATAGCTGAACGGCGTACAGATGGCCAAATACTTCTCCATACTAGCCAAAAGAAACACGTGAAAACCGACATAGTGGCTGCAAAGAGTCACAATCCTGATGGGAGCTCTCAGTTCAGGCTCCCCATAATTGAGGTTGACTATAAAGAATTCATAGCAACTATAAAATATAATGCTAGCGACATTGTATAGGATGTCAGCCAGAGTGATGTTGATGAGGACATAGCAATATGGTGTTCCTTTCAAAGTTCCCAGTTGAGAAATTACCCACAAGTGGAAGGTATTGATAAAGAAGGAAATCACGTTTCCAACCATGACACACGATTCTAGAGGCTTGAGACATTTGAAGCTCACGCTGCCAGCATCTAACAGAGCTGAGGAGTTGGCATTGGTGTGATTGTCAGCCATTGTTAGTCCTGAGAGTCTAGAAATCAATAGAATTTACACTTAACGGCAGGAAAACATCTCTATATACGTCGAATGCTGGGTGGCTGCTATTTCTAAAGGAGCCAAACAGCCAGTATTTTAGAATTCACTTTGGCTAGTATGGAATGGGAGATCAGCACTGTTGGCCCTGGGTAGGATGTCTCAGGTTTGATCCCCGGTCATTGTGGCATGAGGTGGAAAATCCGGTTTCTGTGAATCTCCCATCACTGTGCCAGCCATTGCCCGCTCATGCTCACAAACAATTTCCCACTCGTGCTCTCACAGCAACGTTTAGCCATTGGCGTGGTAGTCTCGACACCCATTCCACAAGTGGGAAAAAATTGTTTTTGGTCAGGATACGACACTACTGTATTGATTAGTCAGCAATATTCCGATTTCAACACTGTTTCGCCATAGTGTAGGAGGATGTAACCGTGATAAAAGCTGTCAAGGTCACAATTAAGCCTGAGGTTCTTTATCTCGGGTGGTCTATTTTGGAATAGTTGCCCTACTTCTTTAGACACTACCAAGTGATACAATACCAGAGATCAAGCGTTACCGCAGTATCAGAGCCTTCATTGTTCAGTGCGGCCTTTACTCACCAAGTTCTACTTGAAACTCAGATCTGTCAGTCTCTCAGAGCTCTCCGTTCTTCACTGCTCCAGTTCTCCAGTCGAAGTGACTGGGAGGCTGGATGGATTCTGATTAAATTCGATATGATATTTTACAACTCAATAGAAACCATCACCTACATCACTATGACCACGCTCTTATAATTTCACACGAACAACATCATCCGATACCATTTGCACATATTGGTAGCTAATGCTATATTATCCCTAATGAAGAGAGTGAAATTCAGTCTGACGCATGTATGCTTTATTCTCAGTACGTGCTCACAGCTAGTCTCAAACGCATTTCTCAGAACGGATTGATCAGCGGGGAGGATACATTTGGATTAAATTCATTAGAAACCTTTAGAACTCATAAGAAGTGTTATGTATACCAGCATGATAAAACACCTTAAATAACAGATAAACCGCGTCATCAACTATCACAACTGTACCAGTAAACACAGTGGTATCCATCATGGAAATGAAATGCAGTCTGGTATGTGTGTCTTCGATTCAATTCCCATTGACATGTGGATATCACGAGTCCAGAAAGTACTTCTTTAATCCTTTAAGATGAAAACACGCATCTATTTGAGTAGGCGGGCTGAGATGTTTCCAAAAAGTCAACTATGCTCCTTACTTGGCCATACAGCCCCAAATAGCAAAATATTGTAGATTTCAGTAATCTAAAAATAAAACCCCCTATAATACGGGTGAAACCCACATTAAAGCCTTTATTTCAGTACTTCACTGCTCATTAAATACTATTAATCAGTTGTGTGGGCTTGTGGATTGCACAGGAAGCAATTAAAAGACCTAATGTGGTAATTTAGCTGCCTCACAAGTTAAAAAAGTTGTAGATCTATGAGTAGAATCGTAGGGTTGGCAACGCTGCTCTTTGAATGGGTATACTCACTAAGTTCTCAATTTCCACTGTCTAAGGGGACACCTACTTGCTGCTATCTATACTTGCCTGAGTGGGTTATTAAGTAGCTGCAGAGAGAGAGCTAGAGAGAGGCAATGTTGGGACATATCACTATCAGACCAGGAGTTGTCTGCTCCACATGGGAGCGCCTCTTACCTTCAGGAGCATTCCAGAGCCATTATATATACTGAGTCAAGGGTTCAGAACACTCTCTTACCTCTGCTCACGCCATCTCCCCCATTTGACAACTGCTACTTCAACTGTTGGTTTGGTGTAGATGGTTTCCCACCATGCAGTTGCTTTCTATTGCTCTCCAATACAGAGTTTGTGAACCTGCCATTCTTTTTGCATTGGCTGTGACGCTTGTGTGACATATACTACACTTTTCAAGTCTCACAGACTAAACGAAGTTGCATGTAAATGAGAATAACGATGGCTCACAAGGACATAGACATAGACATAGACATAGACATAGACATAGACATAGACATAGACATAGACAGCCTGATATAAATTCGTAGGGAAAGATGAAGCAGCATCATACTGATTCACAAAGGAGCATGAAAATATGCGACACGAATATGCGGAGAAAAACTAAACAGCATGACAAAGCTTTGAGAGGTTATAACATCAGGGTACAGCAACGGGGGATCACATCGCACAATATACTATTCATCTATACTGTTCTTGAATCCAGGAACTGCTTGTACCACTCAGTCATCCCTGTGTCTGGATTATCGTCCATCTGCTTCACCACCAAATTCTTTAGCCGGGCCTTCGACACCTGATTGGATGGTTGGGATGAATTGAAATAAATGTGCAGGTATTCTTGTGGTACACATGTGGGCATGTTCAAGCTGTTCTCACTTACTTTCCTGCCGGTGTCAACCAATGGAAAGGTGGCAAAGTAGAGTATCCTACAGGCTCTGTACAGGTCACTTGTCTGGAACCAATGGAATTGTAGTATTGAAGTCACACATCTACTAAAAGCATGCCAACAATAGAATTCTAGCTAGAGTACCTGCTGTACAACAAACTCTACAAGCTTCTTTTCTTCAAGGCTCTGTACGTAAGAGTCAAGGCTACAGATTAAAAGTCACACAATGGTAAGCAGCAATCAGATTGTGATGACGGCAAAAAGTTGATGTTGGCAGATTACCGAATGCAGTAAGTCAGCTCATCCCCATATGCATCTGATACCTGGGCAGATATCACCTACACGTAGAAAACATATATGTTTGAAGCCATCGGTGCACTTATATGGTTAATCCTTGCATTGGTATATCACTAGAATTACAGAATAAGAAAGGGAAGATGAATTTCAAACACCTGCTTAACTCGTTTGCCATTCAGGCACCGATAATATGAATAGGAAGAACTGTGAGCTAGGGAGTGAAGGAGCTGCTTACAACATGAGAGGAAGGACGGGTTTAAATACTCTAAAATATGCTCCAATGCTCAGTGCTTTTCGATATCAATATCCATGATGACATGGTAAATTGGTGTGCAGAGTTACTATGTACCTCGGAGAGGAGTGTGTAATGGTTGTAGTGATTGCTTTAGGAGAGGAGTGTGATATGTAGATGGAACTCACAGCACACTCAGACACGCCAGGGAGCTTTTCGACAGCCTGCTCCACATACGATGGATAGACAACTTTCTGATTGATTTTGAATCGAAGGCAGTCAGACTTTCTTCCCTTTACCTCCAAAGTTTTGTCAGGATGGATAACTCCAATGTCACTGAGTGGGAAAGATTACTGATCAAGCAGCAATGCATGGAGAGATAAGCGTTCCTTTTAGATCAGGTTAAAGCATAGATCTCGATTTGGTATACTGTGGATCGGGATTTGATACCGACAGAAATGTTAGCATTTCCTTCAAAATCATCAAGAAATAAAAATGATAGAGATCTAATATTAGCAATCCCACGAATGAGAAGACAACTCCTACATGAGGAATAATGGGCGAAATTTCTATAGCAAATTCCAACAATAGCGATAATTTTCCGTGTCTATTTTTGTGGCCATTATATAGGCGCTCAGTGTTGACAACCCTACAATTTCACTCATAGATCTGCAATTTTTAAGCTTTTGAGACAGCTATTTTACCATGTTAGTTAATTTAGTTGCTTTCTATGTAGATCAGGGGGCCCATAAAACTGACTAATTGTATTCAGCAATCAGTAATGTACTGCAATAAAGGCCATAAAGTGGGTTTAATGGCAGTATATGGGGTTATAGTTATCGATTATTGAACTCTACGATATTTTGTCATTTGGGATTGGCCACACAGCCGTTACTATCGAATCCAGTTTTACAGTTTCTTCCTTCCTTTCACCTCTAGAGCGTTGTCAGGATGGGTAACTCCTATGTCACTAGATGAGACGGCTTAGCATCTGATGCTTTTGTGTTAGGACAAATCAACTCCTTTATTGGTGAGTGATAGAACACATCCGCAAGGATTATGTGACGTCACTCTCTGCCTACTCCCTCGTCCACTAGTAGCTGCCCGAGGGGCAACTTGCATCTGATAACTTTGTAACCGATTGTTTAGTGATGCCGACTGAGGTTGGTGAGGCTGTACGATGAGTGCAGTCATGATTTCTTTATCTACATGTATTTACTACTAGCTGACAAACAATAGTTGAGGCAGGTTTTTTGGCTGATGCTATAGCCTGAATCCACCCTTGGACTGCGTCTTCTGAAAATAGTCTTAGACTATGCAAACTAAATCACCATAGACCTATGACCTATGACCTAAGACCTATGATGGAAATATTTGAGTTCGCAAGACTGCGTTTACAGAAGCTACATTTCTCACCCGCTCTTAATGAAACCGTCGGCACTGATTGTTTTTCTGGTCAGTTCGTCATCTCCCCTGTATCCAGACAGCATAGCTGGACATTTGTACCAGATCTCTCCATCCTCTCCAATCGGTACAATTTCACCGTTTGTGTCGACTATCTTTAACTGAGATTGCAGAAAAAGTAAAATATGAATCACTGAAACTTGTGCTCATTTGATATCAGTATTGGAATGATGGAGGAATGGTAGAGTATACTGTCCACGGTGGTGTACTAGGACTGTAATAGTAACCCTTCACTGATTAGAGAGGCGTTTACCTCAGATTGAGTAGAGAGGCTCACACGTCCCTCCAGTTGTTGCACCCTAGGAGCGTCCATTGGACACCATGTAGGGAGGAAGCATTCCGACTGACCGTAAATGCTCTGAAATTATAGCACATTCAGGAGGTGACAACTCTGTGGTAAGGAACTTGGTTTAAGTATACGTAAAACCTGTGCAGCTCACCAATGGAACAGCAGTGAGGTGCTCAATGATATCGGACCTGAATGTGTCAGTGAAAGTCTGTCCCCCGATGATGACCATCTTCAAATCAGGGAAAGGTAATCCATCTTTCTTCGCCAAACCAGCCAGCATCTTGGGAAATCCTCCCAAGATGAAGATGCCTTCAACCCTAAATTGGTGAGGATCATAATGATACGAAACAGAACTCCCATTTTGATAGCAGGATTTTTCCGCAGACTGATTGTGATACAAATGGTGGGGCAAGATCACGAAGAGCAAAAGTTTAGTTTTCTGCAGCATGAATGCCTAAAACTGAAATAGAGCGCAGGTTGTATTACCTCTCATTCTTCAGCATCTCTGCATAGGATCTGATGTCTCCCTTTACCATGATTTTCTCAGATGCGATTACGGTCTTTTTCAACGTGCCGAATAAATTGTGATCGATGACAATGTACATCTAGCAATCAACATCCAGGCAACCAATGCTCATTGATTTCACCTAGTAATAACAAAAAATTCTTTCACCTCCTCAGATACCTGTCCTTGGGTTAAAATAAAATGCCTTCTTCTATTTTATAGGTTTCATACAGTATCTATAGTAGGTACATGTGGGAGAGAGCATGGTTGTGAGAGTTATCCTCTCGCTCACATCCATCCACCATGCCATCATAATATGGATATAAACTTATACCATATTATACATGTAGCTAGTAGTGGATAAAACAACTCTGAGGTTTGAGGGATCTACTGTTATCTCATGGCATGGGGAGACAACTCTCACTCCAGTTGTCAAACATCAAATGCACATTGCGTGGCATTTTTTACTCTTTGGTAGGCGTGCAGGAATCATGTGCCGGTATTACACTGGAGTTATGCCGGTGTTACACATGTGCTATTCTGGCTTTCGCCGCACTTAAGCCGGCTTTAGTCTAAGCTTAACACCGGCGTTTACAAAACCGGCGAGCCCACCGATAGAAGAGTAAAAAATTCCCATTCCCAAATTCCCATATCCAGGCAACCAATGCTCATGGATTGCACCTGATAATGAAAAAAGAATGCTGTCGCTGCCTCATATGTTTGCCCTTTGAGTAAAATGAGATTCCTTCTGCCATTTCTGAGGTTTCATTCAGTGTCCAGAGTTGTCTTCTCCCTCACATGTACTTACAGTAGGAGAAGACAATTCAAGACACAGAATAATTACTCAGAAATGGAGTAAGGAATCTGATAACTATGATTACTAGTAGTAAACAAGAAAGTTACTCTGAAGTTGGAGGGATTTAATGGCATCTGATGGCATGGGGAGACAACTCTCATTCCAGTTATTATCAGCCGGGGCAAGTACAAGTATCCAGGGCTTTGATATAAATACTTACTCACCTCATCGAATCTGAGATTAGCGTGCTCAACTCGAAACGCCACTGTCTTATTAGGCACTTCGACAAGTTTGGGAGCGCCTGTGGATCCCTATACGTATGCAAAGGGAGATCATAATACTGGATGTGATGGGCATAGGGGTATTAGAATTATACTGGTCAGTGCTAGCCAGCACTGCCTGTTGGATGATCTCAGTAAGCTTCTTCACGTCAAGACGAGACGTTGATGATGATTAAAAAGAGTTCATCTAAGCATTGATTTCATTTTTTAACGTGTGTGACAAGCCATGGAATCCACAGCTGTTCTTACTGAGGTAGCGAAAAGTCTGAGAGTATCTCCTGGCTGTACGGACTCTCTAGCAGCAGACAGATCCTCGTCTGTCACAACTTCTCCCGCTCTCCTGATGTCATCCAACTTCTTAATCCAGGGTTCACTCAGCTCTCTGCCTCTTATCGTGTCGTCATATATGATCTGCTTGATGAACTCTAACCTAGAAGTAAGGTACAACATCTCGTGTGTGAGTGCCACCACCAGCAACCAATCACAGTGACCAACTCGTGAAGGTTGCGACCTTTCAAAGTATAAAGAGTTAGGACGCTTTCAGATAATGATAGGGTCTCCGCAGAAACACGTTGCAACCGAGGGCTGCTGTGTACTGGGGCAAGAATAGTAAGAAGTACAGGACAGAAGCAGGTACAGACTAGTACTGCGCAACCATTGGGATATCTTCACTACCTTCAAGTAGCTGACTCACGACTACACTGAGCCTTAAAACTCATATTTACACAGAGGCAGGGAAAGGATAGGCCAGCCTGATCAACTTCATCAGACAACTCCTGGACCCCAAAAGGAAGCTTAAGGCGCATTTGTGCAGCAGGAACGCGAAGCTTTCGTCCTGGGTGGCCCGCGAGGGAGTGTAACGAAAACGAAAATTCAACTAATGCTTCGCGATGCACGAACGCGCCTTTAGATACTGTAAAAGTGGTAAATTTTATGTGGAGAAAGACTTACTGAGCAATTTGAAGGACATCGCTAATTATAGATACAGCTAAGTTTCTATTGGAGTTGTCACACCATGACAAATATTTTGAGTTGGCATCTTGTTATTAATAGAAAACTCTCTGATAATCCTAAGCATGTTGGTGACTTCATAGACGCTGATTCTTTCCGTTGGGGAGGTACTTGTACTGAATTTTTGTACTGGACTCCATCCACATACCACATGCCAATTTGGCCTCGCTGTTATGCTCATTTTGGGAACTAGTTAAATATTACTACCGCTTCCACTTTTGCATTAGCCTAAAACCTGCTTAGATAGCCCTGGTACCACTAGCTGCAGGGATAAGTACTGACTTTTGTACCTTCTCAGGATGGTTACGCTGCTACCAATTATCGTCAAAAGGATCGACAGAGAATTGATTGCGCAAATTTAAGTTAAAGCGAATGGATGTATGAGGAGGAGTGCGTACATACCTCTGAGAGTTCTCATTCATAATCTGAATGACACTGTCCAGACACTGCCCCTCACCACCCTCTCCAACAAACAGAATCTCAGGCTTTATCTATTGAAAATAAAATGCATTTACAACTAAGTGAGTAGCAACTATGAATGTGTCCAAACTTAAGCGGTGAAACTAGCAGCTCAGAATTTGATTGGAGGAAACTTGGGTTTTTGTCATTCTCCTGTCGATTTTTGCTCACATTCCCGCTCACTTATATTGACAGGAGAATGACAAAAGCTGAAACAAGGAAGCAATCAATTTGTGGATCTTATATAGGAATTGTCTTCTCATTTATGGAATCGGTTAAATTGTTATCATCTTTATTTCATAATGATTTTGAAGAAAACACTAATATTTCTGTCGCTACCAAGTCTAGTTCCACAGTACCTGTTAGCAAAATTACCACAGATATTATCTCCTCTGTACGACAATAGCAAGTATTGGAGTTGATTACCAACTCCTACCAATCTAACTATTTGCTGTCGTTTTGAGTTTGGTTGCTCTATAGCTAGTAGGAGAAGCTGCAACTGCATCTGTGCTTTACAGTTCAGTGGGTACCAATTCATTTCAGTCCAGCAGGCAATGAAAAAGGGCTTTAATAAAGTTGACATAACTTCAGCTCTTTGATTTAACTGTCAATCGAATGCTTCAATGAATGCCATAGTGACTCAAGCATCAAGGCCCAGTGGCAGAAATAACTCATTTAGGAACGTACAGCTAACATCTAAAAACACACATTCTGCACCTCATCAGGTATTCATTAATCAATCAACTTGGAATAGAGAAATCATTGCCCACCGTCTCTAACAAAGCCGATATGGATCAATCCCTGGGCGGTGCAACTCTCGGATGCTGAAAACAAGGAACAGCAAACACAACTTCAGTAAATCATCGACACGATGAGGGATTACTGCTCGGCTATCTTATCTTACTATGTATATGACTCCAATAGAGATACAGGCGAGATAGACAGCCATGGAGTCTGGGGACAGCACCGAGACTGCAACTATAGTATCTCCTCTCTTACTACTAAGTGCTAGCAGACCCTTGGCGTAGCTGTCAGCCTGTCAAGTGCATAAGATCACAGTGATTGTGACTGAAGAAGAGTGGTGGTGTAAGAAAGGTCTACACATGATGGCCAAGAACGAGCAATCATCAAAAAGCAGTAAGTGATGAACAATCATTGATTAGCAATTGCCATGTTAGAGTAATTGCACGAGGAAAACAGTGAATACTGTATGGAATGTCACTACAGAGTTGATATTCCTTCATTCACCTTCTCCCACAGCGTCTTCCTTAAGGTCATTCTTGTGTCGTTCTCCATGAACACAATCTCTTAGGTAGCTCCGTTCCTACGAGCTTGCAAGGCTACCTCTACGAATGACACGTCTCTGACCGGCTTGCCACCTTCGCACGTGTTGATGTAGCTCATGTTCACTTCTGAAGACGAATTCTCAACTGTAAACTGAGACACTGTTTAAAACCAGAGTCGCAACAAGTGTTTACTTCACAGCAGTTTATGTACAAGCTGCTTATGGCACAGTTTACAATCACACTGACAACAAACGGTTACTTCACTTCAGCTCATGAACTACTTCTCACTGAGCCACTTACCGCAGTATTGCACAGAAGTTCACGCATGAATGCTACACTACTGCCTTCAGTCTGACCATCGATGTTACATTTAATGACCCTGTCGAATTGTCACAATCAGTTGCCCAGGATCTCCGGCACAAGTCTGAGGGAGTTTGGTGTGTGTCATCATTATTTGGGAGCACTTGACTCTGAATCCAAATGATGTATTGATTTATTTCAGGAGAATTTAGTAGCTCATTAATATCAAGCACTAGCTGCCTCGTCCTGACGGCCTAAGACATTCAAAGAGGAATAGAGTATCAATAGTGAGGTAAAAGTGTTGCATTCGCTGCTAATGGATGTGACTTCTACAACGCAGTCACAATACCGGAGAGAAATACTGCTAATACTGGAGAGTAATACCGCCAATACCTGAGAATATATTCCTGAGAAGATATTCACTGCGGTACTCATGTTTCCTATGTCATGGTCGTTAATTCTTGATTGAGAAACGTTGGCGACATGTCTGAAAATGTCAAGCAACTTTTTTTGTGCGACACAAACAAATAATCAGCTATGATTCATCTAAGTTGTATTTTCTAAGTGGTGACAAGAATAGTGACAGGTGTGAACCAGGTGCTTTTGCAATAGTGTCGATATTTGTGCATCAGCATGAATATCGACGGAGGAGGGGGGATAGTCGTGAGAGTGAGCGCAGCTAGGCGCAGAAGCCAGTGCGAAAATCCACAGGAGAATGACAAAACCATGGCCTCTCAGTGGAACACTTTTCATTCATAATGCAAACATATAAGTCACATTGCTCAACCGTCTCTCTACACTGTTCTTGATATGCAGGTAGCATAAATTGCACTATCTTCTATTTAAACTGCTCTTGAATCGAGGAGCTGCTTGTACCACTCTGTCATCCCTGCATTCGCATCATCATCCATCTGCTTCATGACCAAGTCCTTCAGCCTGGCCTTCGAAACCTGATTGGACGGTTGAGGTAAAAGTGTGAGTTAAACACCAAACAGATTACCTGGACAAATCTACCAATCTCAATCAATTGCTAAATGTAAACTCCGGTTGTTTTAAACAGCTACAAATGATGATTTGCAACACTACAGACAAGTAATACAAGTTTTAAGAGAGGACAACTCCAAATTCTGGACATGGATCTAATGTAGCTGGAAACCCATCTAAAATAGGTAATAAATAAAGAATAATGAAATAATGACAAGCGTATGAGTATTTGCTAAGTTTTGCTGGTCCATACCACATATAAATACATACGTAGATATTACTGACCACCACCACACTCATAGCACAGCCACACAAACCTCACTTGGCATCACTAATCAATTGGTTAAGCAGTCAACAGATGCAAGCTGCCCTTCAGACAGCTACTAGTTGATGAATGATGTGTCAGTATTCTAGTGCTAAAGCTATGCCTGCAGGAGATGTGATACTTACTCTTACTTACCTTCCTACCTGTGTCAACCAATGGAAAGGCTTCAAAGTAGAGTATCCTACAGGCTCTGCACAAGTCACTTGTCTAGGAACCAATCAGATCACGACAATCAAGTCTCATATCTACTAGCAACATGGCAGTTATAAAATACCTGCTGCGCAACAAACTCCACAAGCTTCTTCTCATCCAGGCTCTGTACATTAGAGTCAAGGCTACAGAGTACATGTCACACAACGTTAAGCCACTATCAGATAGTGAAGATGAGATGAATCTGATTCTGAGAGATTACCGAATGCAGTAAGTCAGTTCGTCTCCATAAATCTCGGATACCCGGGCGGACATCACCTGCGTGTAGTAAAGTAGTTCGGTTAGTCTCCGCCAACATCCAGGCTTTGGGAATTGGTATTCTTATAGTGATTTTTGTATATCTGAGAGGCTCAATTAGAATACATTCATAGACTTTGAATCATTTTACACAATATAATACATCATTAACGATTTAATCAATTTCCTTTAGATACACATTTCTCTCGACTAGGTTATTATTCTTTTCACTGGTTATTGTTATTACTTATACAGAAAAATCCTTTCCCACGGTTTGAGAGTTGAAGACCGTCAAAGATTGAATCTTGCTACTATAACTATTATATAGTTTAATAATGTAATAATAATTAATAATATATAATTATCAGTTCATATCCATATAACCAATTAGAGTCTGCAAAATAATCTCTTAACGTTAAAATAAAACAAAACTCGTACTGGTCACTACAAAGAGCAGACAAATCCAAACTCTGCATGCTGGATGGAGCTATCTATGACTGTCTGGCTTAATGCAGCACTGATAACATGTAACCAACCTATTTCTGTAACAGCTAGTCAGAATCTGTGGCAGTAGGTGGAGAGGATGTAGTCCCGATAGAGTGATTGTCTACCGTGTACCAGAGTAAGTATCAGGCTTACTACGCTGGAGACCACTCCGCAGAGAGACTATTTCTCAGAGAGGAGTATGTAAAGGCTGCCGTGACTAGACTACTCCACGGGGTGACTATTTAATTGGAGTTGTGCTACCTTGCTATGGTCACATGGCTGGTTGCATTCCTGTAGCAGACCACTAATTTTTATTAATGAACAATAGTGATTATTGTGACTCCTTAGCCTGCTTTGGCAGACCGGTCAAAGGAGAGATTCCGTTTTGAGGAGAGGAGTATGATACACAGACGGAACTCACAGCACATTCAGAGACGCCAGGGAACTTTTCAATCGCCTGCTCCACATATGATGGGTACACAATTTTCTGATTGATCTTGAATCGAAGGCAGTCAGACTTTCTTCCCTTCACTTCCAGAGTTTTGTCAGGGTGGATAACTCCCATATCTCTGTACATAAGTATAGTTATTAGGAATAGCATGTTCTCCTTGTCTGGGTGATAACATGATGTTCAGTTAATTATACTATAGAGCTGAGTTTGATAGCGATGGTCTGGCGCTAGCAAAAATAGTGGCAGAAAACGATTGACATCACTAGGTTGCCTTGTAGAAATGATGCCCATAATACCATGTATAGGAGTTGTTTTCTCATGTGTGGAACTTATATCATTAGATCACTATCATTTTGATTTCTTGATGATTTTAAAGAAAAAGTATTAACATTACCGTTTCTATTAAATCCGGTTCCACAGCATATCATGTGACACAAGATTTACATACCCACTCTTGATGAAACCATCACTGTTGATTGTTTTTCTAGTAAGTTCATCGTCTCCCCTGTATCCAGACATCATGGCTGGACACTTGTACCAGATCTCTCCATCCTCTCCGATTGGTACAACTTCACCGTTTGTGTTGACTATCTTCAACTGCAGATATAGCAAAAGTAGTATGATAGTTGTGGAGGTTTGAGACTATGCTGTAAGGACTGTCAGAGAAGTCAGTGATGCAATAGTCATTAACCTCAGATTGAGTAGAGAGACTGACGCGTCCCTCCACTTGCTGTTTCCTAGGAGCATCCCTGGGGCACCATGCAGGGAGTATGCATTCAGTCTGGACATACAGACTCTGAAAATTACAGCACGATCTGACAACTCCATGATGACATACTTGGAATCAACACAAACAGTATTGGTTCAGCATACCAATGGAACGGCGTCGAGATGGTCAATGATTTCTGATCGAAACACATCTGTGAAAGTCTGTCCACCGATCGCGACCATCTTCAAATCAGGGAAAGTTGTTCCTTCTTTCTTTGCCAAATCAATCAGCATCTTGGGAAAACCTTTCAGGACACACGTTGCATTAATCCTAAAGAAATTAATCATTTAATCTATTATCTATTTATTTTTTATCCATTATCTGTTTATTTTTGATCCATTATCTGTTTATTTTT
>ERZ1740065.1068-NODE-1068-length-15955-cov-12.124465_pt1 | contig 15955 bp, 13 predicted proteins | sample MGYA00581738_ERZ1740065 | MGnify/ENA primary metagenome ERZ1740065 (study PRJEB43018, sample SAMN04849749) | marine metagenome | isolation source: floating plastic debris | place: Pacific Ocean | collected 2008-09-01 | study: EMG produced TPA metagenomics...
ACGCACATGACTAAGTGGGAGGATCAGGTATAATTTTCTGCTTTCATAGGTTCTGACTACTCTAAAACGAGCTGCAGTCATTCAGAATGTTTGCTCTATGGCCACAGAATTTTCTGCAAGGTTGCATGCATCCACCTATGTTCATACTTTAGCTGCTCTGACATGGTTGCGAACAGCGTTTGCATATGAGTATATATTTTATACATATTTGTAGCGTAGGAGTTCTATCTTCATTTTTTGTTGTTTTGCTTTAGAGAACAATAGAGAGAGGCAGCAATGTCGGCGTTTTTTATTTTTCTGTCGGCATCTTCTGTCCGCATTTCGTTCTCACTTAAGTGCAAACAAAAACAAGCACCTGAGAAAACCCCAAAGCAATCGGCAGTGAAAGTGTTAAGTGTGGATGAAATGCAGATATCAAAATAAGCAATGGTATAAAATTTGAGATGGAAAAATGCCCTCTGTAGTCCCTTTCAATGATGGAGCCAAGAACTTTAAATCCTATCCTTAACTGGCAGTAATTCCAGGGTTTCTCTTCATATCACAAAGTCTCATTTGCTTTGAGATTGATCAGCAATTGTTTGTTCTGTACACTGTAAGCTAGTTCACAGGTCTGTCTATGTCTCTCAAAGAGAGATTGCTCATCTTGGAAAGGCGTTCATCGCAAGCCATTCGTACAAAATAGCAGTGTGTAGATTAGATGCAAATCAAAACAGCATATAAAATCGTCATGAGTTGTTGTAAATGTAATATGCATCTACTGGTCTGCAACAGTACGCAATGCCTCTCCTCGGCCTAAAGCACGGCTAGTTGGCATTGTTTACTTTTCTATCGATCTGAGCATCTTGAACACGCGCTAGTGCTAAGCCTATGTTAAGCTTATACTAGCACTTGAGCCCATGCTATTCCGCACTACATTCGTGCTTGCGATGATGTTAAGCTTGAAGGCCCGGTCACATGGTCATATAATGGCGCAAAAAGTTCAAAATGTATGAGTTCACAAGTCCATGAGGTCACGAGTTCATAGGAGTAGTCTGGTCGCGTGATAATTTTCTGTCTGCTTGTTGGTTAAACTTCAATAGAAATGACAAAGAATGGGCGAATGGCTTCGGTTCCTCAACTATAAATAGCTATGGAATGCATGTGGCAAAAATTGAGCCAGGACTTGCTGGAACAGAAATTTATATGGTATAGAAGTCACAAAGATAATCGGGATACCAGAGCAGCAAAACAGCATGACTGCAGCCATACGTTATTCGAAGAGTATATATACGTTTGCAATGAGCAAAAACAGTGTAATCACTCTGGACCAACTAACCTCCAGTAGATACCGAACACCTTCTCACAGTGTCAACTGCAGACAATGTTGTTTTAGATCATTATTTGTGAAGTTGCTTAATGAAATCATTTTGCAATGTAAACAATCCTTTCATCATATTTCCTTCCTTTATCTTACAAAACAACATATTTTATCCACAGAGCACAAACAGAAAATTAATTTGCCATCAAAAGTGACACAAATGCATGCATACGCGTGCACACATACACAACATACACAAATACATGCATACGCATGCACACATACACATAACTCCTAAACAAAACTGTCAGAAATGGCTCAGCATAGATATTATTGTAGAACTGGGAACCGAAGCTGTTATCTCTGACTTCGCAAGACCTCTTCACCAGAATTCAAAAGTTTGTCCATGAAGACCAATCAAATGGAAACCTGCTGATGTCACTACTGTCTCCTATCGACAGCCAGGAGACAGTGGTGATAACTACAACACCTGTACCTGTACAGGAGGTTGTCGACGCTCTCGACAACGGGAACAAATCCCAACCAAAGGTTGGATCATATAATATTACTGTCTAGTACATGATATTAGTGGTGTGGGTATAGGAAGCATGTACAATATGTATCGCCACGTTATATTTGAATTTTTGATGAATAAACAAACAATTTCATAACTTCATTCCTGTTCCAATTTTCAGGTGATGTTACTTCAATACTGTCGAGGCAGCAGAACTGACTGCAAGGATGTCTGTGAGCTGGAATTAGAGGTCATAAAGCGTATGAGGAAATACGAGCCCCTCAGTCAGCCTTATAATCCTCTCCCTAGATCTCCGGTTTGGGAGGAAAATTTAAGGGCAGCTCACCACAAACCAGTGAAAGTGATGGTGCCTGAAAACTTCTACATAGCTTTCTCAACTCTCTACCACAGCAAGTAAGGCCGAACCTTGTCATATTCCTTATATACGTATACATTGTATGTAATAATCGACTGGCTGCAGGGCGGAGAGGGGTCGGTGGTTCGGAATCATGGCGCATCATCTGACTGAGATGTGGGAAGGTTTGAATCCAGGAGAAGATGATTCTTCATCCCTCTGCATCAGTGTCGAGATAGAAGACTTGATGACAGACGTAGCCGGGAGAATGAGAAACGAGACGGATCTGAATCAACATCTACACAGGATATACAACCTGACATACAGACTCTATCTCAGTGTGTATCCTAGCTAAGTCACTTCATAATCATACACATACTTATAGGTTTACAGAGTCGTCTTAAAGTTTCCTTCATTGACATTACTACTCTGTGACAGCATAGTAACCTCCAACTGTAGCTATTTTGCCTGCTTTCTTTAGCCCCGATCATCAAGTAGTCTAGCAATTCTGGTGTAGAACAGATAACCGCATTTTACAGTTTGACCTAACTGCCTGATAACCAATCACATTAGGCATCGCACACTGTGTGCACTACTGCTATTAATTTACTTGACTTTCATTATTTGGCATTTTATTCTATCATATTATATGGTATCTCGTTTCACAGCTCTTTGCCAAATACAAAGTCTCTGATTCATATGAAACGATGTGGTTAGATGAGCACCTGAAAGTTCCTTACTGCCTTCAGTAGCACTGGCATTGTGAATACATATTTAAAGTCTAGAGAAAAAACCTGTTTAAAAATTATCTTTATGGAATGGGGGACATGGAAATCTGCGACATTGGGATCAAACTAGTGTAATGATGTCCTTGAGTGCAGAGACTCTGGCAACCTCTTCAGACTTCTTAAGGAGTCATAAATGACACGGCCATTTATGTTCTTCATTTCAAGGAAAGTCTGTTGCGATTAACAGCACGTGCGGGAGTGAGCGGAAGTAGAGTGAGCAAGTAGGAATGAGCACAGATAGGCGCGGGAGTGAGCGCGAAAAATTGACAGAGGACTGACCAAAATCAAAATAATAAAGGATGTATAATCTATGGCGTCTATTGGGGTTGATGCTTGATTTCACTTCTGCCTTTCTGCCCAAGGAAGCCCTAGAAACTGAAAGTGCTCAATCTGATATATTTAGCAGCAATCCAAATTCAGTTTACCTTGAGTTTACCGATGAATTCAGCAGGGATATTGGAGTTTTATCGCTTCCAAAGATGCATAATCAGTGTAATGCTCAGTACTCAAGGCGGAGTCACCATCCGTTTGGAATGTTCATTCGATCGTACTGTTGTCATTAAGTCAATTCCCACGCATTAGCAGCTGTTACTGCAAATTTGAAGTTGTTATCCCCCGCATGTGTTGATTTTTCCTGCTGAATGAGAGGACAACCACAGATTAGTAATACTATTCACGGATTGATTAGGAGAGCAGAGGTCACAACTCTAAGAAATAGCAGCGTGGTAGCATGATAATGCTATCATCAGTTAATCAGTCACATTGCAAACTAAACTAAGCTATTGGCTATAATCACAACCTACTCACCTCAAACAACTACAAAATGAGTGGTGAACAATTGAATGAGCTGGCTTGAAAAGATACATTGTAGAATAGAGATCGCATAGATTGCTGGGAAATGAGAAAAAGAAAATGAAACAACTTCAGGAAAGAGAAGATCCAGAGAGTTTGTGTCTGTATAAACAATATTGATTCATCATCGCTTATGGCCTGGCATTGAGGTAGCCATGCATCGCTTTTCTCACACTTGCTATGAATTCCAGACTTCCCTCCCAGCATTGCTATCCATGTGTGCCCTCTAAACTCCAGCCATCCTTTGACTGAATTAAAGGTGATTTCCGGTGATGAGTTTCCAAAGCTGTCTCTATAGTGACGCGCAATGACAATATTGATGTAGGGGTTTGGAGTCAATGATGTAGGTCAAGTTAATCTGATATTGGCTCTAATAAACAACTGAGAAAATAGTTCAGCCAAGCTGGACCAGCTATCAGACAACTAATCAACTGCTGAGCAGGATTTACAGGGATATCGGTCACATCGGTCCACTGGTCCGCTGGTGTACGGTCCATACCAATGAGTACTGGGTCGCAGTATATGCTGGTGAACACTGGTTTGCGGTCTATGCTGGTCCAAGGTCAGGATACACCTGATCAGTATCTGTATACCTGTCCCGATGTTGCGTAAGACTTGTCATGATTCGTTTGATCTTTGGCCTGGGGGTGTATCACAATATGCTAGATCAATTTAAGTGGACTTGATCACTGTATCCGCTCTCCAGCTGGAATGGTATTTCGTTAACTTCCAACCTAAAAATCTATCTATATAAAGATGGGGAACTTGATGGAAACAAGTTCAAGTCGCGTATTCAACTCGGATATTGGTGTGTTTTTAGGGCGTCGCTTAAAAATGACCAATAAATAGCGCGGTAATGTTAGCGAATCGTTTGATATTCCAACGAACCTAATCCAGCTTTGCACACTGAATCTAAAAGCTTCTAAAGTGTAGCAGTACCTTAACTGGTATTTTATTACAGAAAAATTTTCATTTAGTTATAGAGAAGAACTTTTCTCTCCTGATGTGCACAAAACAAGGAAAATTTGATTCATAATACTGTTTTACACTACTGCACTACTACTGTGCACTAGCAGTATATATAATTTCAACTCCAGATCAAGAGAAGAACACTCTGGGTTACTACGTGATTGGAGATTAGTTACATGGGCCTGTTCCAACCTTCCTAATGAAAAGAGAAATGCTGGCTTTTGTCATTCTACCATCGATATGGGCGCATACAGAATGTCTTAGAGTGTGCGTACATGAGTAGGAGTGTGCTCGCATGATCCTGAAAATACGATAACCAAAATGCCTCCTACTGATCAATAGTTTTGGCGGAATGACACAAATTGTTACCACAAAGCAGCGAGCTTGATTGTGCCTAAGAATTACTATGTTACCTTTGTGACTCTCTATGACAGCAAATAAGAAGTAGCTTTGACATATTCCCTATGGTATGCTTTATGACTAACGACCAACAGTCTTCAGGCCAGAGAGGACTGTATGGTTCAGATTCATGGTATATCATCTGACTGAGATGTAGCAATCTTTAGATCCAGGAGGAAGCGATTCGGTTTTTGTCATTTTCCTGTTGAGTTTTGTACATTAGCACTTGCAGGAGTGTGCACATGTAAGTGTAGAGTGAGCACGGATATGTGCCGGAGTGAGCGGAAAAATCAACATGAGAATGACAAAAACCGACGATTCTTCACTCCGCTACATAAGCCTCAGAGCAGTAGATTTGCACTGACTTTTATATGAAGGCCCAAGATATGATTAGGTTATGCAGTCAAGTCTTTGGTGTACACAGAGCCATCACAGCTTCTTTCAACCTATGGCTGGGCAGAAAACCATCTGTTGCAGTCTCACAGCAGGAGAACTATGATTTTCACCGCGGGTTTTAAGCCACTGTACTGCATATCCTCATGGAAGCAACCTCTTTGGCAATAATTGCTTGGCATCCCCTATGCTTATTGCTTCTACATAAACGAAAGATGTACTTAACTAACTGCAACATATAGAACTATCATTCCTCCTGAGATAAAAACGGGCATCCAGACAGGAGAAGTACTAAGCTTGCAACCTCTCAATATGTAAACCAAATCCAAATTGCTCACCTCTTAATAGCTAGTCGACCTATCCGCTCTCTAACTTCATAATCTCTAATTGGCCTGGGCAAGACTTGTCCGGCAGTAGGAGGCAACCTACTGAATGGGATATCGAGCTGTAGACAGGCATGAGCAGACCTCATATGTGGCATTTTGACAAATTTTCATACCTTCCATTATAGCTCCTGAGACATTCACACGCTCTTCACATGAAGTAAACTAGGTATAAAGTATCCATGTCATCTTCGAAGCGAAACAAAACAGAACGGTGATTGAGCACCGCATTTCTGCAGTATCGCATCGGTAAAATAAACAGTCATGCTAACCACTACGCCCCGTCAGCTTGCACTACGCAGCATCTCCCGAGTTCTACAGAACTCCACCATTGAGGTGACTTCTCCTGCGCATGTATGCACACCCATGTCGCATGTCGCATGTCGCATGTTGCATGTCGCATATCACATGTGCGGCATATGTCGCACGACTATCGATGGGCAAAGCCATGCTTCTTTGCTTTAGCTAGTGGTGAGTAAACCAGTTTATGTCCACAAGCTCTTAGGTATGAACATTGCGACTTTATGGAGTTACTGAAGGCCGAGCTTAGGGTTTGAACCAAACCTGCGTGAGACTAAGACAGTTATCCTCTGAGGCAGGGGAAGGTTTCTGCTCAAATATTATTAACCTACATGTCACAAGATCATTGACACTCAGATCAGACAGAAAAGCATGGTACTTGCATATCAGTCGGTCTATTACACTGTACCACAGCCTCTAGGTTTTAAAGTACAGATTGGAGGAAAACATGCTGGTAGGTCTCTGGCATATGTACAAACAAACCTGTCTGCCAGACAGTCTAGCCACACAAAATTCCATCTGAAACAGACGTGTACGCAGTGAAAATCGGTGCTATTGCAAGTTTTCCTAGCTCATCCAGGTATATTAGTCAGCTACAGTAAGTTAAGTTATTATAATGTACTGCTCGGAGCTGAATAGTCCTTGACTGTAAGAATGAGGACTCGCATTGCAGCTCTACTGCTTGTTGGTTTGAGTGGACATCTCATCGGTGAGCAGGTTTTTAAAGGAACAGACATTATTGAGAGCGGCGAGGCCTGTAGTGTATAAGTGAGAATAGGTGGTTTATTCAACATAATTGATTCTGAATGTCTATGCAAGAGGATTTCACTGTGCTTATATCCATCTATCAAGTTACTAAGCTAATGTAAGCAATGTTGCTTTGTGTAATAAGAATTTCGCTCAACTATTGTTATATCATCTTGTGATAAACATTTTTGTTGGGATCATCAGTTTAGATAAGCTCCCCATTCAGGCAGGCATGCTGTGTTGCAATGCACTAAAGAGCTGGTTGATAGATCGACAGCAGGTTTTCACCAGGTTCATCTCATTACAGAGGGCTCAAACAGCAATACATTTGATAGGATAAAAAACACAAGTTTAGTTCTGGTTGGGCTTCATTTAGATGCAAGACAAAACAGCAGCTGACTCGTTTTTAACCCAGCACAAGCAATATGAAGAGTTGGACATTGACCTAGTTTGACTGATTTCCAGAGAAAGAGAAAATTTCAGCCTCTGTTTCTCAGTCTGATCAAAGCCTTGTGTAGTTATATCTACATGACCTCGGGTAACCATCCCAAAAGCATATAGCCATATCATTCTCTCCCTTATTAGCAGCTTTGAAATTTGCGTGGGGTGTACTCATTTTCTGATGACTGAACATGGGCAGTATTAGGCAGCATTAGATTTTGTCACCGAAAAGCCATAAAAAGAACAAAACCTAATTCAAAAACTTGAATACCATGATACGTCTTAGTTTGGGGTAAATTCGATGGCACTTATTAAATTTACATTTGAATTAATGGCACTTTTTACTTTCCTATTGATTGATCTGCTGGTGTGATAAACGCCGGTGTGATAAACGCCGGTGTGATAAACGCCGGTGTCATAAACGCCGGTGTCATAAACGTCAGTGTCATAAACGCCGGCGTCATAAACGCCCGCGTCATAAACGCCGGCGTCATAAACGCCGGTGTAAAGCGTAGGCTTAAAACCAGCCAAAGCATGCTAAGTGTGGACAAACACGGGTCTGAAATAGGCTAATATTGGTTTAGCAACAGCGCATGATCCCGGCACGCTGATCGATAGAAGAGTAATTTATCTGTATTACCTATCTTGCTGAGCTCATCTGACACTGCGGCATTTTTCTGCTGATAAATGTCATAGGAGACAGCGGCGGATCCAGGAATGTTTTGACTGATGAAGAAGTAATCTGCTACTAGCTGTTCAAGGAGAAATTTTCATAAACATATTGTATAACTGATTGTTCAGTGATGCTACCTGAGATTTGTGTGGCTATGCGATGAGTGCAATGATGCTGCCACTATCGCGTCTATAGTCTACTGTTTAGCCCCATATGTGAGCTGCAATGGTTACCGTAAAAGTGGAAAATTTAGTGGGGAAAAATATTTAGCCGGGAAAAATATTTAGCAAATATTAAAGACTATACGGCTATGGAATGATAGCTGTCATGGTTTCTTTATCTATTTCCCAATATCTCACAAAAAATAGTTGGGCATATTTTTGATCGAAAAACAGTTTTAGACATCACCCAAAAACTCTTAGCGTCAACCTGGCCCCGCCCTTATGAGGAATCCCATGTGTGATTTGTCCCATTTTCAATGACACACCATCTTATGACCATGGCTAGTAGTTATCACGCTGCTTCATGCAGAGGTATCCACTCTTGATAGACCGCTTGGCATCTTTTACTCTCCTATTGGCTCGCTGCTTTCATTCACCTATGTTAGGCTGACTTTAGTATATACTGCTAATGCTTTGGTGGCACATAAGCCTTCTTTAGGTTAAGCTTAACACCAGAGGCTATAGAAATAGCGCAAATGCCGATAGGAGAGTGGAAAATACCAACTTTTGTATACTAAACGCACACTGGGGCATGCTAAATGACCCAAAAACAATATTGCAAAGACCTTAGCAGGTAAGTTCCACAGCGATGGATAAAATGCAAGTAAAATTGGGAATCTGCTAGCAAACTAATATGAGCAAGCAGACATGGAGATATATTTATTGCTATAGTAATAGCTCTGTTCATTTTGAGGTAGCAAACTCGATCATGCACCTTCTGTTTGACGTTGTGTTCATTACAGTGGTAGGCATCTTGTTGGCGTGAAGCAAAAATGAACATAGCTGCTGCGTTGGGTATGATAGAATCCATCTGCATGCAAACTATGGTGAAGAAATGAAGAATATTACTAGCTGCTGCTAAGGACTTCCTGAATGTAAGCAATGACTTCATCACACCAAAACTTTGATGTCGCTTCTTACCAAAGTGTCTACTTCTGTTTTCTACCGTACCCTGAACACATAAGACTCAATATCTCGAGTTGTAGTTACAGCAGGACAATGATTTTTTCAGTAGGAGAAAGAGGAGAAATGATGCTATATGATGAAATATACACAAGAGAAAAGTAAATTTCCTACTTAGGCATGGTTTCCGAGACCTTCGCTCTTGAAGACTCATTTAAGACTATTGACTTGTTTTATTGTATATAGAAGCACTTGTGGTGCCAGAAAAAAGGAACCACTTTCCACGGCTGCAGTTCTTCAAAATGAATAATCCCAATTAAACTTGAGATAACAAAAAATTATCTCCATTTATTCTTAAATTAACCTCACCTAAATTACCCCAAATACCGGCAAATGATAACTCTGAACGCATGACTAACTCCCTGGTCTGTTTGATTTGAATAAATAAATAAGTAGTGTTTATATTTTGTACAGAACGAAATAAACTGTTTATTTAACTGAATTTTGAGGGGAAAAAAGAACTTATAAAAAACTGCAGTAAAGTAGATCTGCAGGGCATTCATTGCATCATTACTGTCAGCATACTCAACCAATTCCGTAAGTACCCTGCATCATTTGACTAAACTTTGAGACAAATAATATCAGCTTATAGAAAACAACTAGAAAAAGTGAATTCTAGAGTGAGTTGGGCAGGAGAAAAAGAGGTTTTGTATCCTTAGCAAACCAGTAACAGAAAATCTTGCGTACATCATGGTGTTCTTCCACATGACTGCTCCCTTGAATAATGATTTGATAGTGCTTTGCTCAGTATAATCGTCATCAGCTGATGATTGCTTACCTTGAATTAATGCTTATAAATGAAGTGATACTTCAGAGAAGAGATCTAGCGATGGCAAATTCAGCATTTAACTTAATTACTGATGAATTTACACAAGCCATGGAGTGCAGTATGATGGCTTGTCAGATAGCAGCAGTCGCCTCGCTAGCCATGACCGGCTGTTGCTCACCTGCGAACTACCTCCTGTATATTACCAGAATAACCATTTTGAGAGTGCGATTAAACAACGGGAAATATTTCATCGTGGTTAATCATTTGAAAAATTAATCGCCATTGATATGTAGCTAACATAATCAAAATGCAGCTCTATCATTTTCGTATAGTTTCCTAGTCATCGCCACTAGTTCGGTATTTTGATATATCAAGAAGGTAATTCCAAAAATAAATGAATATCCGCAATTGCACTCAGAGCCTATATCCAGCGTATAGATCAGAGACTACATTCAGCTGTGGCAGTAGAACATGTAAGGCAGTCTCTATAATACATGTCTATATACAGTAAGGTCTGAGGTCAGACACAGAGAGTTGGCCATAAATAATTTGTTACATAAATCGATAGCGGTTAAAGCTCACCTCGCGTGTACTCAATACTTAGTCTCAGATACAGCTATCAGCGATGTCTACACAAGGTGAGTGTTTTATGCTAAAACTTTAGGAAGAAGGGTTAAGTGGTTTTTTCAATGGCTTATGCTCTTTATGCATTGCCAGTGCTGACAAGCTTTCGCTTATGTGCTGCTGGATTTCTCACCTAAGGGAACTAATGTATACTATGGGTTAGTGGTATAGTTCATACATCACATTGGGGTTAGGGACTGGTCTACGCTGACTGTGTGACGTTTTAAGGACTTGCTTACTGATAACTGTGAAGAGTTTTGAAACCTGATACCGATGGGTATTCACTCGTACATGATAGCTATCTGGGGTACTACAGAAACAGGAAATCCAGCTCCCGAGAAGCTATCGCCCCGCAGACATCTTCTATTCTACGGCTAATGACTGACTGTGCCATGCAGTCAAAATAGTTCTCAAAAAGAAAAATGATCCAAATTGAAATTAATGTTATCATATTAAAATTATATGGGTTTAAAATGACGCCTTCATTGATATGAAATTCAAGTGAAAACATTCATCCTCTCAGTAAAAATGTTGCGTCATCAGTATTCAGTATTTTCAACACGAAAAACGTTTTTGTGCTGGTTGACATATTGATATGTCGTGTGGTGACTGCTAGTCATAAGGTCATCGACTTTGAATATCGATGAGAAAACAAAATACATCAATCACTCTTAATTTCAGCCTTAGACAAACACTGCAGCTTTCAGTCTTCTGTTACAGCTTAGACATCGTCGGTGAAACAAAACACAACAAAATGGCTGACATGATAGACAGAATTATCTACTGAGCAAAATATTCATTTTCAGAATGAGCAAAGCATTTTTTCAAGAACATCCTTTCTTATCTCTTCAGGGATCGGACTACCGCTCTTACTAACTATTCTCCAAGTGCCCAACTTTAGTTGCTGTGGAAACAAACCATTTATACATGTCAAAAACAGTCAGGAGCTACCTACTGGGCTGTACTGCGACTTACCTGAGAGCAGTTCAGCCAGCAGCATTGTTGTCTGCTCTGCCTTTTGTGTGACCAGTAAGACTCCTTGCCTGGGTTTCATGGTTGATGACAAGCTGAAAAGATGCTGTCTGCTCACGTACACGCTGGAAGGTGGTGACACATACCAGGACCATGAAGCGGGCAATGAACTATATTTCCGTGAACCAGACAACATGCTAGCCCTGAGTGAGCGCATTCCTTTTCGTGCCGAGAGATTCAACCCAAAATCGGCTCTCCCACAGCGTCAGAAACAGCAAATGAAGTTAACTGATATATTAACCATGATGGCGGCGAGGGTACTGTAGAAGTAGAAAAGTTTGCGCTTAAAAATTTTTGTGATTTGTCCAATCCTGCGAACATGAAATTTTTTGCGAACGGAAATTATTTGCGATTTTTTATTCTGTTTGAATCACTATAAGGAAAAAGGAAAAAGAATGCGGAAGTTTATTTTTGTGATTATACAACCTTGCAAAAAAAACATTTAAAGTCACGCCGCAAGCATTTCTACTTCTACAGTATTCATGCCTTCACTTAAATCGATGCATATCTGTCTAATATTAAACTGCAGCCTTGAGACAAAGCTGATTCAATCGAGAAGCGGTTGCAGTATGTTGTGGAAATGTGAACAGAACCATATAAAAGGGCACTTTGGGTTGATTGTCTCGGCTCTGGTCATCAGCAGGTATGCTGTTAGTCAACAACTTCTATACCCGCAGATAAGCCAGCTACTCTCAGTTCTACGTTTTCTGACTCAATGTCAGCTGGAAACCTCGTCGATGGTGTCTATACACCACCCAACGAGCAATTCAATATGGCTCATTCAACTCTGGAGACAAACCCGTGGTGGAGAGTAGATCTACAGAGCATTCATTGTATCATTGCTGTCAACATCCTGAACAGAAGCGGTAAGTTCCCTGCATATACAATGCACTGAATACTGCTCACAAGATCCATATGATTTGTATGATTAACCACAGGAAGCCCTGAAAGAGCTAGGAATGGTGTGATAACAGTTTCTATGGATGAAGATGACATATTCAATGGGGACAACGAATGCGCACGATGGACGGGATCTTTGAACTCCTATGACAACCTGATTTCATGTTCCTCCGTCATCAATGGAAGATATGTACAGATCCAGCTAATGACTTATGACTATCTTCATTTTTATGAGGTCGAAGTTCACGGCTTTTGAGTATCATGGTACAACGTTTATCTACCAAATGTATCAGTAAGACGTTTACGATGGCTGTCATATTTTGGCTGGAATAAATACTGTGGCCATTTGATTCACCCATCATCACGTATCTTAGGTCAATTGTGTCTGACCTCTCTGGGATAATGAATCCCGCAATGATACTAACTTTACATCCGAAACGCGACAACCTCGCGGCCTGATTCACTAACTTCATTGATTTCTTATGACACTTTGCGAGGTTTTCAACGTGTCGGAAGCTGTCCCACGGAACAAGCGCCACGGTGGTAACCATTTTTGAGTACTAAAACAGCAAGGAAGATGAACATCGGCTGACAATACAATAGTATTTCATGAAATATTAAGCAGACCTGCTGTGGCGGGAGCAACTAGTATTAGCAGTTGAGGATATCTGTTGTGCCTTCACTGTACGCTAATGCACAAACCATAACAGACTATACCAAGCTTAAAAACTGGGACTGGTAATATTGCGGGAAACAGTCAGAAAATGTTCTGATCACGTCGCTGATTTTGACTCAATTATTACGAAAGCTTTTCCTCTGCCTCTATTTGTTACAAAGCTGAAGATCACGCGGTCAATGCCTACAACCAGACAATCTGAATCAAGTAGATTGGATCCGATGATATTAAAACGGAATGTTCTGAGATAACTTTTGCGCATAGATGAAGGTAGTTGGCTATGGGTTGTCTTGTCTCGATTTGGGCCTGTAAAGACATCAGTCTCACAGAAGAGCAAAGCCGATGAAGCCCATCTGTTCAAACCCGCACTCTATCAAGGCAACTTTGATGTAGCATCAGGCCCTCAATCTACCAAAGGCATTAATAAACCTTGGCAGTTTTTGAGGTTCGATGCATTTTAAATCGGCAGGTAACAGCAAGTTTTGTCCAAAGATGTCCTTTCTGGCCTTACCAATACCTTGACACTCACGTAGGAAGTGTGTAACCGTTTCTGGCGTTTCCCCACAATATGGACATGAGGGATCACTGATTCTGCGTATCTTATATAAGTGGCTGTTTAGCCTGCAATGACCAGACATTAGTTCTTTCAAGTGTGTTAAATCAACCAGTGGAAGATTTATTAGATTTTCTGATCTTCCAAAGTCCATCTTCTCCATGAACGGTTTTGCAGTCAAGTTACCTGCACCATTCTTTCATACTGTATTGTTCTCTGCAACAAAGTACTGAAACAATTCAGCTTTGATGCATTGACAATCTATTGATTACGGATACAACATGCATATAGAGTATTCCCTTGACTATAGGCATGCCTAAATCTGATAAAGACATCAATATAGATCCATTAGCGTTAGTAATAACGGAAACATATTTGTTCCACAAGTTATAACTAATTTAAGAAGGGTTAAATAAACTATTTACCTCCTCTCCTAGTCAACAGAGCGCAGAGTACAGAGTACAGAGTACAGCTCGGTAAGCCACAACGAACTAAAGACATCAGCTGGCTGTGTGGCTACAGGGATAGATATTTTGTGGATTTACCAAGTCTGAATTTTGGTTCCTGCACTTACTTCTAAGTGGCTTTCACAGGTATTTCAAAGTTCTGCAAGACGCATGATTGCGCATGTGAAATAATTGTATAGAAAGTTATGTCCACAGAGAGTTGTCCGCTATACCCGGGTATAGTCCTTATCGTTCTGCAGCCCTATCATGGCTGTTTAAACTGTGCCAGATTTATTACCTTCCTCTTAAGGGCTTGCCACATACTCGATAAAACAGCAAAGAACGAACAGTAAAATTCAACGCCAGAGTGCTTTTCATTCATGAAGTGTATTTTGTAGTTGACCTGTTCATTGAAAGCTTAACATGCCACCATTTAACATCTATATACTGCTACAGGGGAAGATGAGGTGCATTCCTCAACCGTTTATGATTTTCCCGATGATTTTCGAAGCTTTTCACGCCTCTAGCCGGCAAGCACTTGATATAGCCTGGTATTTAACCGTTCTTCAAAATCGAAAGAGTTTAGGAAGCTGATGTGTCAGTAGTGTCACATTACAAGTTTTGCCAAATTTTGAGTATTTGTGATAACGGTCTACACTTTGTGATCATTGTTGTAAATATGGCCGGCGTCGATGTTGACTGGGATTACTTTAGTGATGAAGAAAAGTGGTTTCAAGTGCAAGACAGCCCTGTCAAGGCTTGGGATAACGACGGGTTTGTTCAGAATAGCTCTAAGATAGCGGAGGATAGCTGATTTCTGTTCCAAGGTAGAATTATGGTGCTAGTGTACTCATATGTTTTTACGTCACCTCTATCTTCTTTCTTCAATTTTATTGGTCATCTTTCATTCATTCAAATTCTATGCTATTCAATATAGGTATTCAATCTCTTGTGCACCATCCAAATGTGTTTGTATTTAGTAACTATCATTTGAAATGACCGGCCTTGAAATAGATTCTCGGAGTCAAACTGAAACTTGATTGATGCTCGGGACTTTGTCCACATAAATGCAGCCTGATGAGCTATTGCGACATAGCTGTCTACCAGCACAGCGACGACTGTGAGTTGATATGAGCCTCTGTTCATATGAGAAGCCGCAAACTGTGAAGCTGGGTCTAGTTATCGACAAATGAACCAGTCATTGATTTTCTTCGTGAAACTGGTAAACATAACATAGGCCAAGTCTTTGGGATATGAACTACCCTCAAATATCATAGTCATTATAGATAGAGAATTTTGTCTACTTTCAGGAAATGTCTGGGTATATTGTAAAAATATGAATACCCTGTATGTTACTGTCTATAATATGAGACAAGATGATTTCTATAAATAGCCTCGCGAAATACTGCCCGTAATACCTAATGATAAGCGTAGTGGTTAAGTAACACGCATTCTGATGTATCTAGAGTGAATTCAGAAACACTGAACTGATTTATTGAACATGAATTCTGACACGCCGATCATGAATTCTGACACGCCGATCATGAATTCTGACACGCCGATCATGAACTCTGACACGCCAATCATGAATTCTGACACGCCGATCATGAATTCTGACACGCCGATCATGAATTCTGACACGCCGATCATGAATTCTGAC
>ERZ1740065.1070-NODE-1070-length-15951-cov-13.589519_pt1 | contig 15951 bp, 11 predicted proteins | sample MGYA00581738_ERZ1740065 | MGnify/ENA primary metagenome ERZ1740065 (study PRJEB43018, sample SAMN04849749) | marine metagenome | isolation source: floating plastic debris | place: Pacific Ocean | collected 2008-09-01 | study: EMG produced TPA metagenomics...
CATAAGTGCGTTTCTGTGTCACAGGAGTGAAGGTAGGCTGCAGTCTTGAGATTCTGAATGAGGTGTGATGGTATTTCATTTGCACTAGGAGTTGTTTGCTCTTGTGTGATACGACTCAGGCACGTTAAGAAGATGGTACTGTATGCAGTGCGGTATACGGTTACCTTGGGTGCACGCTCGTATCCCAGCAGAGTGGGGGATGCAGTCACAACCAGTGCAGTTATCAGTGCAGTGTGGTGTGGTTACCAGTGCAGGATACGAGCTCGCACTGGGCGGTTCGCAGACACGTAATATCTCGTTACCCATATTACTTCACACAAACCGAAGCAAACCAGTCAGAAAAATCCATCTAATCTTGACGAAACGTCTAATGATGGATCCAATCAGGACTTTCAACAAGTTCTTCATCTATCTACTATTTCAAGGTGAGACTGGATGGTGTAATTCTGCTACTAAAAAGCAAATAAACAGGATGAATGGGCAATTTAAAAAAAGGAATTATGACCTTGATATGGATATGCACCATGATAAAGAAGACTGCTTTTAAGTTCAATGCTGATCCATCTCACATTTTACATGGTTGTTATAAGACTAAGCGTTTCTATTATCAGATGCTAAGAGCAGCACCTCTAGATTTTTGAACAGTTTTATTCCATTTAGTATCCACACTTTAAATGATTAATGTTTGAGGCAAAATTGAGAGCTAATTTTACAATTTTAATGCGTTAACGACAATCATTACCTTTAAATTGATATCATTATTAGTATTATTACAATTAGCCATTGTAACTTTCACCTGTACAGTCATCGAAAATCTGTTTTTTGATAGGGAACTTATCGGCTTGTACATTCTTCATGAGGACAACACCAACAGCATTGGGGTCCCTAAACATTGAAGCAGTGGCACCAGATGTGGTCACACTGATGAGTTGCGCAGCACGCTGCGTTAGCAGTCGTCATTGTCATATGTTTTCCTTTGCGACTGATCGTCACACCAACTGTGAATTCTCACCGCCAGTGCTGCTGCCTAATGACACTGCGTTTTACGATGTTGGTTCAGCAGTCTATGCAAGATTAATAAGTGGCGGATTACTGTCAGCAAATTTCAGCGAGCTGCTGGCGAGAGGTGAGTAATACCATTATATCACTCACATTTGGAGCGTAGTACAGGTCGTGATGAGCAAGATGAGTATTCAACTCGTCGACAGATAGGCCAGCCACCCAAATCAGCACATATGACGGTGGAAAAGCTGCCTTAGCCGTGGACGGTATGTTTAATGACTACCTGGTGCAGCACACTCATGATCATACAAATCCCTGGTTACGAGTGGATCTTGAGACACTCAGATACGTGTGCGGAGTGAAAGTGTGGAACAGACAGCCATCTCCTTTGAATTGTAAGCTAACTGTGAACATCTCAACAACAATACCGCAACTCTCGATGAGCCATCAATTTCATCTAATTTCAGCAGTAAATCAGAGATTCAAAGGCCCAAAGTTTGGAGTGTCTGAGTCCATCGATGACATTCAAGACTCCAGCCGACTCTGCGCTGAGCAGGACAGAGTCTTACCTGGAGGAGCTGTCCAGTACTTTGCTTGTACTCAGGGAGGAGTTCTGACTATTGACAGGTCAAGGTTATTTATGGCAGGACGCTACATGCAGCTGACATTGCATTCGCCAAAGTATTACACTAACCTCCACATACAAGAGATGGAGGTCCATGGATACTAACCGCCTCCCATATCTAACCTAGTTTCACTGGCCCGTTAGTACTTCCATCTATATTTGCATCCCGCTTTTCTTCATAAATTCAGTATGCTGGCGTAATCAACGTTAATCCAACAATATGTATTTACATAGTAGTCGATAAGTTTGTTTCATTATTATCGATGTGTGTACTTCTCATTAAAGCATATTTAGTATGAATGCCGTGGTACAATCTCACTAATTCACCCCGAGTTTTATGTTTATATGATGATTTTAATTGTTTGTTGTACCATTGAAAAATAATAAACATATTTCCAAGCTTATTTTATTTTATTCAGTTTCGTTTTTTTTCACACTCTAAAAGTTGCCGATCGCACTAAATGAGAAAGAGCTGTTACACTGTTTGAAGATGCCTATCATCAAAAAATTGCATGAAAAACTGCAAAAGGCTCTTTGCTCACTTCTGGGTACAGGCAAAATATGGATGATAAATTGCTGTTTCTATAAGATATCTTGAGATTGTTAAAAGCTGTTCTTCTATAAATGCGATGGTTCACATTTTATGAGATGATATGGTTTTGCCATTGTCCTGTTGATGCGCACCCCCACACATGTCCGCACATTATCCCGTATGCACAGATATTGACAGAAGAATAACAAAAGCCCATGAAACTAGTTGGAGAATGGCAGAGCGCCATATTTCTCTGTGTAGCACATTCATCAGAAGGCAAAACTACTTCCGCACAGATCTGGGCACAGTCACCATTTTCGAAAGTCAAGTCAAGTGTAAACTTGACTTGACTTTGGAGTCGCAATTCATTGTCAGTTGATTTATACTGGAGTTTATGTGAAGTTAATTGCAGATGGCCCATAAAAAGACAATTCTTAAGCATGGTACTTGAACATAGACTAGAACTACACTGTAGTCACACTTTATCACTGTTGATTATTTATCAGCATGGACAACGCGTAAAATATGTCAATGACTATCATACATAAAGACTGGCTGACATGATATACAATATAAACAAAAGTTTTTGATGTTCGTTAATGAAAGCCGTCTCTCCGTTAGATTTATACAGCTGCATTATTTAGTTTTTTGTCCATTGCTAATTTTTAAATCGATTTCTGTGTCTCCAAACATATTGGTAGAGTTAGGAATTTGAGTAGCTTCACTCGACTTGAATCAATAATTTAATGGCTCCCAGGTGGTCTCATATTAATAGCCATGTGATTTGACGACGTCCAGCTGTAACTCTAAACCTGACGACATGGCTTCACCCATTGCATCACCTGGAACACTTCTCAGGTAACAGAAACTCCCATCAGCTGAGCATCGACCAATCAGACGTTTGCTATGTAGCTATCAACTGAAATGGTTTTGTCATCCTCCTGTCGATGTGCACACACACTCCCACACGTTCCCGCACGTGCCTACATGTTTATGCATGTGCTGTGCGCACGTATATTGATGGGAGACTGAAAAGCCCATGGAACTAGTTTTGAGAATGGTAGATTGCCATGTTTCTCTTTGTAGCACCTTTTTCAGAACACAAAACTACCTTCGCCCAGAGATGGGAAAAGTCCCCATTTTCAAAAGTCAAGTCAAGTGTAAAGTCATCATGTTTGGAGCCTCAATTCATTCTCAATTATTTTGCTTGGATGCCAGCAGTTGAAGTATCAAGTCAAGTCAGGAGTTTATTGTTGATTTTTTTATAGGTTGAACTCAAGTGTAAATTCATTTAACTGAAGTTGATGTGAAGTTAATTGCAGACGGCGTACACAGAGACAATTTATAGGTACGGTACTTGAACATAGAATAGAGCTACTGTTGTCACACGGTATCAATCAATGCTAGTACATTGCATATCACCTGTCAATGATCTCTGATGTAGCGTTCACTCATGACTCATGCGACAGCAGCTGGAACTCAACATCTATTTATGCCTCTGGAACTAATTATGCTGCGGTGACAGAAGCTGTTTTCTTCTTGATGGTATTACGGAGCAATAAAGTAGGACAGACATGAGACATATGACTGTATAGTACATCTAGTCCATGGGCTAGGGTATTGACTTGGAATTGCGAGTTACAGTATACACTAAGTCTCGTTATTGCGACTGAAACATCAGCTAAGCAGAGGTAGCATCCGGCTTGCCTGCGATACTTCCTAACAGGACTATTCACTGCAGTCTCAGTTGACTATTGATGTGTCTTCCATCTTTGAGGACCTCAATACTGCTGTCAATTATGGTCAAGTCAGTGCGAGTACTTCATGCATGATATTCATGTCTAAAGTCAAGTTTCTGGGATCAGAGAGAAGTGTCAATTCAATTCAATTCAATTCAATTCATGGGGTCAACGACCCTACAGGGACCAAAAGTGGTAAATATAACACTTGAGTGCAACTCAAGTCAACTTAACTAACTCATTTCCCAGCTCTGCTTCTGTCACGGCCTTCAGTTCAAATCATTAACTCCACGTGCCATAATGCGTTGCCTGTCTGTCATTACCCTCCTTGGCTGGTATGTAACCGACCCGCTTGGCTGGTCCGCAATCAGCAGCCGCTGATACGGAGGTCTGATCAAGTCTAACAACGGTAGCAACGAGGAACTCTACAGCCTCCACAGATTTCTGTTTTTTTTAAAGCAATACTATCATGTTTATATCCAATCTTCAGTGCACCGCACAATGAAAATTAACTCATATGAAATTTCTCATCATGCCTGAGCCAATCCGGCACCAATACCAATAACGAATATAACAATATTCATCCTTTGGGTGTCAGCCTTATTACCATGGAGTACAGGAAACTATATCATTACTCATTCAGACTTTGTGTGGGCTGATTTGATGGCTGTGCAGGTTAATTGAGCTATCAAATGAGCAGTGCTTCATGATTTGTTGACAAAATCATATATTAAAACAGACAAATGTCTTTTTTCACACGGCGCTGTTGATTGTGTATATGCACGGAAAACTAGCAAACAACTTAAAGTTTATTATAGATAAATACTGGTAAATATTAATCAACTTCAGAATACGCAAAAGTTGTTGACGCTCTCGTCATTATTGATTGCTACTTGCCGGTTAGAAGATAAATAATGAAATCTATTTCACCATTAGATTTAGACAACTGCGTTTTTTGGATTTCTTGTCCGTCGCTAACTTTTAAATCGATGTCCGTGTCTCCACGCTTATTGGCAGAGTTAGGAACTGGAGTAGTTTCGCCCTACTTGAATGAATAATAAATGGTTCCCAGGTAGTCTCATATTTGTGGCCAAGTGGTTTTGAAGGTGCTCATGATATCCAGCTGCTATCTGAAACCTACATTCGCATTGCACCAATACTACACCGTTCTCTTCATGCTCATTGGTCAATGTGTCAGAACTCAGACGGGACTGTCCACACCTCTTTCTATCTGCTGATCCTGCACCATGTTGTGCGTTCTGAGAAGAAAAAGTCAGGAAAATCTATTTAGCCTCAACAGAAGCTCTTAGCATGTCCGTCTCCAAGATTCTCAGTCCGTTATCCGTCTATCTACTCATTCAAGGTGAGGCAAGCTTCCGACTAGTCTGTACAGCTCTCATCGCTACTGCTATAGAAAAGGTTTTGTTTTGCAGTGAACCTATCGATCTGCATGTTCTTCATGCGACAAACAACGGTTACGTCCAAATAACAACAGTTGGACACAGTGGAGCAAAGCTTAATTTCACTCATGCGTTGTGCAGCACGCTGCGTCAGCAATCAGCATTGTCAGATGCTTTCCTTTGCAACTGATCGTCATGCCAACTGTCAGCTCTCACAATCTGTGCTGATGCCAAATGACACTACGTTTTATGATACCGGTTCAGTCGTGTACGCGAGATTGGAGGGAAACAGATTACTGTCGGCCAATTTCAGTGAGCTGCTGGCGAGAGGTGAGCAATACTGATCTATCAATCACTTTCAAAACTTAGCACAGGCTGTGATGAGCATGAAAGTAAATTCATCGGCTAACATTGTGGAACCGGATTAGATAGCTGTGGAAATGTTAGTGCTTCCTTCAGACTCTTTGAGAAACAGGATGATAATGGTCTAGCTATAACAATCCCACAAGCGAAAAGACAATCCCTACATAAAGTACAATAGTCATAAATTCTACGACACAACCTGATGGCAATTATGTTCCGTTTGCAACGCTTAGACAGCCATTGCGCATACAGCTCTCCAGTAGGTCAGCTCACCTAATCAGTGCATAGGAGACAGAGAAGCAGTCTACGCTGAGGATTCTATCTCAAATTTCCCTCTATTTCAGCAAACTATCATGGAAAAAAATAAACATAAATGATTACAGGTCAGCCTGCCCGTCAGATCGACACATGCAAGTAAAGTCGCAGCCTTTGCAGTAGACGGCAGCTATATCAATAATCAGCACACCAATACCCATCAAAGACCTTGGCTACGAGTGGATCTTCTGATACTGAGATATGTGTGTGGAGTAAAAGTATGGAATGTGGATATCTCTTCTTCCGATAGTAAGTTAACTTATTAACGATCTCTGGTCATGTGATCTGTGGAGGGAAAGTATGGAGTACCCGGTGAATCGAGGAAATGTTCATATAGATGCAGAAGTCGGCAGGGCAACTTGCATCTGTTGACTGCGTAATCGATTTTTTTTGCCATGAAGATTGAGGTCAGTGTGGCTGTGTGGTGAGTTCAGTCATTGCTTCTTTATCTATTTACTACTAGTTGACCAAAAATAGTTGATGGAGATTTCTTGACCAACATATGGCGTCAGTCGCGTCAAGGCCTGCATCCACTATATGCAAACTCAGTGCATACGTCCAGATAATTGCCCTACGCTCCAATGTTTGGTATATTTGACATCAGGAGCATCATGTTCCACGCTTTTGGTTACTGAAAGGACGTGACCCTGAGGGTCGGCTAGCATGGTCACCCATTGGTCTATCGCAATAGGTTCGCTTTGACCGGTTGCTTCTAATGGGCTTTGAGATTGCCATTACGCAGGCTCGCAGGTGCATACCGATGCTTGTTGATCAGCTCTAGTGGACGTAGGCCTCCAGTCTGAATAGGCCCTTGAATGCAGCGTACATCCCCATTGAGTGCAAAAAAGCTTGCATCGTCACAGTGGTATGTCTCTTTCCTCTAACTTTAGTTTCGAACCGGAGGTTTGATCGGCCGAAGTTTGGAGTCTCTGAGTCCGTCGATGACATTCAAGACTCCAGCCGCCTCTGCGCTCAGCAGGACGGAGTCTTACCTGCAGACACTGTCAAATACTTCCCCTGTACTCAGGGAGGAGTTCTGTCCATCGACAGGTCAAGGTTGTTTATGGCTGGTCGCTATGTCCAGCTGACATTGCACCCACCATCATCTACCATTCTTCACATAAAAGAACTGGAGGTCCACGGATACTAATGGGCAGTTCTCACACACGTATCTAACCAGGCTTTCAATTAGCCTTTCACCATTTGTTCTATACAGTAACATACACTTAGTGGATTCGCTATGCTTGTTCCACTTATCCTTCGGAATTGTTCGATAAGTGATTTTGAATCCATCTATAAGGTTCTCGTCAAAGTTTTGAGGTATTTGATGTTAGTTCGAAGATATGCTTCTATTTAACAATTCCTGAGCTTTTCATTCTGTTAGCATTGTGTGAATTCGCATAAGCTTGTAACAACATCGATGGTATGCTAACAACTCTATCTCGCTATTTAATTTCTTTGATATAACTGCATGTATTTCCATTACTGTGATACATAACTTGTCTCCTATCAGCCAACTATGATTGGCTGGTAATTTACAGTTGCTGATAAATAGATTTGTCCAAATTCAACATGGGATTCCAGCGAGGGACTTAGTAATGCTTCTTCCCACCTTCAGCAGTGAGTATTCTTCTTGTGGGGGGAGTGAAATGTGAATCCATTCCGACTAGACTTTATGTGGGCAGCCTTGCCTACTGTCTGGGTGACATGGATAAACAGAACCATAGGTAGGGTATCAATGATTTGTGGCAAACATATATGTTAGAAGCAAAATATCTCAAGCTATAATACCGTTGATTAATTGTCAGTGATACAACATATCATACAATCTTCCAGCGTCTATAGTCAAATACTAGCGAATATTAACATACACACACATTATTGACACTCATATCACCGTTGACGGCTACATGCTGGGTGACAGCAACTAAACAAGCAATTTTATATACTGCTCCACAGGCATCACCGATAAAATCATAGCATGCGCTGATAATATGAAAACGCAATCACCGAATGAGGTGCAAGCTTGCCGCTCCAGGCCGTGACGAGTAGATTCTATGTTTATTTTGTGTAGCTGCTACCAGGATTCAACTTGGACAACATAAATTCTAACTGATGCAGCAGAAATAAAATTAGCCAAGAGAGTTAGATTTGAAAGCAAAAGTGATTATATCAGTCGCTTTTCTGTGGTCATAAGTAAAGGGTTTAGTTACTTGTTCTGGTACGCTCTGCTTTAAACCACTTTCAGTGGTATGTATCATGAAAAGTTCCAATCCGAGCAGAGCAAGTTTTGGCTTTTGTCATTCTCCCATAGATATTCGTGCATCAGCATGTGCGGGAATGAGCAGGAGTGAGCGGGAGTGAGCAGGAGTGTGTGGGAGTGATCGGGAGTGAGCGGGGATAGGCACAGGAGTGAGCGGGAGTGAGCAGGGATAGGCACGGGAGTGAGCTGAAGTGAGTGGGGATAGGCACGGGAGTGAGCTCGAAAATCGACAGGTTCATGGCAAAAAGCCAAGTTTTATAGATAGTTTGTTTATATACTTTGGAGTAGTTCATTGGCCATTTTTTACTCTTCTATCATTAGGTGAGCAGGTTGAAAGGGGAAATCTGCATGCGTCTACATTCCCCGGGGGGGTAGACACAGCGTCTAAATTCGGTGAGGAATAAATTATTTATGACTCCTCTGCGTCTTAGCAATGCGGAATTTTTCAAATTTTGTTTCTGATCCGAAATGAAAATAGATGGATGATAATTTTCAAGACAATTTATTCCTACTTTTTTATGAAACCTGATTGAGCTTTGCGTGCGGCTTCACTTCCTGTACCGAGTCTCCGTGAATTTTGCTGTGAAGACGAAAGCGCTTGATGATTACGGGTAAGCTTTATATTATAGCTTTCATATTATGGCTGTTTCATAATATTTCGTGTGCTACATTCATTCTCTGTTCTGTGTACGTCCAGAAAACGTAGGGTTTGCTTTTAGCCTAAAGGTATAGGTATTTATGTACATGTGAGTGATTTATCACCCACATGTTGACACGAAATCGTTTTTCTTGTCAACTACTGTGCACATGACTGCACTAGTGCAGATATTGATCGTTTCATTGAGAGCACACTGTAAATGGTTTGCAGCAATCATGCCAAGGAAGTCGTATAGTCAAGAGCAGTAAAAGAAGGCCATATTACGTTCGAATGAACCCGGTGTGTCAGTTACTGCTGCAGCTGCTGAATTCAGCATCACTAGGAGAATGCTTCAGAAATGGAGAGCAGATGCAAGTATTAACAGCACGACCACTACTAAGAAAAGGTGAGTATGAGCATGAGTGCTGTGCATGTAAGCTATTAATTCATATGCTGACCAAATTGTTCATATTTCATAGGCGTAAAGTTGCACCGACTAGTCAACCTCAGCATTCGGAGTTGGAGGCCAGGTTAAAACAATGGATAGATACAGAATCTGCAAACCGGTTTGTTTTCATGTTTTATTTAACCTTTCTATCTGTCCTATGTACCTATCTGTCAATTTTCCATGTCCTGCACCGATGATAATAACCCCCCAAATTTATTTCATTGTCGTATATAACTGCATGCATCGTTTCTTGTAATGGTTGGCTCATCAGGTATGGTGCTGTTCATTCTAGTGCACACATGTCTGCGAGTTTGGAGTTTGATTACGAACTTCTCCACCTCTAGGGCCATAAGAACAGATGACTTGAAGGCCAAGGCTCTCGAGCTGCATGCTGAGCTTGGCATTCAGCAGTCATTCACTGCTAGTAATGGCTGGCTGGACAGATTTAAGAGACGCATGGATGTATGTTGTCGCAGATACACTGGGGCATCCCAGCACATCCCAAATGCGCTACCTGCTCTTGCCCAAATATTCTGGGATTCAATCAAAGCCACTAGTAAGACACTGAAAGTTCTAATCCATGTAGATTTCTTTTGTGATCTGCACTGTCTCGTATTAAAAGTTGCAGAAAACCACATCAAGCAAGACAGCATCATCAATATGGATGAGACGCCATGTTGGTTTGATATGGCTGGTGGCACGACATTCTGCTCCAGAGGGAAGAAGGACGTGCTTCAGAAAACTTCTGGCCACGAGAAGATGCGGTAAGTACTTTGTGAATTAGTGTCGAGCTATCAGTACTGCTGCACACTGATATACTTTCTTTGTATGGATATGTTCACAGCTGTCCTATCCATTACTGCCGCAGGCCACAAGCTACCAACTATGCTCATATTTAAAAATTTGCGAAACATTCCGCAACTGCCGAAGGGCTGCTCCTGGCCAAGAGGTTTGTAGGAGGTGGCTCATGTTTCCGTTGACACTCGGTTCAATGTTGTCATAGTTTACTGTTGTTGCTTCAGATGTCCACATCGCTGTCAGTAAGGGTGGCTCCATGACCACTGACCTCCTGCAAGAATACATGCAGAAGGTTCTGAGTAGCAGACCTGGCGCTCTCTTTGGACGTCCATGTCTGCTGGTAATGGATTCAGCTACATGCCACGATGTGATGAAGTTGAACATGAACCCAAATGTTCATGTAGTTAAGGTACACGTTGTTTCCTCCCCATGTTGTTGTGTGAGTGACATATTTTGTCTATACCTATCATTGCATCATTGCATTAGGTTCCCAAAGGTTGCACCCCAGTACTGCAGCCTCTCAATGTGTCCATTAATCGCCCATTTAAGTGCCATCTCCGGAAGTTGTGGAATGACTGGATCTCCCTCCCAGCAGACCAGCAACAGTTCACCAAGTCTGGGAAGAGGCAGCGTGTAAGCATCAATGCAATATGTAAAACTCACTGTTCAATCATTCCGCTAACCTCCCCCCCTGCCCTGCATTGAACCTGGCATTTCTTCCGTAGGCGTCGTACTTAGAAGTTGCCCGCTGGACATCTGATGCTGTGCAAGCTGTCGACTGTGACGTTATCATGGTGTCATTTGTGCATTGTGGCATTGTCGGTCATAGGGATTGCAAAATAAACTCCTCAGTAGATTATGCCAAGCTGCACTCCCGACTCCGGAGCCTTGTAGACCCCCAGTTTGCGTGTATCCCCTCCAGTGATGAGGAAGATGTTCTGTTTGGGGACGATGATGATGGTCAGTTGACACAACTTGCTATTCATGCTGTAGTTAGAGTTGCTGTTCACCTGCCATTTCCTTTTAGGTTTGGATGAAGATAGTGATTGAGGATCCAGTGAGACCTGTGGAGCCAGTGGACCCTTGCCAGATGGATCCTCCCATGGAGCAAGTACTAGTGCCATAACAACAACTCCTCTGGAGATCGGAACGGATGAGGCATTCTCAGATAGTTAATTACTCTCCTTCGCAAAATTTTCCACGCAATCTCTAGCATGTGAATATCACACTGCTTTATTTTCACATCTTGACTTATTACTTGTGATTTAAATCTTCCATTTTTATTTATAATCCATGTTAAGTCCTCTTGCTTTATATGACTAGTCTGAGCTAGTCATGATCTCCGCATCCTTAATCTCCTGGCTTTATTTTTTATCTTGTTACTACCACAAAGTCAACTATTTCTGTAATTTCAACATGTGTAATCTACTAGCACCCATTTATTTCTCACAGAAGCAGAATTCACCCAAGCATATTGCTAAATACATGGAAAAAATATTTAGATGGGTATATAAAAAATACCACGCAGGTTCATCATGCACAGTGCACTAAAAGAGATATCGAGGGCTATGCTTAAAAATGTCCTCAAGAGTGCTTTTGTCCCCAATCATGCTGATGATGAGCTGGCATTCTGTCGCACCAGCCCGCGGACTGTACCTTGTTTTTACTTGGCCGGGAAATCTGGCATTGAGCACAAATTGGTCTGTGAAAGCTAAAATGGTGAAGCTTATTTCAAAGGTCGAATGCTCATGCCGTCAGGAAACAAGCTGTGCTAACGTGCCCATGAATGTGTCGATCATTTCCAAATGCTCAGCAGCGATATGGTCCATCATGTCTCCTGTCAGCCTGTACACTGCGATAGCATGTTCATGGCATGATCCTACAACATTTTGGCATTTTTTACTCTTCTATCGGTAGGCGCGCCGCAATCATGCGCTGGCGTTACGCCGGTGTTACGCCGATGCTATGCCGGCTTTTGTCCGCACTTATGATGCTTTCGCCGCAATTAAGCCGGCTTTAGTCTAAGCTTAACATCGGCGTTTACAAAACCAGCGCGTCGACCGATAGAAGAGTAAAAAATGCCAACATTTTCTGGTGTCAGCGCAAAGAAAAACGAGCAGGTCAGTGATCTAAAAATGATACTGGCACATGTCAATAGGGACGTATGACCTATGACCTATGACCTAGTGTGTAATGGCATTTACACCTAATGCGGCAAGAACTTACCGTAGAGAATGAACACAAATTTCATCGATCGATCAGTACCGAGAAGAAATAGAACCTTTTGCAACACTGGTTGGATATAAATTATGATATTATTCTTCAAATAACGGAATAAACTCACCTGTGTCCAATTTCAAAACAACTCTTTCATTAGGAAGTGGCATTTGTAAATAGTGATGAATTCCTCTCAGAGCACTACGAAAGTAGAGTTTCGGCATGGTATTTTCGCGGTATTTTACACCCCGGTGCTAAGACGCTGCGTCTATTTCATTTCTGAGAGAATGGCTTCTGCATCAATAGCGTTAGAGTACTGCCTGACCAACGTGCTCGAGTAACTTGGGTGCAATCCATTCAAACAAATATACCAAGGCGTGATCGCCAGAAGCTCGGGCTGTGATTGGACGATCTGCTCCCAAGTCCACAAAAGATCGGGCACTGCCCGAGTCAACCAGGAGACAACCAAGTCTCAGTACTCGGCTCGAAAAGCCTGTTTACACTAGCCAAGAATCCATCCAATAGCTCTGCCCAGATTCTATGTACTCTCTCTTTCCTGTTTGATTTCATATGAGATGCGCTGGAACTCTACTTCAGGATCATCATCCTCTTCATCTTTCTTGGCCTCATTGTTCAGCTCAATGTTCCTGCGGCGTGTAATAACAGCCGTTCTTGCCTCATCCAAGCGTCTGCTCTCTAATTCTGCCTCTACCCTAACCTGCTCAGCCTGGTTTCTCTTTTCTTTGAGCGTTCACCTTAATTATTCTACTCTATTTTGTAGAGCTGGCTGATTGTTGGTCAATCGGGCGCTAGCCATATCTTTCATTCAAGTGGAGTCATCCCACTTCTGACACCACTAATTTGCGCTGTAGTTGTGAGACGACCGTTCGACTGTGGGCCGGCATCCCTGTCCCCTTACACTTCTAGTTGAGTATATGCCGAAGGCCTCCTGAGAAACTTCCAATGCACTGCTAACAGATGCATATGCTTGTTTTACGTCTTCAATACCTGTATTTCATAGTGGTAGATTTTTTTCTCCACTCTTACCAAATTATTTTGCTACCAATTACCATCAGTTGCTATCAATAATCGATGCAATACATCATGGTGGCTGGCTCTCCCTGACAACTCTAGCTGCACTGGCTCCCTTCTGCGTTGTCTCACTGGCAGCAAAACAAGGGCACGTGACTAGCTAAGAGGTAGAGGAAGTAGGCCCAACAGGAAGCCGGCTTACTGGGGCTAATTGATTTCACAGGAATTGCCACCCGGTTGCCGATTTCAGCCTTTAAGCTAAAGCAGGCAAAAGCATAGTAACTTTGTGTTGGCAAAAGCCAGCGTAACACCAGCACATAATTCCAGCCTGCCTACCGATAGAAAAGTAAAAAATGTAATTTCATCTCGGTAACTAGTGTCTTTCAGCAGAGAAAGGTAAATCTTTCGAAGATACAAAGTTTTAGAAAACCAGAAATGGTACCAGAATAGACAAGTTAATTCTATTCACTAAAATGATTCATCCGAAACCAATAGTTTCCAAAACTGAAGGCTTAGCAGCATCTTTGGTCTTAAGAATTTTTATGAATCATTAAGACCTCTTAAGGACTTTTGAAGAGTTCTTATTAATTTTTGAAGAATTTTACAGAACTATTGAAGAACTATTGAAGAACTTTCGCAGCAGCGAAATAGACTATCGCCATTGTCTTTATTGAAACAGTCTCAGGACCTGAAGTGATACAACCTCGTTGATGTAAGCTAAACCAAGTCTTTTGTTAATTTGGTTTATTCATCAAAATGTAAAAACCACATCATCATGCAATTAAATTGAGGAGCAGCCATTTCCTTTCTCATCAATGAAGTTAAGCCTTCCCAAATTTTGTGCTGTGTTCATTGAGTTCATACGGCATTGCCATAATTATTTAGGCTGAGACCAATGGGAAAACGACTACAACCCACTTGCGCTCATTAATTATTGAAATTGAAAGCAAAGGAGACAGTCCATTAAGGAATCAATAGCCGTGGACCTGTATCTCTTGTACATGAATGACATTAGAACTTATACTCTCATAAATCCTCAGCCGTACATAACGACCAGCCATAAACAGCCTTGACCTGTCGATAGACAGAACTCCTCCCTGAGTACTGGGGAAGTATTTGACAGTTCCTGCTGGTAACACTCCAACCTGCTGAGCACAGAGATGACTGGGTTCTTGAAGGTCATCGATAGTTTCAGACACCTCAAAATTGACATCATGAAACCTTTCATTTGCACCTAGATATTTGCAATCATGGTGTAATTGCAGTGGTGGAAACATCTTACAATTTTTAAGGAGGAAGTTGCTCACTAGCAATCGGCGTTGAAGGTCTGTTCCACACTTTCACTCCAGAAACATACCTCAGCATCTCCAGATCAATCTGTACCCAAGGATTGAGATCTGTGCTTGTATGCTGCAGATTATCGTAATCTCCATCTACGGCATTAGTGGGTGCGAAACTTTTGAAAGTGCTGACCTGGGTCGCAGGCCGTCCTTTGCATAAATACATAAGACCGGGTCAGATATTCCAGCTTTGTCATTATCCCATGTGTATATGTGTACAAAAGACACATGTGTGCACATGCGGGCACGTACAGTAGTAATCGCATACAGATCAATCAATCAGTCTACGGTGTTTTACAGATTTGACTCCCAGGGCGTTCGTTATTATTTTTGAGATGTTCGGAAGCTAATCGCCCAAATCTGATTTGAGCATCTCTTGGCTTATTTTTCTTGTTAATAAGTCGCATTCACACTGTGCGGATAGTCACTGGGATACCATCATCTCATGCATCTGCACAGTGTTATAGGGCTACCCTTGGTTTTGTCATTCTCCTGTCCATTTTTGCGCACATTCTAGCCCATATGCGCGCTCATTCGCGCACACTCCCGTTCACGCACGTATTCTCTGTTTGCTGATGCGCATATATCGACGGGAGAATGACAAAAACTCTGACCTTTTCAAGCGATAAGATTTTTTATCAGCTGGGCATTGGCCGATGGGAGCCGAACTGTACCCTTGAACTACTCACATAGAGTGGATGCATGCAATGACGGTATCAACGGCAAATATCCGCAACCGCAGCTTTACCTTCTCGCTAACAAACCAGCTTTCAAATATAGCTTGCGTAGTTTTGAATACTTCATTTCTATAAAGCCAACTTAAAGAGCAGCATCAGTAATAAATGCCCTGAGAGGGCGCTAAATTGTTAAAATATGGTACAACTTACCATACGCCAATTTTTCACTGAACTCGTCGCTCAGCAGCCTATTACTTTCTAATCTCTCAAACAAATCTACTCTTGCAGCCCTGGCTGCGGAATCGTTCGACATCAAAGCTAACGTCGACAGCTCACATGGGTGATGGTTGTGCAGTGCGTACGCGAACATGTGGCAGCTTGCTGCATTAAAGCAGCGATAAGCACAAGCAGATAGGCCGCCATAGTTGCCTTTCAAGTACGAAGAGTACAGCGAATTAAATCCGTTATTCCTCTTGAAGGTCATTGGTCCACTTCCTGTGAGGTAATGCCAAAGCTGTATCCATTCGCATCAACAGGTAAGCAGTTGAGAGAGAGGAGAGAGG
>ERZ1740065.1071-NODE-1071-length-15947-cov-11.654291_pt1 | contig 15947 bp, 12 predicted proteins | sample MGYA00581738_ERZ1740065 | MGnify/ENA primary metagenome ERZ1740065 (study PRJEB43018, sample SAMN04849749) | marine metagenome | isolation source: floating plastic debris | place: Pacific Ocean | collected 2008-09-01 | study: EMG produced TPA metagenomics...
CCCTCCGCCAGCCAGCCTCCCTCCGCCAGCCAGCCTCCCTCCGCCAGCCAGCCTCCCTCCGCCAGCCAGCCTCTGCAGTGTGTGCTGGTAGCTCACTGATCCTACCTGAGAGCCACAGAGCTGGTAGAGTGAAGAGAAATTCCAATAATTACCATCTAATCGAGAAATCTTCAGTGATGCCATCGTCTCCCCCTGCTGACCTGTCTATTCCTCCACACCAGCGGTATGTCAAACACCAGCACGCACGGCTCAATAGAATCTCAGCAACTCCATCGACTCACACTGCTGTGTTTCTATAGTGAGTTTTCTGGCCCTATAACACGCCAGCGGAGGAGAACTCTGGAGAAACCACTAACCCCATACGATAAGAATGCTAGCAGTCGGGGCAGACACGTGGAGAGGCCAGTCATGTTTGAAGTTGACATGAACGTCGCTGTGAGAGAGATGTTTGGCTGCCAGACCTCGGGTCAGGCTCACAAGGTGAGCTGTGTCACATTTCTGTGTTAACTATCCATCGTCTGATTTCTGTAAACTCACTTTCAATACCTGGTGGTTTCAACTCATCGTAATAATTTGGATTTTTCCTTTTGATAATTGTTCTCACCAACTTTGAGACCTACCTTTTTTATTTTCTCACACTGGTACTGACAGGCAGAGGTGTACCTGTACCTTACCATACTTACTTAACCATACGTACCTTACCATACTTACTTAACCATACGTACCTTACCATACGTACCTTACCATACGTACCTTACCATACCATACGTACCTTACCATACAAACCTTACCATACATACCTTACCATACGAACCTAACCATACGAGCCTTACGAGCCTTACGAGCCTTACGAGCCAAACCACTGCAGAATAGAAACCACCTGAATGTTATAATGAAGATTAAAAAGCTAAAAAATTAACCTCTGATCAAGTCAGCTTATTTGACCTGAAAGTTTCCTTTGTGTGTGCTATCATGTTCAACAGTATGGTTTATCCTCCTGATTTTATCCTGGCTATTAGTTGTGAGATAGTTCCTAACTACAGATGGTACTATTGCTAATATTGCTCTATACTATACACACATGCACTGACTGAGTACTGTCTACTGTGTTATACAGGCCAGTAAAACTCCTAAAGCATCTAAGCGCCTGCTGCCTGAGCCAGAGGAGAGCCCAGAGATGCACAGCTACATTGGCCAGCATTCCCAAGGAATAGGTGGTCACTATGCTACCAGCTTCATCTCATAGTGGCTGCGATATTTGTCTGTCTATCAGCGTAGCAGCACATCCATCAGATTAATCTTTCTTCACAGAAATCTGAGCCGTTATATTTCACAGCTGTATGTATTTGTACTTGATTGTTGTATCACAGCAGTTTTTTTAGATTGACTTGTCAATTGAATCTTCAAAAATTAAGAGAGTTTTATTGCATATTCTGTGAAGTAATATTGTTTGCAGGTCAAATGTTGTTATTTACGACTACTAGGAGCTGTGTAAGTGCTCACTGTCTGTTATACTCTCATATATTCCATTCTTATGAATGTACATGTGATAATGAGGCTAGACAGCTGTTGTGATTGGTCAGTACTATCATACTATCATATCATTTGGGTATATATATCGCTTACTGGTATACATGAAGACCACCAGCCTCTGTGTTTATCATCATACAGCTGGTCAGCTCTCTAGACTATTGCAGAGTCATCAGGTATCGTTGGTAAGTATCCATCATTGATTCGATTCCTGCTTGTTGACTTACTGTCTCACGCTATGGCTGGATGAACTCATAATTCTAGTGCATGAGACGGTCTCCATGATTACAGTAAACTTGGGCACTATCTCACAAATTAATTGGTTGTCAGGCAACTAATCTAACTATGAAAAAATGTGGGATTGCAATCAAAATGGGAGTACTGTTAGAGAAAGGTGGTATGCCTCAGTAATTGATTCTCCACTGATAGTAGCTCAGCTCCTCCGGAACCCTCCCCTCTCCAGTCACCCGCTCAATGCTACAGTGACAAGAGCACAAGCCACGTTGCTATGGCAACTATGAAGTCAAATTTTCTAAATCAAAGCTACGCTGCTTAGTTACTGCTCGTTTTTCTCTGTCTGAATGTGTTGATAAGTATTTGGTAAATAGCGGCAGCTTCATTCTGTGTGTTTACTGTGTGGTGACAACAACTGTAACTGAACAAGTATGTCTTACAGCTACTCCTACAAATCAAGCAACTCCTCGAGAGGACCCGGAGGTTCAAGCTACTCGATACAGAGTCCTGGGCCGGTTGGTTCATCCAACTACTCATACAGGACCTCCTCTCACAGTGCATCTGCCGGTCAACCAAGAATGGCTGATGATGCTGAGTTTCAAGCTGCCAAGATGCAGGCGATGATGGGATCGCCTGCTGCTGGTTCAGGCGGCTCATACAGCTACCAGTCCTCCAGTTCCTCATCCACACCGACTGTCAAGATCGCTGGTGGGGCTAACACAGTTGATATGGAGGCTGAGATGTTGCGAAGGCAAAGAGAAATGGAAAGTTCAATGAGGGCAGGCAAAGAAAACTCTGGCAATGGCTCTTACACGTTCTCACAGACATCTTCAAGTGGTTCAACTCCAAAATTGATACATCCTGAGCCATCAAGTGGAGGTACAACTGTGAAGAAAATCGTGACCACTACGACCACAAAGAGCAACCCTCAAGCCGTGAGAGAACTGGAGTCCATTGAAAGGGATTTCAGCCGACTGGGGCGGACGCCAGACAACTACCAGGACGACTTTGACAAGCTCAGGAAGGATGTGCTAACTGGTGAGGCATATAGTGGCTCCACTACTGCTGAGGTACCAGTTCGCATGCAAGTGAGAGAAGAAAGCGTCAGATCTTCTCAAAACGAAGGTAGATGCAGCGACACCAGCACGATACCTGTCACTGTACAACATGGCAGCGGCAGAGATGGTATTCATGAAGTGAAGACCACCACCACCACTAGAACCTTTGGCTCTGGAGCACCGAGCGTGTCGGAAGAGAAGGTCGTGACAACATCTGGTGGCACCAATGGTCTTCATATGAGTGAGTACATGATTATAATAGATATGACATGTGAGCCGCTAGTTAGGGCCGTTACTACCCCCCCTCCACCAGCACTGCTCTATTAGATGGTCCGTACTTGGATCTTATGCTACAGGCCCAGACCCGAGAGCGGAGACTTTCATCCCAATCAAGACTTATGACAGCAGCTTTGATGACCTCCACATGAATCGTTGGATGGACCACCGAGATCACTGGAACTCGTATGGTCCTAGTGACCTTGACCTCAACCGACTTGACTGGCAAAATCGGCTAGGTGGCATTAAACGAGACTTCTACAGCTTTGGCCCACATCACACACCAGTGACAACTCACATCGACAGCAGCAGAACAGTTTCAAAGGTAACTTAAGTTCTTATCATCGAACTGTTGAAAACCTCATGGCCAATATGCTCCTTAGTTTGGGTTCCAATCTATAGTTATTGATTCCTAATGTTTTTCGTCTGATTAGTCAGAATTCCCACTTTTTTCAATCTTACCTCTGTATACTGTATGCTGTCATCTCTTCATCTCATCTACCATTAAGTGCCTTGTATTGAGTGGCTTGTATTGAGTATGTTGTGTTGAGTATGTTGTGTTGAGTATGTTGTATTGATGTGTTGTGTATGGTTTGCCAGAGGCGACCCATACGCAGGTCTCAATCTTGTCGCACGACTCGTACGTATTATGCCCAGAGCATAGTTCCATCACGAGTAAGTTTGCAACTAATTCCAGCCCAGATTGATACGCTTCCATCTCCCTCAGCCGCCAGCATAAGCACCATCCATGCATGCTATAGTATAACAGCTCCTCCTGCATCTGAATGTTAGCACTGGACTACCTAATTCCATCTCCTCTTTAGAACCCACTGGGAAAGCCTGAGTTTTCTGTGCAGTTTGAGATGAAAGACTACAAGCCAGAGGACATCTCACTGACCACGAAGCACGGCAAGCTGACTATCAGTGGTAGGCTGTTATTCATTGATACTCTACTATATTGGCCTGCATGAGTCAGCCAGACTCTGATAATAAACTGAAGCAGCAGTATTTCCATCTTGGATGGTGGCCGGATATGAGTGTGTATCAATGGTATTTGAGTACATTGTGGTCTGCACTCACAGCTTCCCGAGAAGAGAAGATTGGCAGCTCCACATCTCGGAGGGAATTCAGCAGGACTGTTGATCTGCCGGCTGACATTCAGGTCAACATGATGAAGTCTGTGTATTCGAGGGACGGCATTCTGAGCATCACAGCTCCGATAAAGGCTCCGATCTACAGCTCTGTGAGTAGTAGATGCATGCCATGATATCCCTGTAGATACAAGTTGGCAGCATACCTGAGAAAGATGATCGCAATATCCCATGCGTTCTCACTATGAATCATATGCCAGACAATCTTAGGTCAAAGGAAATGTGTCTGCCTGCTACCGTTGATACTATCTCCACATCAGCTACAATTCATCATCTCCTTGCCTGTGTGATTCGTGACTTAATTGTTCACTTTTTAGACACATCACTAGTCAGGTTAGCATCTCTGTCGGCTCTGGATTTTGGTACATTGTGCTCTTTGGTGATCAAGTAGAGGCTGCATTGAGACCGAAATAAGTGACATTTCCGATCCTTGAAAAATCAAAAATTGTCTCAAGTAGATAAATGAGATAGTTTTCGATAAAGTCTTTTCCTAATGGAAATATTACTTTTCAGTCTCGTGGTGTATTTCAAATTGAAGTTCTACTCATTCTATGGATATGTGCTAACCACTGGCTCAGCTCTCTAACACTCACTACTAACACTTTAAGGTGTGCGTGGAAATCACTGTATTATCGCTGCACTGCAATATTTCAGGACATTTATGCACCAAACCCTTACACCAGCAGCTTCAATGTGGACAGTGAATATCCAACTCCTCGACCTAATAACCCTGCCACCAATGGCCATCTCTCTCTCACATCTAAAGCCGAACATCCAGAAAGTACAAGATTGTACAGAGCCAATTCAATCAGTCAACTCGCCGAGTCTACAGAAACCAAACAAGGATTCAGTTTCACCGTGCCTGCATCTGGATTTAATGCTGAAGACATAAGTGTGTCCCTTGACGGAAGCAAGCTTAAAGTCGATGGCAAGCATGTCACATCTTCGTCATCAGGACGCAAGATTTACAATGAGTTCATGAAGGTCTTTGATTTGCCAGCAGAAGTGGAGGCCAGTGATGTGCACGCTTCTTTTAGAGATGGCCATACTCTTCATATTTCTGTCAATTCTGAAAATCACAAAGAGGCAGGTTCTCCGACTGCCTCTGGTCAGGAACTTTAGCTGACACTCGTAGGCTGAGGCTTTACTTTGGTAGATGAAATGTTTCAGTAACAGTCTCATACTCTGAGAATCTGATAATATTCTATGAACTTTCTATTGTACCTGGAAATACTCTGCTCTCATTGGTTTATATTTATCTGCTTTACTGCTCTCCAGATATAAGTGATGTAATAACGAACGTGATAATATCGCGGGTGGTATTTATCTATGTATCAGAAAATAAAGTTACAACATTAGAATGTATTCAGCCAGATATTCCTAGTCGATTGATTGATCGGTCAATGGGACAGATTGTAATGATTCATGCAGTCAGTCTCTCCAGGAATTCTGTGCCGAGTTATCTGTCATGATCAAACATTGTTGATACATAGAATCAGACGATAGTCATGCTCTGTGTATACAAGTTACATCTCCAATATAGTCACCTAATAGTCTCTGGAATTATTTAAAATATATGTATCACCAAGTTACAAGCTGCACAGTATACTACACATCAATATCACTATCGCTTATTCTTATGTCAATTATCCTCTGCTGTATTCTGTCACTGCAGTTTGGGGACTATTTCCCTTCGACTACTGGGAGTTCTCATCACGTGCTCTGGACAAGATGGCTATTCTTCTGACAGATGGGGTGGAAATGTCATCAATCATCACTCACCATGCTTGTTTACTGGATTGCTACCAAATTCCTATGGGAGCTGTCTTGCCCCAACGACTTGTTGATGCTGTTGGACTATTCAGTCTGATAACCACCCTCCTTGGTCATCATGGTCAATCAGCACAAGCCTAACTTAGATAGTTCCAATTCAATTTGATACAATGCTGACTCTCGCCTTTCTATCCACTTCCGTCCCCTTCATCCTCTCCTCATCTTGAGTACGCATGCTGCATGACAGTCAGAATATCAGATGATGAATGGAAGGCTCTGCTGCAATTCTCACTGCTTTATTGATGTGTGTATCTCTCGAGGTCACATGTGAACATGATGCATTCTTCATCAATGAGCAACAGTCACCAAACCTGCAACTGCGTTGCCTAAGATATTCCTACTCCTTTGTTTTCCTATCTGAAGTTGTCTGCTCTTCTACGGGGTGCAAGACAGCGAGCGCATTAATTTCGTTCATCGCGAGCTAAACTCAAAATTGTGCTAGAGAAACGGCTTATCCTCCGTCAGCCTACATTTCTTGTATCTCCATCATAGTCCACGGCTTTCTACCAGTATGGCTGCTGATGAATCGTTGGTTGTATTAAAAGATGAAGATTCGAATGATATCGAACGCCTGAAAGATCTCTCCTTTTGTTTCGAAGAAGTTCGGTTGGAATCATTCAAAGATTGGCCATTCCAAGAGCCTGCCAAATGCACCCCAGAAGCTGTAAGTTGTAGTGAGTGTTGTGTGTTACTACTGTGTAATACGTAATATTCATTTAGCTACAGTAGGCTGTGCAGTTATGTGTCAGGTTGTATGGGTAGGCTTGATTAGAACTCCGCGCTTTCATGACGTCGCTATGCGATGAACGTACATATATATTTGTATACCTCCCTTTGGCACCGTTGTTCTGAGTGCTAGTGATGCCCATCCAGATTGACAAATACAGATCTGTTTGTATGGTTTGACAGATGGCCCAGGCAGGCTTTGTTCATTGCCCAAGTGATGGCAATCCAGATGCTGTCAGGTGTTTTTTCTGCTGTAAGGAGTTAGATGGATGGGAACCAGAAGACGATCCCTGGTAGGTTTACAGTGAGTAGAAATGCATCAAGCTGTACACTCCAGACCAAAACCAGGGTTGCAGTGTTTGATGTAATTCTGTGTATAAAAAAAAATGCATCCCATGATATGACCAAGTTTTTGCAGGGATGAACACGTCTCACATACGAAAGGAAAATGTCAATATCTTGCGCATGCTGAGACTTATGAGTCATCAATACCTTTCAAGAAGTTCCTAGAGCTGGAGATAGTGCGTCAACAAAACATTGTGGTAAGCAAATAATCATTGCCGACTCATGGAACTAATGACTTCATTGCTTTGCTACCGACATATTAGCAGTGAGCATCACATAACTTTGGACTTCTTCGGGTACTAGATTTGTATCTTACTTATAGAAAAGAAGATATGAATACCTAATACAGAGGGTGAAAAATCAGGCCAAGGAAGTAAGAGAGAAAATGCAGCAGTTAGTGTAATGAATCAAGCCAGAAGAATGTATATATTGGACCAGTGAATTAACTGGCCTTACACTGGAGTACATTTATTACAGTATGCTGCCAATACTGCTGTAGTTTTAGTCATGATATATATAACATAGTATATTAACTAATAAACAACGCAACGTACACGAGTAATGTTTGAACTAAGTCCAAGTAAATTCAGGTGTCAATAGCAGTCATATTGGCAGTAGTTCTGGCGATGAAATCACAGAGAGATGATTGGGATACTTACGATATACTTGTATACTCTATACCCAGAGCGCATAGGCCAGCTTACTCGCATACTGGAGAGAAAAAACTAGAAATCTAAAATCAGCTTATAGAGTTACTTGAAGAGATTGAATGAATTGAGAAGTAGACATCTCAGGCTTCTCCACCCTGTTGACGACGCGTTAGTATACGCTTGACGCCGTCATACGCGCCGAGAAATATGAATCCACCAATAGCAATCCACAAGACTCTAGGAGCTACACCAGCCCACAGTCTGCAACACATCACATTGCCAATTAGACCAGGAGACCATGTGGAGAATTCAACTCCTGTCAAACAACTTGGAAACATATCCGAAGGACTGTTTCTATGAAGTGCATCGGGCTAATTTTGTCGACCATTTTGATGTGTGTTACTCCCACCAAAAATGGCTGACACAGAAAATGAATTCATTGTAATGCTTGACACCGTTCAATGGATCAATTGGAGACAAACCCTGGAATGCCATGAGAAGTGTAGACTTTACTGAGCACGTCGAGTATGGAAGGCACTGGTCTGCTAGTCGAACTATTGCTCGTCTGTAACATACCATGGCAGATGTCAGGTTACACATATCAGACTTTACATCGTGAATAATCACAGACAAACCTGAGCCAGCATTATTCTTGTTTTGGCCACATCTAGTGGGGTGGTACAGAAAGCAGCAATGCTACCTAAGAGAGAAATAGGGAATAGCCTGTCTATTGATCATAAAATCACTGCGGATATGTGAAATATGACATACCTGCTACGGCTCCAGCCACTGCTGACTTCCACGGCTCTATCTCACCGGGCTTGTTGGACCACTTGGCCTAAGTAGAAATCATTCAACACCGTTGTAGCGGAGTGCTGCTGCAGCGTGTCGACATCTCAACGTCACATGTGACATACACTAGAATAACTGTCTGAATGGACGGCTCAATTACTGTAGGGCAGCCCGCTTACAAGGTATAACGGCATACCTTGAGAAGCTCCCAGATAGGGAACTGTATGATGGAGAAGGGTATCTCTCGTGATATAGTGGATAGGAAGCCGCGGTATAAGCCACGAGCTCCATCAGCCTGTAGAGTCTGTCTGAATACTTCAAGACTGGTACCACCGCCAGCCTGGCTCCTCTGCTTCACCACCTCACTAGGCACCCGGATGAGACACGCCATCTGACAAGAGGCAAATGGTGAGAAACAACAATACGTTTGGGTCGAGTGTGCAAGATGAGTGCTGACCACTTCTGCCACGGACGATGATGCCACATGACCAACAGCAGGACTGGCCCAGCGGCGCTGTGATATCTGGTATTTAGTAGCCTCGTATGTCAGGAAGAAAAGAGCGGCTACAATAAGTAGAAAATCTCAATCATTGGCATGCAGTGCAATTCCTTGTAGACATCCATTATGGGTACTCTGGTACTCGGGTAGTCAGGTACTCTGGTACTCAAGGTACTCTGGTACTCAGGTACTTAGGTACTCTGGTACTCGAATACTCTGGTACTCAGGTACTCTGGTACTTGGGTAGTTGGGTACTCTGGTACTCAGGTACCCTGGTACTTCGGTACCCTGGTACTCAGGTACTCTGGTACTCGGGTACTCGGATACTCTGGTACTCAGGTACATTCAATGATTGATCAGCTATAATCAGACAAGTAGATTGCAGTCTACAACCTACCACCAGGAGCAGACCCAATGGCGACAGACGTGAGACCAGAGTAGATTCCACGGAAACCTCCAGCCTTGTAGAAACCGGCCTCACTCTGCAGTCGAGTCTTGATAGTATCAATGGGGAACAGCGATATATCAACTACAAGTCCCGCAACAGCACCACTCTACAACATAACCGCTCTACAACATGTATAGCGTAGTCATGTGGCAGCAATAATAATACTAACATTACCTAGCTTTGCCAAATTGCCTTGTGGCACTATGGTTCTCTGAGCAGCATTACTTACAAAATGGAAAATGCCTGAAAAATTATTATATGCTAATTGACAAAATAATGATAATTTTATTTCCTGCTTCACCTCTTGCTGGATCAAAATCTCATTCGGATATGAAAATAAGCTGACGAGGCTGTCGCAGTTCCAATATCAACATCTTAGACATTGAATGATTGAACACTTCTTTCTCCACAGTTGACCAATTTTATACCGAAATGACAAATTCCATCCATTCATATTCAGTACAACAATACTACAAAAGTTCCAGTGTCTTATTTATAGTGTAAACCGAGTGTTTGAGAGTTGTCCTCTCTTTTCTCAAAACCTACTGTTTGACTGGAGACCAATGAAATCACACCCAAGCTCAGTATCATGATGTCAAAGACCTTCCTCTTCTAAGACGCCAAGGCTTTTTGAGTGATAAAGTAATTTTCGATTCGAGAGCTCGAGTTGTCTTCTTCCCCATCTGGCCTGGCCTGACACTTCATGAGTACAGTGACTTTTGTCAAGTGCAATATGTTTTTTTGCACATGCATAGGCGAGAAAACCAAAGAGTGGGCAGGGAAACTACCGTAGCTCTCCTTATTTGCACCTTAATTTAATCCATCTTGCAAGTTACTATGTATATCTTATTGATTTTCGCTAATAATGCTTACAATAATAAGCCAATTTATCACTCAGAAGTTGTCCTGCGAGCGTGTTAAAGCTCATTCAATTCGGCCGGGCCAGATGGGGAAGAAGACAACTCCTGTATGTCGGTCGATCCAAGATAGCCTTGACGTCTTAGAAGAGGAAGGTCTTTGATGATGTCAAATAATAATAACTCATGTTGTTGTGGAAATTTGAACAAATGTAAGAGTGCCAGAGAGAAAAACCCTCATCTGATCAGTCTGCAGACTAGGCCTAGCTAGATCTGAGGTTCACACAGTACACTCACTAGATTTTGGTTGAATTGAGCAATAGTTTATTGGTACATATTTTGTTTCGATAGAGATTTTGTAGAACCATATTCGGGTATAAGCAGATAAATTTTGATACTGCAGGCGTCATGTTATGATCCTGAGATTTTCAGAGGAGAGGGAGAAAATGTCAGAGCAGTAACATATTTCTTATGGAAGACAGTTGATTCGCAATACCAACACATACTCAAGTCATGAGTCACGATAGAAATCTAACAATACAAGCGCGCATAGAACATAGGTCTGCCACTCACTCACCACAAGAGCTGTCGTGGGAGAAATCATACCACCTTGCTTAAGAAGAAACGACGCTTCTAACGACTTTTCTTGATATATGCTTTTACACTAGAAGACGTGCAAATATGAGAATAGTAACCAATACCAATGAGTGGAAGATCGGGCAAATTACTGCAACAACATCTCATTTCATGTATTCACATCTCTAAGACAGAGCTCATCAGTTCATACCTACCCTAATTTTTTCATTAGCAGCGAATCTGTCGTGGTGTACATTCAATTAATAGTATGCAGACAACACCTCTGAACGGGGTTGCACAGCTAAGTCATTCCAGTATCCGTCTAGTACCTGTGAAGCAGATAGTGAATACATTTCCAGTCGTACATCTACGATAGAATGAAGCAGCAGATTACTATCACTATCGTGTCATCCGAATACTGGAAGCATTAACTTTACCCTCAAGATTTGGACGTGTGGGATGGCATTAGTATCACGTCTCCATGCACTGGCCAGCAGTTGGCGTGCAATGTGTATATAGTACTGAGGCAACCGCCACAAGGCCGGCTATAACCGGAAACTGGAGCTGAGAGTATTTGTAGGTTTATAATCGCCAGATATTGAGATTGGCGTGCTCCTCGACGAGATTGCTCTTCCCCTCGGTGGTTCAACATGCGAATCTAGGATAGGGAGGGGTATTCTCTGCATACGGTTACAGGTCCACCATTCGTCGATCCTATGACCACATACATACTAGTAGCACATATACATCAGTTTCCACCTTGTCAAGTGTGATAGATTGTTGTATGCCCTATAGTACATACGTACATGTAGGCCAGATCAAACCGATCTCTCATCATCACTCATTATAATAGTACGCAAGCTTCTTGGTATTATTTAGCCTGGTAAAACCCAGCTAATGAAGTTGAAGCGCTGTTCTTTCATCATGAGTAGCCATCCTAGCATTTAGTAGTTTGAAGTAAATAAAAAATCTCTTTCACTTCAATACAACAGCGGAACAGCTCACCACATCAACTGAGTGCTTACCGCCTCTTACTGCATACTGTAAATGTGGTATTGATTGCAGCCCAAGTATAACGGTTTTAGGTGAGGGCAAATGATACCAGTTGTAACAATAATGGATTGGGATGAGTGACATATAGGCTTAACTAAGCTTTTGATAATGTCGCTGAACAACTCGTTATAAACGCTATAAATAGAACGTCATTATAATTACGTTTACAGTACATACCGCCATGGATGAAATATAAGTACAAGGTTGACTAAGCCATGTTGTGAAATGTAGATCATTTCAGAATACAATCTGTGCTCATTGCAGCGCGCACTTGGCTGATGGTAGAAAAGTGAGATATATAATACTATGTTTATGAGGTGATTGATTAAAATGCAGCGTTCAGATTAGGAAGATTATGTCATTGGACATCATGATTTGATTATGGTCTGACATAGCGTCTATAGCCGCACTGATTTCTGGCTCCGTGAAGTTATCTCCCTCGACATTGCTCTTGAGGAAAGTCCTGAGACTTTCCATCGTCACCGATTGGCTGTGTTCAGCATTGAAGAGCTTGTACAGAACCCTCTTGAATTCCTGCAGCCTGTAGATGGAGGTCAGTGTGTCAGAGACACGCAAGCTGTGTAGACGAACATATGAGTGGATACGTTTATGTACCGCTCATCAGAGATGGAGGCTTTAGTTGGTTCCTCCTCTTCCTCATCTGCTGCCTCATCGCGACCATCATCTTGAGTTCTCTCCGCAGGAGCGGGCGTCTCATCTGGGATATGAGATCAGAGCTGACAGCAGAGGCCTACCAGAGTGATAGTGACATCACCAATGCCTCCTCACCTTGACTATCCTCCTCCTCGCTGTCAAAGTCGTAAGGATTATAGCCATCCTCTCCTGGCTTCTTACGAGGAATCCTCGGCCGATCCTCATTGCCATCTTTAGCCTTCTTACTTCTCCTCTTCTTCTTGGGTTTCTCAACTACACCATCTGAGACATCATCCGCTGAATCATCTGAGAGGCTGGCTCGCCGTCTCTTCCTTTCTTTAGTCAGAACCTGAATCAACCAACATATAGCCTCAGTGAAACAGCACTACTACAGGGGTAACAGCTTGAACGAATTTTTCAATCAAGTTTGCAATGGCTAGTGGTTGACAGCCTGAATTCACATATTTATTAGAATGAGATTGCATCCAATCAGTGGCACAATACTGTCAGCAGATACAGACGTGTGTATTCATATGTGGCCCTCAGTGCCACAAAATAACTGAAAGGTAACATGTAACATGGGAAGACAACTCACTCGCTTGAAGCAGGCAAATTGTACAAGCTCTACAGCCACTTCAGCATCCTGCAGCAGCACCTTCTTTGATAACCTAGCCTTGGCATGGGCTGTGGCGAGACGAATCATGGTCTCCAAATTACGTGCTGTGATTGGCTGAGTCTACAACCCAGTCACACCTACACAGTGAGGTCAGGTTTACTGAGATCGGAGAGCCAGTCAAACGGTGGAATATGGTATGTTTGGAATATGGTTCGGTTAGGGTGCAAGATGTTCGATGAAGAACATATCAGAAATTTGAAGCACTGGTAAAGACATTTATTTTTGTCATCCCTATGACAACTAGCTGTTACTAGTGGCAGGCATTGGCCCGATTCTTCTCTTCTCTCTGGCCTGAAGATTCAATTAGTTTAACTAAAGATGGGAGAGAAAGAGAGAACAGACCCGGGCCAGGTCTCCTTGCAGGTTTTCCTGATTCCTCAGCTTCGAGTATTCCTCAGCGATATAGTCAGCCGCCTCGCGCGTCAACTCTGGAACAATCTTCTTCGCGACATTGAGGTATTTCCTCATAAACTGCACAGTGATCACTCTATCGCTGCAATACACAGTGTCCGAATGAGATAACGTACAATGGCCACTACGGCACAACGAGGTATAATGCTGGACTGACGTTTTCTTCCTGCTGGCCCCGTGGAGGAGAGCATTATACTCCTCGTAGACAGGGACGTCTGCGTACTGGTCCTCTCCGGCCTCCAGGTCATATGTACTCATCATCGTCCCAGTGTTACCCATAGACATCACTGATAACACCAACATGACAATTAAATTACTGCAGACGTGTCAAACACGCAGACATCACACACACACAGATATCACGCAGCAATAAAACAGACCGGTGCCTTCCTGCTCTCCAGGTCTTCTGTACCGGTGCATACGCAGCACATGGTCAGCTATCATGGTATCTTGCTCCTGATCATTCTTGTCCAGTACGATAAATAGCAAGTCGAATCGAGAGAGCAGAGAATCCTGCAGGCCTATATTCTCCATTGGTGTCTTGTAGGAATCGTAGCGGCCATATACAGGGTTAGCAGCCGCCAGCACACTGCAGCGAGCATTCAGCTTGGCATGAATTCCAGCCTTGGCGATGGTCACACGACCCTGCTCCATCACCTCGTGTATAGCTGTACGATCGATGTCGGACATCTTGTCGAACTCATCGATACAGACAACACCTCTGTCAGCGAGCACCATGGCGCCGGCCTCCAGGCGCCTTTCGCCTGTCTCCTGATCAGTAGTGACGGCAGCGGTGAGACCGACGCCTGAAGAGCCGCGACCGGTCGTAGCTATGGCCCGGGGCGCAGTGTGCAGCACATACCGCAGCATCTGTGACTTGGCTACAGACGGATCACCAATCAACAGGACATTGATGTCCCTACAAATCCCACACAAAAATACTTAAGCAGTTTGTTCTCGGCCAGAAATGCAGAGAGGGGAGGGAGAGGGAGAGAGGGAGTGAGGGAGAGAGGAAGTGAGGGAGAGAGGGAGATGTACACACCCTCTGATCCTGGTGCCGTTTGGTAAATTTTTCTCCACACCTCCCAAAAGCATGCATAGAACTGCCTTTTTGATGTACTCATGTCCGTGTATAGAGGGAGCCACTGAACGCGACAGCTGGTCAAACACATCCTACAGATGATCAGAGCACTGTATAATTACCATAGCAACGACAGCTTTGACATCCCGCCCACAGAACGCGCCTCACTTCATACCATGTAACACAGTACAATAGCCGACATAGAGTGAGCAGCAGTTATCTATAGAACGTATATGAGCTTCATGAACTACCTGTCGCTTCTGGCGGCTGAGATGTTTTATCTTGGCGACGTCCTCCTTGGAGTAGAGAGGATTCACCTCCTTGTTGATCTGTTTGATGTGATTGGCTATCAGAATAGTTCTGAAACAGGAAATGATGTAAGAGATGAGACGATACTAACAAGTATATCAGCAGTAGTATTGGTAGTAAATCAGATGAAGATGTAGTACAGGAACATACCGGAATGTACCAGACGTGTATCCGCCCTTCTTGCCGGGGAGGCAGCGGTAGGAGCCGATCACCTGTACTCGATCACCAGGCTTACATGTGTCCACAAGATCATCGTCCGCAATGATGTCCACAGAACGGGGAAGCTGACCAGGAGGAGCATTCTCTGGCATCTCCTAGAGATCAGAGGCAATCAGCAGTGACTGACATATTCCCATCGGATAGGTGGATCTCCAAACATGGCGAGAACACAAACCTGGATACTGAAAGTCTGGTGATCTTTGAATGTAGACAGTCCGTACTCTGTTTCAAGGAGATTGCCGTCTTCATCTTTGGTAGGATAGACAGCAGTGCTTGGGAAGGGGTCAAGTGAGGTCATGTCAGTATACTTTCTCTCAATAGTCTTCTTAGTGGCCGGACAGTAGTGGACACTGCTCACAATCTTTGGCCTCACCAAGGAGCCTACAATACAGACACAGTGCTCTCACCGGACGGATTGGGGCTGGTCAGGTTGGGGCTGGTCAGGTTGGGGCAAGTCAGGTTGGGGAAGGTCAGGGTGGGGAATGTCATGGTGATGCATGAATTGGGTGAAGATGAAATATAGGAAGTAGAAGAAGAGGAGAAGAAGAGATGAGAGGGAGATAGGTGGG
>ERZ1740065.1072-NODE-1072-length-15935-cov-6.037280_pt1 | contig 15935 bp, 10 predicted proteins | sample MGYA00581738_ERZ1740065 | MGnify/ENA primary metagenome ERZ1740065 (study PRJEB43018, sample SAMN04849749) | marine metagenome | isolation source: floating plastic debris | place: Pacific Ocean | collected 2008-09-01 | study: EMG produced TPA metagenomics...
ACGGGATGAGCGAAGATGATTTCGAGGGCTGGGCCGCGGTGACGCATGCGATTGGCGATAAGGTTCAGCTGGTGGGCGATGACCTGTTCGTCACCAATCCCGCGCGTCTTTCGCAAGGGATCGCGGATGGTCTTGCCAACTCGCTGCTGGTCAAGGTCAACCAATTTGGCACGCTCACCGAAACTCTGTAGTCGGTCGATATGGCGGCCCGCGCGCGCTACACGTCGGTGATGAGCCACCGGTCGGGCGAGACCGAGGATGCAACCATCGCTGATCTCGCGGTGGCTACCAATTGCGGACAGATCAAAACCGGCTCGCTGGCCCGTTCGGACCGGCTAGCGAAATACAACCAGCTGATCCGGATCGAGGAAGAGCTCGGTTCGAGCGCGGACTACGCCGGGCGCGGCTGCTTTGGCACGTTGAACCGTTAGGAACACGCAGAGAGCGCCTGAGCCAGTCTCCCCATCGGGAAGCCGGAAGACTGGCTCAGGTGCGAGCCGCGCGCCTATCTCCGTGGAGGTTCGCGCTGCTTGAAAAATAATCGTCCATCGCCTCAAGCGCCTTATCGGTTAGCCGCACAAGCACGCGGCGCTGATCCGCCGGATCGTGTTCGCGCTCAAGCAGGCCTTGATCCGCTAGCACGCCCAACCACCTGAGACCGGTCGTTGGCGGAGAGGCGGAACCGATGCAGGCGCTCGACACCGAAACGGGTTTTTGCTCGACTTGCGCGATGTAGAGGTCAAGCAGGATGTCCCAACCCGGCTCGCCAAAAAGCTCGGGATCACCAAAGATCGAGGTGCGCTTGCGCCGTTTGGCGTAAGCGGTGCGCGCCATTTCAGCAAAAGCCTTACGCCGTTGTTCGGGCTCAAGCGTTTGCGGGGCTTCGGGGCTTTCACTCTGACCGGGCTTGCTGGGTTCTGTTGCGCTTTGCGCAGGCTTTCCAGAGGTCTCCGTCGAGGACATGTCGGGCGTGTGTGAGTCGAATTCCCCCGCACGCAATTGTTTGGCGATTGCAATCAACTGGTCGGCGAAAGGGCGTAGATCGGGCGCCTGTCCCGCCGGCACGCTTTCTGGCGCGGCGGAAGGTGCGATGGATGCCATCGCACCGCGTGCTCCCGGTTTCGCATGGGCAGAAGTCTCCCGGCTGGACCCCTCGCTGATGATCTTGGCTCTTGCGACGGGCTTGAGAGCGGCGGGGTTCAGCTTAGCGAGAGCGCGGGGCCGATGGGTTAGGGCGCTTGCGTCACGGCCAGTGGAAGAAGGAGTGGTGGCCTCTTCTTCGTCTTGGCCGCGCACGTCGCCAGAAAGCGGAGGGAGACGCGCATCATCCATGACGCGCAACGCCGTCTGCGTGGCTGAGTGGCTCACACCCGATAGTCTGGAACACACAAATCACCACTGTGATTGCAGCCTCCAACGCTGAAGGGGCGTTTTACCCGAGCACAGCGCGCCGGGTCCCTCTTGCCCCAATACCTAGGTCTTAGCTCGGGTTGAGGCGTTTGGCTTTACGGGCAAATACGGTGCACCCTAGGGATTTCCCGCAGGCACGACTCTAAGAGGCTCTCTGGTTGGGCGGCACGCGTTCGTGGTGCGGTCTGCCGTGGCGGCCTGATCGCGCCGCAATTGCTGAATCGCAGCGTCAAGATGCGCGGCCGCCTTGAGCGCGCCAAGCCGATCAAGCTCTCGCAATTGAGCCTCAAGCGTCTCCAGTGCAAGCTGGATGCCACCGGCCCCCGGCGGCGTAAGCAGGCCGTTTCCCACAGCGGGTTCCCGTCTTCGTCTTAAGCGGCGCTCCTGCGAGAAGAGCGCGTTCGATCCACACTCGGACAAGCGGCTGGCGTAGCGAAGCCGAAAGCTGTGTACGCGGCCGCCAACGCTTGTCCTGACCCAAGTATCGGCCCTAAGCCTGATGAAAAGCTATAGCGGGAAACTACGTAGTTTGTGGCGCGGCCGCGGTGGACAGGGGCTGCGCGCAGCTGTCAGCCAAACTTTTCGGCCAGCGATAGCAGGGCGAGCGCCGCCTTTGCCGCTTCACCGCCCTTGTCCTTCTGGGCCGGGTCGGCGCGCACCAGGGCTTGCTCTTCGTTTTCGGTGGTGAGGATACCATTGCCGATCGCGATCCCATCCATGGTCAGCGCCATGATCGCGCGCGCGCTCTCGCCGGCGACGATCTCGAAATGGTAAGTCTCTCCGCGGATGACGACGCCGATCGCGACAAAGCCATCATACTCCCCGCTCTCGGCGGCGAGCGCGATAGCTCCCGGCACTTCGAGCGCCCCTGGCACGGTGAGCACATCCGCCTCGTGCCCTGCGGCTTTGATGGCGCCCTTTGCGCCGGCGATAAGCATGTCATTGAGATGCGCGTAGAAGCGCGCTTCTACGATAAGAATTCGAGCCATAGCGGCTTACTCCGGAATGGATTGGAAGTCGGTGATGCTGATACCGTACCCTTCCAGCGCCACCAGGTCAGGCCGCGAATTCGACAAGAGAACCATGTCGTGCACGCCAAGGTCGGCGAGTATTTGTGATCCAATGCCTATATTACGGAGCTCCTCGTCGCTCGTCCACTCACCACCGCTGCCAACGCGCGATGTGAGGATGACGATAACGCCCGATCCTTTTTCGCCGATCGCGCTCATCGAGCGCTGCAACGTGTTTTGGCGCGGCCCAGGCGCGCCAAGCACGTCGTCAAAGACCGAGATCGGGTGAACGCGGGCAAGGGTGGCTTCGCCTTCGATCACTCGGCCCTTTTGCAGCACATAGGCCTCGTCGTTCGCGACCCGGTCACGATAGGTGATGAGTCGCCAGTGGCCGCCATAGTCGCTCTCAAAGGAGTTCTCGCTCAATCGCTCAACGAGGTGATCGTTGCGCATGCGATAGGCGATCAAATCTCGAATTGTACCGATTTTTAAGTCATGTACACGGGCAAATTCAATCAAATCCTCAAGTCGGGCCATGGTCCCGTCTTCGTTCATGATCTCGCAAATCACGCCACTAGGATTGAGTCCGGCGAGCCGCGAGATGTCGACCGCCGCTTCGGTGTGGCCCGCGCGGACCAGCGTCCCTCCATTGCGGGCGGCGAGGGGGAAGACGTGGCCCGGGGTGACAATATCATCAGCGCCCTTGGTGGAATCGATCGCGACGGACACTGTGCGCGCTCTGTCAGCGGCCGAAATCCCGGTGGTCACGCCGTCTTTGGCCTCAATCGAGATCGTGAAAGCGGTTTGCATCGATTCTTTGTTGTTGCGGCTCATCGGCTCAAGGCCCAGCTCGTCAACGCGCTGTTTGTCGAGCGCGAGGCAAATCAAGCCGCGCCCGTGGGTTGCCATGAAATTGATCGCCGCCGGAGTTGCCATCTGCGCAGGGATGATGAGGTCACCCTCGTTTTCGCGGTCCTCATCATCGACCAGGATATACATGCGTCCGTTGCGCGCTTCGTCGATGATTTCTTCGATTCCAACAAGCGCGGGGCGCTTTTCGTTGGAATCCAGAAACACTTCGAGCTTTTGTAGGGTTTCCGCGGTGGGATTCCAGTCGCCCTCCGAAGCGTCGCGCAGGGTGTTGGCATGGAGACCGGCGGCCCGAGCAAGCCCGGCGCGGGTCATTTCTCCGCTGTTCACGAGCTCGCGAACGCGTGTGATGGTCGATGTGCTCATACCGCCCATGTACCACATTTCGATGTGATCGCAAGGCCGAAGCGGCTTGGGCTCAGGTATGGCTAAGAGCGGGCTAACGGGCGCTGAGGGCGTTAGGACTTCGGCAAGAATTCCTGCAATCCGCTCTGACAATTCAGCGCCATTGCACTGATTTTCATAGATAAAGGTCGAAGCGCGCGCAGGTGCGGCGCGCAGGGTCAATTGAGCCCTGCCGCTTATGTGCGTGGCGCGACTTGTAAGCGCAACCCGAGCGTTCTCGGGTTCAGCGGAGGCGCTCTCACTGGGCCAATTGAAAGGTGTAGTATTCTCTGATGAAGCGCATTCAGCACTCTGATTCATTGAGCTATTTTGATTTGTAAGCGCTCGTGACTGGTTAGACCAATTGGCCGCGCCTACGGATCGGGTGGTGCGCTCAATCTTTGCAGCGATAAGGCTGCGCACGGCGTCAAGCGATCTGGCTCGACCGCTGCGCGCGTAGAAGACAGAGCGATTGGCGCGGGCCGCTCGCGGGAAGATATGCGCGGCCCGTGTGTGCGGGTTGCGTTTCCAGGCGCGAAGAAAGCGTGAGGCGCCCGACGATCCTAAAAAGTGAGCGAGGTACAAATCAGCGTTTGAAATGTCATCGCCCAAGACGCGCTGCAGCTCTTTCTTGTTTTCCTTTGTCTCCGCGGCCGCAATCAACGCAGCGAGACGCGGATCGGTGCGCATGTCGAGAAGCGATTCACGCGATTTTGGCGCGGCAAAGATGAATTGCGGGACATCGCCCATCTCGCTTGCAGTGGGTGTGAGGTCAAACTCGCTTGCGTGCCGGGAGAGGCTGGCGAGCCAGGTGGTTTCAATGAACTGATAAAGTCCGCGCGCGCTCGAAGTCTTGGCCGCTGCTTGTGGATCTAAACCCGATTCAAGGTGCGCCGTTGCGAGCAGGTAGTTGTAGTCGACGCCCGTTCGGCGCGAAGCTTCGCGTATTGCCTCGGTAACGGTTTCCGTCGTTTGGGTGGCGTCTGGTGAATCGGTCGCCGCTTCGCCTGAAGCGCGAGTCGGATCCTCCAAGTGATATGAGAAATTGTCGCTAAGAAGCGGATTTTGAGCAGATAAAGTGGAGCTGTTCGCGCCTAATAGCGCAGCCATAGCCCAACTCAGAATGCAAACCGCCCGCAACATGGCTTAAGAGATAGCCGGCAAGTGGTTAAGGGCGTGCTCACATTCGGCCGATTTCGGTGAGAATTATGCGCCGTCAGCGCCCTTTTTTCCGCGCTCCGGATGAACCGACGTTTCTTCGTTTTTTCGAGTGGGCCGTATGGACATCGTCGCGGCTCCAGCGTTGGTCGCTATCAGCGCCCCAATCGCGCAAGAGCCGATTGGAATATGGAAAGGTCGAACCACTCTCGCGAGTAGCCTAGAACCTATTAAAGACCCACGAAAAAAGAGGTGTTCGTAAGACCCTGTCTAGACAGCCCGCCACTGTCATTTGCGATGCAGCGAACCCGTGTCTTTGTCGGCTCAAAGGCCGGTCAGCGCGGCCAGGTCGGCACGCCACTGCCCGGCGTATAGGGTGCCCCCTGTCCGGCGAGTTCGCGCTCGAGCGCTTCGACCCGCAATTCGATATCGCGCATTTGGGTCAAGGCAGCGGCCAGTTCGGTCTTGGCGATCGCGAGCGCCTCTTTGTCCGAGCCCGTCACCGCTGACTGGTGATTCCAGCCCCAGCCGCGGATCTGGCCGACGCGCTGGGCGATGGAAAACGGCACCGGCTCGTTGCGGCGCGCGATTGGGTTCTGGCCGTACAAAGCTTCGCGCACGTCGTCGAGCATGGTTTCGATCGCCTGGATATTGGCGCGCTGTGCTTCGTTGGGTTCGCTAAGCGTTTCAATCGCTACCTTGAGATGGTTGACACGGTTCATTAGCTCCGCGCCGGCCACGCCAGCCGCACCGACCACCCGTGACACTTCGGCGGTTTCTTCCTGAAAGGCCAGCACGGCTGCGCGATCGCTGGCGATCTCATCGCTGTGCTCAAGCGGTTTGACGGTGAAGGTCTGCGGGGAGCCAAGTTGCGTCACAATCCCGTTGATGCGCTTGCCCATCTGCACCGTGTACTCCCCTGGAAGCACAAGCGGCCCCTTTGGCGCGCCGCCAAAGATCGACGGGGCAGGCGGGTTGAGATTGACTGGGTCCGGAGCCTGGAAGCGCAAATCCCACGCCACACGGTGAAGTCCCTTTTTGTGCGGACCGGTCATCCGGCGCACGACTTTGCCGCTTGCATCGGTGATGGTGAAGACGATCGCGGGCTCATCCTCGCGGTCTTCGGCGCGCAGGGTCTCCCAAGAGGGGTAGGGCGTGTCGCCGCCTTCTTTCTCGATCTCGCGCTCCGCTTTGCGCCGGGTCTGGGAGAGCGTCGCCAGCCCATCGCGCAATGTATAGGTGAACACAGCGCCAAAGGGCGGGTTCTCGGCAAACCAGAAGTCGTTGCCATTGGAGGCTTGTGGGCCGCCATAGCCGCCCCACAGATCGCCTTCGATATAGAGCCAGGGATCGCGCACGGAGAACAAAGTCGCCTCGGCCTGCGCGACAGTGCCCGCGCTGGTGCGCAGCGGCGAGTAATCGTCGAGGACATAGATGCTGCGACCAAAGGTGCCGATCACAAGATCGCTCTCACGCCGCTGGATCTCGATATCGCGCACCGCGATTGTCGGTAGCTTGGCCTTGAGTTGGTGCCAACTTGTGCCTCTATCCTGCGAATAATACAGGCCAAGTTCGGTGCCCACAAACAGCAGGTTAGGATCGACGTGATCCTCCGCAATCGTGTGCGCCGCGCCGCGCGCAGGCAGGTCACCCGAGATCGCCGTCCAGGTCCGCCCGCGGTCAGCGGTGCGGTAGACATAGGGCTTGTTATCGCCGCGCTTGTGGTTGTCGAACACGGCATAAGCGACATCGGCGGAGTGCTGCGAGGTGACGATGTCTTCGACCAGCGTCATATCGGGCACGCCGCGCACGCTTTCGCGCCGGTCCCATGTCGCGCCATTGTCCTGCGTCACCGAGATTACGCCGTCATCCGTGCCAACATAGATGAGGCCTTGGGCCAGCGGGCTCTCGCTAATCGCGATGGCTGCGCCGAAGATCGACGTGGAATCGTTCTTGGCAATGGCGTCAACGCTCCACACGCGGCCCATGACTTCAAGAGCGTTGCGGTCAATCTGGCGGGTCAGATCGGGGCTGATCTTCTCCCACGAATTGCCGCGATCGTTCGAGGCAAAGAGATATTCGGCCGCGTAATAGATCCGGTCCGGATTGTGCGGGCTGATCAGGATCGGTGTGTTCCAGTTCCACTTGTAGGCGGTCTCACCCGCTTCGGGCTGGGGCGTGAGGAAGACCCGCTCCTGCGTGCGCCGATCATAGCGGGCAAGGCCGCCATATTGGTACTGGGTGTAGACGATATTGGGATCGCGTGGGTCGATCTGAGGTTTGTACCCATCGCCGCCCAGCACGATGTGCCAGTCCGAATTGGCGATCCCGTGGACCACTGTGGTGCGCGAGGGGCCGCAGAGCGAGTTGTTGTCCTGCGTCCCGCCGCACACATTGTAGAAGGGCGCGGCGTTGTCTGGCTGGATGCGGTAGAACTGGACGATTGGCAGGTTGTCGACATGGCGCCACAGCGTCCCGCCATCCCAGCTTTCATAGACCCCGCCATCGCCGCCAATGATGAGGTGCTTGGAATTGTCCTCGTCGATCCAAAGCGCGTGGTCATCCACATGGCGCGCGGCGTTGCTGAGGTCGGTGAAGGTCTTGCCCCCATCGATCGAGCGCTTGGTAAAAGTGTCGAGCGAATAGAGCGTGTCGGGATCCTGCGGATCGACCACCAGCTCGTTATAATATTGCGGGCTCGTGGTGATGTGGCCCGAGCGCTTTTCCCAGTTCTGGCCAAAATCGCTGGTGCGATAGACGCCTTGCTCTTTGGGCTGGCCTTCGATGATGGCGTAGATCATGTCCGGCTTCGAAGGCGCCATGGCAAGGCCGATGCGGCCCATATCATCGCTGGGCAGGCCCGCTGAGACCTTGGACCACGTCTCTCCGCCATCGCTGGTGCGGTGGACGCCTGAGCCGGGCCCGCCATTGATCAGCACCCAGACATGGCGCCGACGCTGATAGGAAGAGGCGACGATCATGTCCGGATTATCGGGGTGCACCACGAATTCGTTGATGCCGGTATGCTCGTCGATCTCGAGGATCAGATCCCAGCTCGCACCGCCATCTTGCGTCTTGTAAAGCCCGCGGTCGCCGCCTTCGGACCATAACGGCCCTTGGGCTGCGACGATCACCGTGTCCGCATCTTCGGGATCGATCCAGATCTGGCTGATATGGCCCGAATCCTTAAGCCCCATATTCTTCCAGGTCTTGCCGCCATCGGTGGACTTATAGACGCCATCGCCAAACGCGACCGAGCGCTGGGCGTTGTTCTCACCCGTGCCGACCCAAATCGTCTTTTCATCCGAAGGCGCGATCTCGACAACGCCGATTGAATAGGAGCCTTGCGTGTCGAACAGCGGCTTCCACGTGACGCCCGCGTTTTCCGTCAGCCACAGCCCGCCTGATGCGGTCGCGACGAGGAAGTGATGATCACCGCTAGAGAAGAAGGCAAAGTCCGAGACCCGCCCTGAAGGATAGGCCGGCCCGATAAGACGCATGGGCAAAGATGAGAGCGCGCTGGCCTCTTGCTTGTCTTCCGATTGCGCCACTGCGGGAGGAGTTGCCGCCAGCCACACGGCCAAAGAGCCCGCCAACAGGCTCAGTCCAACGCGCTTTGCCCATCCGATCATGCTTGCAAGTCCCCATCAGGCTTAAGATTTGTAACCAAGCCTTAACCAAGCCATCGGGATTGGCAAAGGCCATTGGTCGAAATCAAAGCGGACACATGTGGAAGAAGCGGGAGGGGGAAGTTTGGTGGACGCACTAGGGTTCGAACCTAGGACCCGCTGATTAAGAGTCAGCTGCTCTACCAACTGAGCTATGCGTCCACGCCGATAAGATCGGAGCGCCTGAGTGGGTGATACGCAATCACGCTCGAATCAGGCGAGGCGCTGCATTTAGCGATCTGGAAGACGATATCAAGTGTTTGTGTAACCCCGTTGGCTACCAGCGCGGTCCACGTCTTGGCTCAGGTGCTGGCGAAACCGCCGCGCGGGGCGTTCTGGTTCCAGCGGTTCACCATCATGAGCGCCCCAATACAGATCATGTTGGTCAGCATGGAAGACCCGCCATGGCTCATAAACGGCAGCGGGATGCCCACAACGGGAGCCATGCCCATCACCATCATAAGATTGACCGCTATATAGAAGAAGATCGTCGCGCTCATGCCGGCGGCCAGCAGGCTTGCAAAGCGGTCTTTGCTGGCCCGCGCTACGTTGAGACCCCAGTGCAGGATGAAGGTGAAGATCGCCAGCACGAACAGACCGCCAACAAGGCCCCACTCCTCCGCCATCGTAGCGAAGACGAAATCGGTGTGGGGTTCGGGCAGATATTGCAGGTGGCTTTGCGATCCGTTGTTGAACCCTTTTCCAAAAAGGCCGCCGGATCCGATCGCGATCTTGGACTGGTTGATGTGGTAGCTGGCGCCCAGCACGTCAGCCTCGGTGTCGAACATCGTAAGGATGCGGCGCTGCTGGTATTCTTGAAGCCCGAAATAGAAGAGCAGGGGGGCCGCGGCTGCCGCTGTCAGCCCGGCTCCGACAAACCAGCGCATCGGCAGCCCAGCGAGCAGCATCACCACGCCGCCTCCAATAACGATAGCAAGGCTGGTCCCCAGATCGGGCTGTATCAGAACCAAACCCACAGGCATCGCGATCAGCGCCCCGGGCACAAACAGGGCGCGCCAATTGGTGACCATGCTGACCGGCAGCCGCGAATAGAACGAGGCAAGCGTTACGACGATAACCGGCTTCATCAGTTCAGACGGTTGCAGATCCATAAAGCCAAGGTCCAGCCACCGCTGGCTTCCACCGCGCAAGGCCCCCATCGCCTCGACCGCAACCAGCATAGCGAGGACAACAGCGTAAGCCGGATAGGTCATAAAGCGCACAAATTCGCGCGGGAGCGCCGCGATAATCATGGCCATGACCATCAGAACGCCAAATCGGGTCACATGCGAACTCGCGTAAGGTTGCATCGATCCGCCGGCGGCTGAAAACAGCACCGCTGCGCCGAAGGCTACCAGCGCAAACAAAGGGATGAGCATTCCCCAGGGCTGGCGCGCAATGGGGTAAGGGATGATGCCGCCGCGCTGCTCGGCTCTCACTCCTCCTCTCCTTCCGCGCGAAACGCATCGGTGGTAGGGGATCTGGACGCTGTTTGATCCGAGCGCGGAACGATGACATCGCCCGCGATGGCTTCGGACTGTTGCGCCGCGGCTCGCGCTTCGGCTTCGACCTGGTCAAAAATGTCCTCGTCGCGGCGCGGGGGCGGCGTGACGCTGGCGCCGCGCTCTGCAGCGTAGGCGGCGTAGCGTCTTTCTAGCCGTTGCTGGGCCGTCCCGCCCCATTGCTTCTCCAGCGCTTGCAGAGCCTCGAGGCCTTTCGCCGGGTCAAACAGGAAGGTCATCACATCGCGCGCGATCGGGTAGGCCGACCCGGATCCTCCACCGTGTTCGATGACCACAGCGCCCGCATATTTGGGTTTGTCAAAGGGGGCAAAGAACACAAACAAGCCGTGATCGCGATACTTCCAGGGCCCGCTGCGTCCGTCCGAGACGCTTAACGAGACCACTTGCGCGGTGCCGGTCTTGCCCGCCAGCTCAATTCCGTCAATCGGCAGCCGCGCCCGGCGCGCGGTGCCGGCGCCGTTGACGACATCGCTCATCGCTTGCCGGATATAGGCTATATGTTCGTCTTTGAAGTTGAAGCTGGCTGGTGCCGAGACAGCCCCGTCCATCACCAATCGAGGGTTAAGCGCGTTGCCGGTTGCAAGGCGGGCGGCCTGAACCGCGAGCTGAAGTGGACTGGCGAGATAATAGCCCTGACCAATCGAGGCGTTGACCGTGTCATAGGGTTCCCATGGGCGGCCAAACTTGGTCTCTTTCCATTCTGCGTTGGGAACGGTGCCGTAGAACTGGCTGTTGACCGGAAGCGGGAATTGCTGGCCCATGCCAAAGCGGTCCGCCATTTGCGCGACTTTATCAAAACCCACTTTCTGGGCGAAATGGTAGAAATAGCTGTCGCAGCTCTGCGCGATCGCCTTGTTCATATCGACCGCGCCATGATTTGAGTGGCAGCGGAAAAAGCGGTTGCCGATCCTTCGCCCGCCGCCGCATATAATCTTCTCTTCGGGATCAACGCCCGCTTCGAGAAACGCCATGCAGTGCATCGGCTTGATCGTAGAGCCGGGTGGGTACAGTCCCTGGAGGACTTTGTTGCGCAAGGGCACGCGTTCATCTTCGCGCAGCATGGCGTATTCGACGCTGCCGATCCCGTCAGAGAAGCTGTTCGGGTCAAAGCTCGGCATCGACGCCATGCAAAGCAAATCGCCGGTGTCGCAATCCATGACGACCACCGAACCGCTCTCAAGACCAATCCGGCGCGAAGCGTAGTCCTGCAGCGGTCCGTCGATTGTCAAGTTGACGGGGGCGCCCTGGACATCGTCGCGGCTTTCGAGATCGCGGATGATGCGCCCCGAAGCGGTGACTTCCACCCTTCTTGCGCCGGGGGTGCCGCGCAAATTGTGCTCAAACTGCTTTTCGAGACCGTCCTTGCCGATTTTGTAGCCCGGTGTGACGAGCAGAGGATTGCGATCTTCTTCGTCGTACTCCTCGGCGTTCGCCGGGCCGACATAGCCGATAAGATGCCCGACCGATGACCCAATGGGGTAAAAGCGTGAAAAGCCGCGCTGGGGTACGACACCCTGCATATCCGGAAGACGCACGCTGAGCGCGGCAAATTGCTCGTAGTTTAGGCCGCTCGCGACTTCGACCGGCTGATAACCGCTGGAGACCGCGACTTCTTGCTGGATATCGGCGATCCGGTCCGGCTCCAGCGCCAGCAAGGCGCCGATCTGCTCTATCATCTCGTCCGGCTCGCTTAAGCGCTCGGGGATGACATCGACCCGAAAATCCGCTCGGTTCGAGGCAAGCGGAGCGCCGTTCCTGTCGAGGATCCAGCCGCGGCGCGGGGGAATGAGTGTGAGATTGACGCGGTTGCTTTCGGACTCAAGCCGGTACTTCTCGTTCTCGGCAATCGCCAGATAACCCATACGCACCGCCAGCAACACCGCCACGCCGCCTTGCACCGTGCCGATCAGCACGCTGCGGCGGTCGAAGGTGTTCTTAAGCGTTGAGGCGTTGACGATCGGCGATCGCGCGTTCAATCCGCTTTTAGCAAACCATTTCTTCACCCGATCCTCCGCGAACGCGAAAGGCGGAAGCGATCAAATCGAGCAATCACTTGCGCGATGAAGGGGTAAAGCAACGCCGCGAGCGCAATCTGCGGCACAGTTGCTAGCGCCATCGCCATTGTCAAAGGTCCACCAGACACCACCATCGCCAACGCAATATACGCGGCAGCTCCTAGACTGGCTGTGAACCAGTCCTGCCAAAAACCGCGCCAGGGAAAGCGGGTCTCGATCAGTTCGAGTGTGATCATCGCGATCGACCATAGCAGAACGGCGCTGCCAAAGGGTTGGCCGCTGAAGAGATCGTCAAACGCGCCCAGCGGTACGCCGACCCAAATCGGCAGCAGGCCCGGTCGCATGATCCGCCAGCCCAAAAACATAAGGAAACCAAGCGGAGGGAGAAGAGGCACAACGTCGGCCAGAAGCAGGAAAGGCAACAGCGAGGCAATCATGATCGTCGCGTAGGGCACCGAAGCGGCACGCCACGGGGAGCGGGCGCGATTGATGCGATTGCCATAGCGGTCCGCACGGGCGGTGGGGGCGAGGCGCTCGATCAATTGCCGCCTCCTCCCTGGGCAGAGGGGGCGTCGTTTTCGGCGCTATCAATCCGCTCTTCGACCGGAACCAGCGCGGCGCCTACAGCAACCGGCGCGAAAATAGGCTCAACACTGACAAAGTCGGTCGCCGACGGATTTGCCATCAGCCGTGCAAGGCCGCCATCGGAGGTGAGCTCGGTAAGCACCGCCACCGCAACGCCCGGGCGGTAATATCCGCCCGCGCCACTGGTGACGAAGACATCGCCTTCTTGAAGCGGGTTGAGGCCCAGATTGATCAGGCGAATACGAAGAAACCCGTCGCCGCGCCCTTCGGCAAAGGCAACCGTGTCGTCGGCGGCCCGGCGCACAGGCAAAACGCTCTCGCTGTCGGTCAAAAGCAGCACACGCGACGAACTTCGCGCGACTTCAAGCACACGGCCCACAACCCCGCGCGCCGAGCGCACCGGCATTCCGGTCTCTATCCCGTCCACTCGGCCAACGCTCAGATAGGCAAAGCGGCGCGAGCTCGTCGAGCTTGACCCGATGAGGCGCGTTGTGGCCACCGGTTCGATTTCGCCTTCTGCCAGCGCCAAGAGCGATTTGAGGCGTTCGTTCTCTGCGGCGACGGCTTCGGCTTCGGCAAGACGGATGCGCGCAATTTCGACCTCTTCGCGCAGAGTGGCGTTCTGAGCGCCTGCGTTCCAATAGGCTGAGATCGTGTCCGCGACGCTTCCCGACCCGGCGCGCACCGTCGCGCCGGCTCTACCGGCTGGAGAGACAACGTCCTGCGCGCCCCCCTGCAACGGGGCTAGCGCGCTTGGTTGCCAAAGGGAGAGCGCCAGAAGAGCCAGTCCCAGGAGCGCGCCAAGGGTCGCCAGAAGGTACCCGGTAAAGACCGAGTACTGCGCTTTTTTCGAAAAGCCCGATCGGCGCGAGGAAGGCGGCGCCATGGCTCTTAGTCCCCCTGTTAAGCAGCCCCTGCTGGCGTTTGGCTCAAAGGCTGCGCTGCGCTTACGCTGTCATCAAGACACCGCGATAGACCGGATCCTCCATCGCGCGCCCGGTTCCCACCGCCACACAGGTGAGCGGGTCTTCCGCAATCGAAACCGGCAGGCCGGTTTCTTCGCGCAGATGCTCGTCAAGACGGCGGATCAGCGCGCCGCCGCCGGTCAGCACGATGCCCTGATCGACAATATCGGCGGCAAGTTCGGGCGCCGTATTTTCAAGCGCGATGCGCACGCCTTCCACAATGGCTCCAATTGGCTCGGAAAGGGCCTCGGCGACATGCGCTTGATTGATGGTGATTTCCTTGGGAACGCCGTTCACCAGGTCACGGCCTTTGAGCGTGATGCTCTCGCCCGCGCCATCATCGGGGACCATGGCGATCCCATAATCCTTCTTGATCCGTTCGGCCGTGCTGTCACCGATCAACAGGTTGTGGTGTCGCCGCACATACGAAACGATGGCTTCGTCCATCTTGTCGCCGCCTGTGCGCACCGATGTGGTGTAGGCCAGGCCGCGCAAGGAAAGGACCGCAACCTCGGTCGTGCCGCCACCAATATCGACGACCATCGAACCCACGGGCTCGGTCACCGGCATATCCGCGCCGATCGCGGCGGCCATAGGTTCCAGAATCAGGTGAACTTCCGAAGCGCCCGCGTTCGAGGCTGCGTCGCGGATTGCGCGCTTCTCAACCGATGTTGAACCTGAGGGCACGCAGATCACGATTTCGGGATAGCGGAACAGATTGCGCTTGCCGTGCACCTTACGAATGAAGTGCTTGATCATTTCTTCGGCGATTTCGATGTCGGCGATCACTCCATCGCGCAAGGGGCGGATCGCTTCGATCGTGTCGGGGGTCTTGCCCATCATCATCTTTGCATCATCGCCGACCGCTTTGACGCGTTTGATCCCGTTGATCGTCTCAATCGCGACCACGCTGGGTTCGTTGAGGATGATGCCCTGATCCTGCACATAGACCAACGTGTTGGCCGTGCCGAGATCGATGGCCATGTTTTGCGAACCGAATTTGAAGAGATTGGCGAAGAAGCTCATGGTTATGGTTTTTTCCGTGATGGCCGGGGAAGGGCGGGGCGCGAAACTTTCAATGCTCCCACATGTTCCGCAGACACCCATCCCGGCGAGGTCCTGATGGCTGTGACGCCTAGCGAAACCTTGTCAAAAAGGCCAAAAAATTTGTTGACTGAAATGGTAATTATGCACGGCAAGGCTCGAATTTGCGGTCGCTGACCGGTAGCGTGAGACAAATGCCGTCAATTCGCCGCCTTCCTTCTGATCTTGTGAACCGCATCGCCGCGGGCGAAGTGGTTGAAAGACCAGCGGCCGCGTTAAAGGAACTGGTCGAAAATGCGATCGATGCAGGCGCGACGCGAATCGGGGTGGCGCTGGTCGATGGCGGGTTAACCCGGCTCGAAGTGACCGACGATGGCTGCGGTATGAGCGCGGACGATATCCGCCTCGCGCTGGAACGCCATGCGACATCGAAGCTGCCGGACGACGCGATCGAACTCGTCTCGACCCTGGGTTTTCGTGGGGAGGCGCTGCCGTCCATTGCCAGCGTTGCTCGTCTTGTGATCGAAAGCCGTCCGCATGGCGTGGAGACGGGCTGGCAAGTGGTCGTCGACCATGGTGAGAAGCTGGAGGATGCGCCCGCCGCTGTGCCGCCCGGCACACGGGTTCGGGCCGAAGAGCTGTTCGCGAAGGTGCCTGCACGCCGAAAATTCCTGCGCACGGCCCGGAGCGAGTACATCGCCTGTCTCGATGTGGTGCGACGGCTGGCGATGGCCCGGCCCGATATTGCGTTTACGCTCGAAAACGGCGCGGATGGCAAGACACGCAAGGCGTTGGCGACCCAGGCGTCCGAGGATCTTGCGACCCGTGTTTCGCAGATCGTCGCGCGCGAACTCAGGGACAACGCGGTCACCATCGACATGGAGCGGGAGGGTCCGCATGGCGCGATCCGGCTGACAGGACTTGCCGGTTTGCCGACCTACAATCGCGGCGTGGCCGATCACCAATACCTGTTTGTCAACGGGCGGCCGGTGAAAGACAAGCTGCTGACCGGCGCGGTGCGCGGCGCCTATTCTGATATGCTTGCGCGTGACCGGCACGCCGTTCTGGCGCTGTTCCTGGAAATTCCGCCTGAGGATGTGGATCTGAACGTTCACCCAGCGAAAACCGAAGTGCGCTTTCGCGATGCATCGGGGGTGAGGGGCTTTATCGTCTCTGGGCTGCGTCAGGCGTTGGCGACGGGCGATCGGCGCAGCGCGCAGGGGCCCGATCGCGCGGCGATGGAGCGTTGGCAGAGTGGACCGCTGCGCAAGGAGCCTGCGCCGGCGCTGCGTTCTATCTTCGA
>ERZ1740065.1073-NODE-1073-length-15932-cov-11.570511_pt1 | contig 15932 bp, 13 predicted proteins | sample MGYA00581738_ERZ1740065 | MGnify/ENA primary metagenome ERZ1740065 (study PRJEB43018, sample SAMN04849749) | marine metagenome | isolation source: floating plastic debris | place: Pacific Ocean | collected 2008-09-01 | study: EMG produced TPA metagenomics...
CCCCCCCCCCCCCCCCCCCCCCCCCCCCCCCCCTTCCTCTTCCGCGATGGGAAAGGAGAGAGGCAAAGTAGCATGTGATGATAGATGAGAGGGTTGGAGGGGCCACGACGGGGTGTGAAGTTATGAGTAAGGAGGTAGGATCATACCTCGCTCTGCCTCCTGCGATGGCGGAGTCAAACTTTCCATCCTCGCTGACATCTGAGAATTTGTTGAGAAGATTCTCATGTGGCACTCGGACATTGTCGAAGACAAGTTTGGCATTGTCTACGCCGTTCAGCTGCATCTTATAACCCATGTCCTCCACCCTCACACCTGATAATCATCCAACATGATAAAATCCCTGCGGTATCGTCAGTCACATGGCTATCAGATCCCTACACTGAGACGCCGCGCAGCAGACGCCGCGGAGTAGTCGTACGGCACAGCAGTGCAACAATCATTGAATTTCATCCACAGTTACATAGATTCAGACTTGCAGTTGCCAGCATTGAGCCTAAGCTAAGCCTACATGCAGTCTACTCTAGTGAAGGTGACAATCTCTGTCCAAGTAGCTGATAAGCCTCTCGTCATTTAGAGTCTATCTGACTGTCACATCAGTTACGATTATAATCTAACATAGCGGAACGACAGTCCGACAGCCTGACTACTGCCCTCCACACAGCAGCCGTACAGTCATACATTACCAGGCATGGTGGCGAGGTTATCGTCGCGGATCCTGACCAGTACGCCGTGTATCCCATAGTCAGTGTTGTCTATGATGAGACGAGCGAATACGACGCAATGCTTAGCGTGAACAGCGCCGTTAGTGATCCAGTATTTCTGGGAGAGAATGTTCGGACTGTTGATCACCCACTCCTTGGTGCTGCTGTCATAGACTGCTGTAGTCTCCATCTCCACTGCATTGTTGCCTAGCAACAGATAAGACAAAGTCAGTCAACTGGTAGTAGTATAGAGTAAGGCCACGCCAGCTAGCGAGGAGAGCAGGCGAGTAGTGATCCTATTCTATCGACTGCCCAAAGTAACGGAGAATCTCTATTGCCCACCAATCATGAGGGGTTTGGTGACCTTCCGTAGTCTCTCTATAATTAATCTTAAAGGCCCAAACAGACGAGCGCGAACTTCCAACGCTGGGCCCTGCGAACGGTCAAATTTGACGCAACGTTGGGCCAGGCGTCAATATTCGTTGACGGACTGCGTACAATGTGAATTCGACCGACGCTGCTCTCTGATTGGTCAGAATAATAGCTGCAACTCCCCATTGGCTGACCCGTGACGTTACGCTGCGAGGCTGCGAATCAGTTGCGTTGCTACACGATGACTCATGGTCGTTGTTCTCGTTTGTTTCAAATACTGTATTCATAGAAATTTTAGCGACCTCACAATAATAGCTATAATAGCGACTAGGCTGACGACGCTATTAATGTTGAATGTTATATACTCAAAGTCGCTACTTTCAGTTTTCAGCAAAGACAAACCACTACAAATTCTAAATGCTATTATTCAAAATACTGCTATTTTGGAAAAACGCTATAGTTTTAGAACGCTAAAATTTCTATGTATACAGTAACGCCAACGACACCACAGCTAAACGCTGCAGCAGGCTGATATACGCTGCAGCAGGCTGATATACGCGCTCGTGTGTTTGGGCCTTTACCTCAACTTAAGACTTACTGGCGTACATGACTCAATACTCAAAGATATGTATATATTTATTAGAGGCAGTCCCCCAGTCCCGTCCAGACAGAGTCGTATAAGGAGTTGCCACAACTGAAATCACACTCAGCTACTTCTAGTCTCACGTCACGTCACAGACAGACGGACACGCAGACGGACACGCAGACGGACAGACAGACGGACCAGACACCAAATATCATACTTCCTCCCTCCAAATGCTAAACTGGACTTACAGCATAAAATAGAGGAAATCTCTCTCTCAAAATGGTAGCCTTATAACTGATTTTGGAGTTGTCTGCTCACACCGGGTCAGAACAAACGCAGACGCCGTTATCGCAGTGTTATCGCAGTATGGCGGAGGGTTCCAGTGTTGTTATTTTCTCAGCTGGATAAATAATGTGGGTATTTGTTTGCCAGCTCAGACATTCAGCACTAGAGGAAAGCTGACTGGCCTAAAATACCATCAGCATCGTTCTGGATTCCCTCCTATAAATGCCTGTTGGACAAACACTACCCAATCCAGGGATCTCAACTACTCGGATTTAATCCTTACTATTCGGATTTTCAGCTTGTGTAAGGATGAAAGGACGGATTTTACTTAGCATAAGGATTTTCATTGACCCACTCGGATTTTTGCCTTTTAGTTCGGATTTTTTATGTTTTCACCCATTTCCCTTAGTGAAATGATGCCATTAGTAAGCAACTTGTTTCCAAGTATCCCCAAAATAAACTGAAAGTCAGTTTTTTATGTTGAAAAACTAGAAAAGTATGATAGTAATATGACAATTCTGAGCTATTCATGGCGCTACGATGTTGCCAAATGTAAAACTTTTCTTGATGACATCGTCACACCTGCTGTAAGGATTTTTTTTGGACCCAGGTTGAGAACCCTGCAATCGAGTTGAAGACAGTAATAAATCACCACATATGCAGGCAACATGTGCAGCGCTATCTTACTTGTTATTTAATCTAGTTTGACGGATCTGAAATCGCAGACCTTTATACCACAAAACACTTTCAATTCAAGCCTCACTAAACCTTGTAAGCTTATACCTTTCGGTGAATGTCTTATGGTCGCAAAATGTATGATTGCATCATGATTTCAAAAACAGAAGCATGACCAGACGTCCCCACAGTGCCAGGAAATGTGTACCAAATAACACGGGCTGAGTGGCTCAACTTACCGTAGCCCAGTTCTGTGAGGCCAAAGCATCCAACATCATCCAGTGTGTCAATTCCTTTCAATAGCTTCTTATGGTGCCTCTCCGTGCCAAGCTTCAGAACTGTACCGCCTAGATGTCACCAACTCATTTATATAAACCATTGGTAATGCTGCAGTGTACAGTACAGAGAGGAGATCTTTACCAAACAAATTAAACTGTACTGTCATCTTGGTAGCCATGGCGGAATCCACGATGGCCGCCAGCTCGTGGGCAGCGAAGATCCGGTTAGGATTGTCCTTGAAGTCCAGCACCGATATGAATCCCTTGTCACAGATCTTCTGTAGCCTTTGCAGTGCAATATCCCTCTCCTCCTCAAGTGGGATGTTGTACCTGGAGAGAAGATGAGTATGCTCAATTCGAGCGTAAGGTCGAATGACAACGGTAATATGCTATACTCTCCATAGACCGTACTACTAACAAACAATCAAGACAACTCGATGTACAGGGCAGGCAGGGAACGTAGAAAAGGAGGGGCAGGTAGGAAAGCAGGGGCAGGTAGGAAAGAAGCGAGGACGCAGGGGGAGGGTAGACAGGGGAGAGACACGGAAGTGGGAGAAGGCAAGGGGCAGAGGATGCAACGACAGGCATATGCATGCACTATTTGATACCTGGGCGTGAATACAGGATCTCTCAGAAACTCTCTCATCTCCTTTCTCATTGACAAGTTATCGTGATCAATGAGTGCGGTCATCTTCTCAAGGTCAAAGCTAGGCTTGGGCCAAGTGTCCCTCAATGCAGCTGGCTGGTGGTTTAGACCAGTACTGTAGTTGCTACTCATCGCAAGGCATGGCTGCACTCTTGGTGCAAGGCATCTGCTAAGTCGAAACGCGTGCAGCATTGCCTGGGCCATGTCAAATATGTAGTCGAGTCTGGAGAAGGAAAGTAGCTATCAAGGATCATTATACGCATCCGAGCAATCAGAATAAAAAAGCATAGCACTATAGGTAAGGCTATCATATGTTCGAAGAACGTATGAATGTAGCAGTAACAGAACGATTTGTGTCAAAATGGAAATGTATATCATTCAATCATTTTCAGAGCTGACATAATTTACTTCAAACTCATACTAGTTCAGTGCGAGGAATAGAGCAAAGAAAAGGACGGTTTCCTCTACGTATGTTGTATATTAGCTTTCATCCACACATCTGCTGTTCTTCACAAACGATGCTGACTAGGTACAGTGCAAAAAGTAACATCAAAAGCGGTTGTTGACTGAGAAGACGTACCTCAGATGCTGTGCAGGGGCCTCTTCTTATATCATACGGTTGTGAACATCATAGATACTGGATAGCGCCGACGTTCTACCACAGGTAGACATATCGATTCATGCATGCTATACTTAATAAATGAAATATTTGGAGCGTCATACTGGATCGTTACGAATAATCGTCTTTCGTCCTCGAACTACAGTACAAAGTTCACAACTTTGACCTTCCAAGCGCTTCCCAGGTAACAAACCGTACAATACGAGTCAAATTGTCTTGAGAACTGTACCCAGTAGTATCAGTCAGTCCTGTACAGATGGACGGTGAAGCTGGTTGTTTATATGACTCATTCAGTGCACAGCTGTTGAACCACTTATTGGAATAGCAGTGAACTTGTTCAACTGCTTCGTCAACCGCGTTAGCGACCTACAGCTCTCGTACAACCTGCACACGGTACGGCCGTAATTCAGCGATTGTAGTCTACTTGGCAAGAAATAATGGTGGTTTTAGGTAGACATTTCATCTGTGTTTATTCCAGTTCAGGCAATGAATACAGTAAGAGAACATGTGGCTGGTTTGCCCTAGATGGCCATCTTACCGAGCAGCATCACTGACTTGTAGTAGGGTACGGTGATGTCGGCTGCTTTGGAGGAGACAACTTCTGAAATCTAGGGCAGATATCAGCCCAGTAATAGTAACACGGCGATTGGCACTACTATACTGCCTTTATTTGGCTGGGGACAGAGGGGATGTGTACTGATACAACCAATAAGGAATTACGCCTATCTTTATCCTTTGGTGACTGCAATTTCATTTCACACCAGATAATACTGGCACTTGTGCGCAATAAAAACGACATGACGCTTCAGCTGTATTTGAAATAAAAAAGTGAATAAGCATAGAAAACAGGTAGAAGACAAGAAGCGGCGCTAATGGAACTCTCGGTTCATGACGGACTCCTGGCTGAAGGCGTTTCCAATCAGAACCTGCAAACAAATACATCAGTAGAATTCATAGACTGTGCATGTAACTCTGATCATTTCATCATCTGCACATTCACATATCCAGTTACAAAGTCAATTGCCGCAGGTAAAAAACTTCTCATATCTTAGGAATTAGGAGTTGTCCCATCATTGAACTAGCCATCGTGCCAGAGACAAGTTTCCTCTCACATCTTCATTGATGGAGAATGAAGAGAGTTCTAAGTTTTGTACAAGCTCCATGTGGTTGAAACAGAACAGCCTGTCTGCTAATCTTAGTACATATAGTGTCACTTTTAGGTCAGCAGCAGAGCCTTTCACTAGCAGCTGGACAGCCCATACTTAGAGCTTCTCCGCTCTGATTGGCTGAATACATTTCAGTTAGCCAATCAGGGTAGAGGGCTTTTTTGTTATCAGCTATTCAAACCAGTTCCAATCTCCCATCTAGTAGAGCAACCTTATCAGCAAGAAGAGAGAAAAAAGTCGGAGTCGTCTACCGCTGTACACACGATGCATACAACTTCAAGCCCATTCTATGTACCTCATATCAAATTATAAATAAAAATACTCTGACAGAAGACAAAATAACTAAATGTAGAGCTTACACATAACATAACACGACTACACGAGTACACGAGTACGCAAACGGACACGACTACACGAGTACGCAAACGGACACGAGTACACGAGTTAGTGTCTCTCGCTATAGTTATTTGGAATGCATGGTTGTATTCCGATCGAGATCCCGACATTCTCCATATCATCCTTGTCTTGTTTATGATTGATATCAGACTCAATATGCTGGAAGATATGCATAGTACAAGCCACTGGCTACTAGTTCTCAGTGCTGCTTGCCTCAACCAAGCATAATTTCCCAGCAAAGCTCAATCTGGTTGGACTGGCACAAACAACACTCCAGGAACATGGGAGGGGGATCCAGGAACGTGGGAGGGGGATCCAGGAGCAATGCAGGGGGATCCAGGAGCAATGCAGGGGGCGGATCCAGGAATTATTTTTTGAGTGACTCAAACTCCAACGGAAGGGCAGCTCGGGTCTATAGTTTGTATAGAGGAGTGCTTAGCTATGCTGACTGAAGCTTGTGTAGCCATGCAATGAGTGCAGTCCTGGTTTCTAGCCCGCAGGTAAAATATTGGAGGCAAGGTTTTCTGCTGATTAGCCTGAATCCGCTGTACAGAATAGCCGAGAATTCCATGAATATCAAATAAATATACATATATCAGGATATTGTCGAATACTAGTGAAAACTAATGCCAATAAATTATATCACCTTAAATGAGCAATGACTACACAATCACATATTGTAGGGTTATAAAATATTAAATCTGAACTTGGCAATCTTGCAGAACATGTGGTTTTAGTTCTTTAGTGCCCGGTCTTATATACTTCTGCTTACATTATCTACCAATGCAGATAGTAATGAATTGTTTCACAGACTTCCAATTACAGGGATCTGAACTATTAGTACCCTAGTAGTGGCCAGTCACTAGTAACCAGGGATCTCAACTACTCGGATTTAATACTTACTGTTTGGATTTTCAGCTCATGTAAGGATGAAAGGACGGATTTCATGAAGCATAAGGATTTTCTTTGACTCATTCGAATTTTTGCCTTTTATTTCAGATTTTGGGCGTCATCACTCACCTCCCTCAGTAAAATCATATCATAAGTAAGCAATGTGTCTCTAACTATCACCCTAATGAACTAAAAACCAGTTTTTGATGCTGCAAACAAAAAAGTGGTAATAATATTATTATTATGACACCATAAACAGCTCAGAATGCTGTTTACGGTGTCATAATAATAATAATAATAATAATAATAATAATACTTCCCAATAAGCTTCTGAAACCTGCTGTAAGGATTTCTCCTGGTTGAGATCCCTGAATTAGCGTAGCTACAAGCATATTGTATCTATCTAGGGTTCCCAATACCATGGTTATACCATAGGTGATACTATAATACAAGGCAAACAGCAGACTTGATCTAGGTATCATATAGCTGGTGTAAAACAGCCACTTATAGTCATAGTAGGCAAGTAGCATCGTCTGCACCACCGAATTGTCCGCAGTAGTGTTGGTGAAATAAGCCATCACGCACTGGAGCGCTAGTCAAATACATGATGGGCACGTCATTATGATACCAGTATACTGGTGATTCTACTCGGGCAGCTAACAATAACCAGCTTATTGGCATCAGAGTAGACTCCAATTGCTTGTAAATGATAACGTCGGTTAGTTTTTAGTCACCTGTCGTTTGATGATCTCAAGGGTCTTCTCCCCTTCCGCTAGTAAAGATTCCAACTTCACCGGATCAGTTTCTGCTTTGTTAGCTCTGAATGTGTGTTTGATCTTTCCAACAGCATACTCTCTGAAGAATATCATCAAGTGCGAGCGTCAGTATAGGAATTCGTTGCGTTGATACATCAAGTCATACAAATATCGTACTCATTATCACCTGAAATTGTAATTGTGAAACTTTCCTCCCTCCCGTAACAGTTGGTGATATAAACTCAATGCTTTGGAACGTGAAGCCATATCCCTAGATCGTGTATACCAACAGCAATAATGATAATACTCATATAGGAAGACTAGTGATCTACAGACTGTTATGCAACACCGGCCAGCACGAAATGAGGGATGAGAAAGTGATAAAGAGTAATAGGTAAAAATAGCTAGTAATGTTATTTTGTCGTTTTATCATTATCATATAGTAGTCTTATTTTTGCAATATCTCGTGTTTCGTGATAATTTTAATGTAAGCTGACATAGTATGCTAGTTTTAGTTTTTTTTCATGATAATATTCGAGCTTTGGCTCCGCCTTCACTCCGCCTCCGTGTTTTCCAACGTAAATTTTGCGTGCTTTCTTCTTCTGGTGGTTTTGTATGACGATTGACGACCTCCCTCTCTTACAATTGAGACATCAAAGATACATTCATGTATGGCCGATATCCTGTATTATCCAACCTTACATCTAGACCAAGCTTTGTTCGGTTATGGCTTTTATTCTATCGTCTTGCATTTTCTTATTTCCTTCCCTCGCAATCTACTCTGTTTTTGGCCTTGCTCTTCAGTCGCAATATATGATGATGAGGATAGTTATATCAATATATTTCCAATCCTTCATCACGGTAGTCACTCTTATGTATTATAGAGACATACGTAATCCTATGCACAGCTCCCTTCTGTAGGTAAGAGCTGTCGAGTGAGCATGAGCTGTTGTCAGCCATTCGTTCTTCGATCGGTCAATCCAGCCACTCGATGGGTGAAGTAGTCATCTCAGAGCGCTATGTGTTAGGCCTGGATGTAGGAACAAGCTCAACGAAAAGTGTTGTTGTGGAGAGGAGTTCCCTGCAAATCAGAGGCACAGGACAGACCAGCTACTCTAAGAGAGGGGAGTGCAGTGATGACGGCTACGCTGAGTTGGATGCCAGGTCTATAATCTTCGAATGTCTCACGTCTCTGCAGGATCTCAAACTTGAGGAATTGCCCATATACAGTGTGGCAGTATGTGGACAGATGCACGGCGTTGTGCTGTGGAGTAAAGGTTAGTGACGCGTACTCTGTGTGTGTCAGATGGAGCGTACAATCAGAAGCACTGAGGCACAGTAAACATTTTACACAAGATGAACTTTGCATTGAAGAAGAGATGCATATGTACTGATACCGATACAGGCTGTGTGAATGCTGATATAAATATACTGAGGACCTTCGCTAAATGAGTGCCTGACCAGTAATATATCAGTCTATTTATAGCTGCCTAATACGCTTGTAACACATTTAGTAATGCTGATTCATTCATTAAATCGCACTCCAGTATAAGCGTATCTCATGTTGCTGCATTCAGACTGCCAACTGCTCTGGGATGGTGACACATCAAACTACTAGATTGTTGGGGAGTTGTCTCCTCTCAACACATAGCAGGATCAGAGGTGTTCAGATCAGTTCATTAGTGGACTACCAGAGAGTGTCCTGCCCCTGTCTGCAGGCCAATACATCATATCCTGTTTTATATTGGTCACATGTGACCGCAGCATGTGTGGTATGTGACCTTTTAACTGATAGGATACGGCTGCGTGACCTTATTCTGGCTCACCAAAAATGTTCCTTCATCACTCGACCGATACGACTGTGCTGGCACCGTGATGGACTTGCTAGTCTACTTGTTATTTGGGTTGTCCTCTCCTGTCATATCAGATCATAACGCGCAGAGCTGGGGATATTTTGATATGAAAACTCTTCAATGGCAGCTGAATGTGTGAGTACTCACTCATCCTGACTCTGAACCCGACTGTATCAGTTGTATATCGTTGTGTATAATGCTATGCGTTTCAGTCTTGAGGAGGCCGAGTTCCCTGTGCGGCTGCTGCCAGAAGTAGTGCCTGCAGGAGGAGTAGTGGGTCGGATACGTAACTCCCTGTATGGTATCCCGTCGGACACGCCAGTATCTGCCAGTGTTCAGTGATATCTACCCAACCGCAGTCTCATCAAGCTGGTCTGGATTTCATTCACTTCTCTCTCTTGTCTGTATCCCTCCCTCCCTCTCACATCCCTCCTTCCCTGTCTCCATCCCTGTTTCCATCCCTCTCTCCATCACTCCCTTCCTTCATTACTCACTACCTACATTCATAACTACCAAACTCCCAAACAAACAGAAAAAAAACCAGTCACCTTCCCTCCCTGTCTCCTTCCCAGTCTCCATCTCTCCCTTTCTCTCTCCCTTCCTGCCTCCCTCTCTCCCTGCCTCCCTCCCTGCCTGCCTCCCTCCCTGTGTCATCTTGCCTGTCTCCCTGCCTCCGTCCCTCCCTGTCTCCTTTCCTCTCTCATCCATCCCTCCATAGGCTCGGCCACACTAGCTGTATTTTCATCCGTCAGTCACATTTACTTATGTCCCTCCCTAATCGTCGCGGCCAGCATGAATGGAGGCGGCGTACTCGCTGAATTCGTGCACATGATCATCCAGTGGACGTCTGAACTGGATAAGACCCATCGAATGAATCCTCTCCGCCGTAAAACACCGACCCAGACTTCAGTGCACCTTTACTTTCAGGACTTGATGTGACAGAACAGACAGTTTGGGATAAGCTGCAGTCATACCAGTTCGACCCGGAGTTGTCCTCTCGTGAAGTATTCAACTGTTCAAATGCTGTTACTGATAGTGAAGTGTGTCTACTCTGGTCTGGATGTGAGACACGCTGGTGAGATGAGCGCTGTGTACGGAGCCGTGTTGGCGGCTCTCAACCTCTCCACCTCCTCTTAGTAAATCAGCTCCTGTGATAATACTATGTGTGTCAAATTAAAATACTATGCTTTAGTGTGAGTTTATATAAGTAATGGTTTTAATCTGTTTTGGATCCAAGTCGTTAAGTTGAACGATGCTCCATTTCCATCCAGACCTGATATGATAGTGTAGCTCGCTTTACCATACTTCGTATATTTTCCACTGCATAGCTTGGACTGCTGTAACTACTGGTGGGGGATTTAATATAAATTCTAAACTCATTTCTCGTGTCAAGTCTCGCCCTACAGTCAGTTGAACCTGATTCCAATGTTTCAACATGCTGAATGCCTTGCCATACCTGCTGATGCCTTGTAAGAGCTGAGCCTTACCTGTTCCTAACCTTGATGACTAGTCAATCACAATACAAGAATGTTCTGGGATTTGATTGGATAGATGGTCTTGGTCAATGAACACGTGACTTGGCCAATGCCCGGATGTTGAAGCTAGTCTGGATACTCTGTTTGAATTTCATACGTATGGATAGCCTAGAATATCTGACTGCACTAGTAAGTTATCCACTCAAGATTTAATCAGGCTATTGATGTAAGTATGATTCTTAGCTAAAACATGCTGCAGTCTTGTTTTCATTCGGAGTTGTCCTCTACACATTCTGAACTAAAAAATATTTTGGTAGTATTCTGCCTCAACTCGTCCAAGCTGCGAAACAAGACATTCATGTTCGTAGTACTGGCGAAATGAGCCATGTTTTCACTGCCTTGGTAGAGGCATCAGCTTTTCAGTTCGCTCGTAAGGCCATCGTAATACAATTCATTGTTCAACGGTTCGTTGCTTTTCAAATTTGAATGACACATTGACCGTCTTGCTGCTCGGCGTGTGGAAATCTGTTACTTTTCTAGCGTTAGTAGCACCTATGTGGTGTTCTCATCACTCTGCCATTACTATTACACCCTGAATGAAGCTTTGCGAGCTCCAGCGAACTCTTGTACACGTACGAGGAAAAGTTTTTCTGTTCGCGGTGTTTCAGCTATCTCACAGCGTCGGTATTGTGAAGATGTACTCTGACAATCGATGAGTGTGAAATCAATCATCGATATTTAGCGTATTAAACAACTGAATTGCAGTTATTTCCTTTGAAGTTATGATAGTGATGTTGAATTAGTTTCCCATGGAATGACAACATGGTGGATATACGCTTATAATAGATTGAGAATTAAATAATCGCTATCAGATTGCACTGTCTCATATATGGTAGCGAGTTTCTATAGCGTATGAAAGTCTCGAAACATAAGATTATTGGTTATATCTATGTTCTATGTGGTTTTGTTTGCTGCATATAAAGTAGTAGATGATTCTTTATTGGTGGAAAAATATTTCTATTCCTTTTATCTCATGCCTTCATTTGGCCGTCACTGAGAACTGTACACAGACTGGCTGCAGATATACCCTTTCATATGCAACTACACATCTGCTTAGGCAATCATAGCGGAAATGATAGACATTTCCATTGACAGTATGTGTGAGGCGGACTACTAGGTAGGGAGACCTCTCAGCTCTGTGTGGTTTGTCTTTCCAGCCATTCCACTGGTAGATTTATTTGTTGGTGAAATGAGAGAGTGATCTGCCGCGCTGTCTGTATCTGATGATGGATAGCCAAGACCTGACGAGCAGACAGACTCTGAGTCAGCTGAACGGAGACCATCACTTGTCTAACGGAGGTCTGGCGGCCGACAAGGCTTGGCCTGCAGCACACAAAGCTGCCGAGAATGTAGGAGAACAGCATGGAGAGCAGGACCTCCTCAACCATAAACCTACCGCAATTAATCTCAACACTGCTGATGACAGTAACAAGAGGAGTACGAATGGTACCATCAGTAACAATGACACAGAGCATGGGGAGAATGGAGGAACCAAGCTGAATGGGTTCGGTGAGCATGACAGCCACCCTGTCAACGACTCTGCTAGGGACATAGGTATTAATGGTGGCACTGACAGCCTCTCTGATCAGCAGAACGGCGATACTACTGCCTCGCCCTCCAACAGACAGCATCAACCCACCTCAGCCAGGTTAGCACGCTAATAGCTCTCTGCTTTTCGTGCTTTAGTGTCCTTTCTGCTTCACAATGTATTAGTCTACTGGGATGCAGGCTAAAACGGCCTACTAGCGAACCGTTATGTAATGCTCATTGTGTGGCCAGCTTCCCTTTCTTTGGTGAGGGGGTGATCATTTAGCTTGTTACCTCCAGAACAAAAGATCGCACAGGAGGGGAAAACTCCCAATAAATTTAGGGTATTTGGAGTTGTCGTTTCTTGGGTAGAAATATCAGTGGTGAAGTGGAGGCAAACGAACTGTACATCACCACTTTACTCAGTATGTACAGACTTGTGTATTTCTAACTGTAACATGACCTACTTGCAGTGAGAGCCAATCATCCGGAGCCGATGACGTCCAATCAGCAGCTGTCCCCAGTAGCTCCAACCAATCAGCATCAACTGACAACTCATCGGCTGTTAAGACTCTCTCTGCTCCTTTGCTACCAAGGCCAGTAGTTGCAGCGGAACCAACAGGAACTAATCTAGTCAAGAACGTGTTCAATGTCAGGACGCCCAGTCCTAGCCCCGATTCTCCACCCACGCAGGATATCAAAGATGGCCATGCCTACCTCCGACCCATGGCTAAAGTCATTTACAAGGTATGAGCCCAGGCAATGCCATTACCGATACTGTCTGTAAGGTGCATTACTGGTTCTCAGTGCTGTCCTAGATCATTCAGTTTTCTGTGTACTCGTAGAATTGTTAATTTCATAGTTTGGAACACTCATCAGCACTAGTAGTGGCCAGTCACTAGTACAGGGATCTCAACTACTGTAAACATAGAAATTTTAGCGTTGTCATCTATAGCATTTCTTTTCCAAAATAGCAGTATTTTGAATAATAGCGTTTAGAATTTGTAGTGGTTTGTCTTTGATGAAAACTGAAAATAGCGACTTTGAGTATATAACATTCAACATTAATAGCGTCGTCAGCCTAGTCGCTATTATAGCTATTATTGTGAGGTCTCTAAAATTCTATGTTTACAATATTCGGATTTAATCCTTATTGTTTGAATTTTCAGTTTGCCTCAGAATGGAAGGACGGATTGCATGTAGCATAAGGATTTTCTTTGACTCACTCAGATTTTTGTCTTTGAGTTCAGATTTTGGATGTCATCACTCACCTCTCTCGGTAAATTGATATCATAAGTAAGCAGCGTGTCTCTAACTATCCCCTAATAAACTAAAAACCAATTTTTGATTCTGCGAATGAAAAGAAGTGGTAATAATATAGCAATTCTGAGCTGTTTATGGCGTCGTAATACTGCCCAATGAGCTTCTGAAACCTGTTGTACGGATTTTTTCCTGGATCCAGGTTGAGTTCCCTGTGGTAGAGGCCAGTAGCTAGTAGCGCCGGCACCAGTTGAACACCAGTTGCACACGTGTCACTAGTAGAGGACCATAGCTGGACTGCCATTGTACAATATACCGAGGCTGTGACAATGACTGTAGTAAAGGCTCTCTGTTCTCTCTGTAGCTCGGCCAGTCTCTATTGCGTGAAGTGGTATACGAGGCTCTCTATCAGCACATAGACAGCCAGATCACTCAGGGATCAAAGAAATACAGCAAGGTGCAGCACCAGTCTCTCCAGAAGTCACTGCAAGCTCTCACTGATGACAATGACTACCTGAGGCTGAAGCACAATAAGGTTTGCCTGCCCGACTAGTTGTCTCTGTTAGTCGGCCGACTGCGTGTCACTGATCCTCTATCTGTCCCGCAGGTCTGTGGCGTGACGATAGACGGGCGACGATGTACCTTCCGCTCTGAATCTCAGCTGGTGATGGAAACGCATCGTAACGAGGCTCACTATAACCGCAGCAATCGGCTCTACTGCGCTCGCTGTGACTTCTCTACCGCCATCGCCTCGCATTTCAAAACTCACATGGCCGATGCCCACTCCTCCATCGCATCCATCACCAAGCCGCTGTCCTTCTGGCCGTGTAAACTGTGCTTCTTTGAGACAAACTCAGAGAGTCGCCTACAGGTACGTATTTTCGTCTGTCCATCTGTCTCTGTCTGTCCGTCTGTCCATCTGTCTGTCTCTGTCTGTCCGTCTGTCTCTGTCTGTCTGTCTCTGTCTGTCCGTCTGTCCATCTGTCTCTGTCTGTCCGTCTGTCCGCTACTGTGAAACAGAATCATATCGTAAATTGAGAGTTTTAAATCTGTTGGTCACTAATTCGTGAATGATATGCTGTGAGTTTATCTATCAGGCATAAGTTGCAGTACGATCGCAAGTAATTTACAGCATGTCTGATTGCCAAAGAATATCCACGAAAAAACATTTACAGTAGCCTGCCGTTCATACGCAGTGTCATTACGCAGTGTCATTATGCGCCATACCGAGTCTGGCCACCACAGGATCGGACTTCATACCTGTCGGTCGTCAGATATCCACTGTAACCAAATTTACTGCATGTGTCTGTATATATTGTCTACAGAGTGATGACTCGCTGCTATATCTCCATATTCTAGACACACGTATCCAACTGCACCAAGAACTTCTCGTTAAACAAGAACCTGCGGCCCGGTCCGTCCTGCGACAGCCCACTCGGCGAATCCATATTCAAACCCTTGCCCACTGTCAAACCTACAGTCTCAAACCCCTACACTCCTGTACGACCCAAGATCATACAGCCCAAGGGCGTCCCTCAGTCTGCCCAATTGAGTTAGTCAATAACTCTGCTCTCAGTCTATCTCTGCCTCACTGCAGCTGCTGCTTTACTACCCACCGTCTGTTACAGGCAGCGGCAAGGCCCAGGTACTCAGCCTCTCCACTCAGAAATCTATGCCTAAGATCATCAAGCCACAGACGCCTGGGAGCCACCCCGCCGTCACCCAGATTGGTGGCAAGTCTGTGAATGTGAGTGATGAGAGTTGTCTCCTCCCGCTGATAGTGTATATATAGCCACAGTGTGTTACCGCTGGAGTCGTTATAGCAGGCAGACGTGTGCGAGTGTGAGATCTGTGGAGGCCTGATTCAAGGAGATCAGGCTCTCAAAGTACACATGCAATGGTGCCACGACATCAACATTACTCACCTGAAATCGGCCTCCCTGTGCTGCCCCACTGAACATTGCGGCCGTGGATTCTGGACTGTACAGGGCCTGGCCAGACATCAGAAAGAGGTGTGTGTGTGTGTGTGTGTGTGTGCATGTGTGTGCATGTGTGTGCGCACGCGCTCATCCCTCCCTCTCCTCCCTCTCCCTCTCCATCTTCCTCTCACTCTCCACCTCCCTCTCACTCTCCCCCTCCCTCTCTCTCCCTCACTCACTCACTCACTCACTATCTCTCCATACTCTGAATGGATTCGCTAGTCTCCATCACTCTCCATCTCTAATACATCGCGTACCTGCCTGTACCTATTCTCTGCCTGAATATAAGGTTGAAATTTCTACTAGAGTTTCTAGTGTTTAGGAATAACCTACACTGGCTGTACGAGAGATCTCTGGCTGTACGAGAGATCTCTGGCTGTACGAGAGATCTCTGGCTGTACGAGAGAT
>ERZ1740065.1074-NODE-1074-length-15931-cov-12.228962_pt1 | contig 15931 bp, 12 predicted proteins | sample MGYA00581738_ERZ1740065 | MGnify/ENA primary metagenome ERZ1740065 (study PRJEB43018, sample SAMN04849749) | marine metagenome | isolation source: floating plastic debris | place: Pacific Ocean | collected 2008-09-01 | study: EMG produced TPA metagenomics...
TTTCTCCTCCTCCCCCTCACCCCCCTCTCCCTCTCTCTCCTTCCCCCCTCTCCTCTCCTCCTCCTCCCCCTCTCTCTTCCCCCCCCTCCTCTCTCTCTCCCCCCCCCTCACTCTCTCCCCCCCTCTCTCTCTCTCCCCCCCCCTCTCTCTCTCTAATTCATGCCACGGACGCTGTTGATTTGAGGCACTGAACTGGGGTATTTCATTATGTTTGTAGACCCCAGACTATTCGGGAGATTTGATTGGAAAGGTCGCTGGATTTCTCGGTATAAATTGAATGTCAGTGGATGACTCCGAGGACATCGCTGACTGACCTGAAAACTCCTACAAATATTTAACCATCTTATCTATTTATGTTCTAATGACAATCAATTACGCAATCAGCCTTTATAAGAAATTCACCTAATAGATATACTGAACTCGATGACTGATGCCTCGCTCCGTAATAGTTGTCAGAAGTTTCATTTTCTCAGCTGACACTTTCTTAGCCTGAGAATCTACACATTAGTAAAGTATGTGGAGTTGCATAAGAGTAATAGGCAAGGAGCCTCAAGGTAATTCCTGAGTGAAGGAACCCATTACTCATAATTGAATCCGTCAAATACCTGTGACAAATTAGGCACTTGTGCACCGTGCTGTAGGCTCATCAGCCTCAGTCATTACAATAAAAAACGACGCAGGCTTTCGTAGCAGCCAGCTGTGTGCAAACAAAGATGGCAGCGTATCTGCTGCCTTCAGCGTTCCTGCTGACGCTGTTAGTGGGTAAGACTATTCGAAAGCATCGTTCACTGTGGCGTGAGATTTTCAGCTTTTATAGATAATAAACCATATTACTGTTTCCGCAGTCGTTTCCGCTGCGCAGCAGACGCCGCAGGGGATTCATAACTCACTGAAGTCTCGCGCCGCCAGCCTCACTCTCACTGGAGAACTACAAGTTGGCGAAAAGCCAGTAAAACTTCTGGAAATTGTCAAAGGAAATGGGACTGTGTTTAAGCTGAGTATCGAGAGAGTCAAAACCCGCTCAGACTGGGTGCGCCGTAAGTACTGTCTATGACTCTGTATTGCATGCTTGCTACTGCAGTTTTTTTTCTCAGAGAGAGAGAGAAAAGTTTATTGGCTTCAGCCTCTTTTAATCATGGCCTATTTGTTTTGGCCTTGACCTAGTGAAGGTTCAAAGTAAATTCTTGACTTCAATTTATTCCAATTTCGTATCCCAAAAAATTCCAACCATTACAATTTACATGGATAGAAAGAGGGCCACCCCAGGCCAGCTAAGGGGAGGCAACTCAATGGTATCTGTACTGCTTCCAGCATTTTCGGTATGACTTACAGTGACAATCAACCGTGGAGCAGCCGTGACAGACTATGGAGAGTTCAAGGCCACTGATAATCCAGTTTTTGTCATCATACACATGAGTAACCTTGACTCCAAGCTGCTAAATGATGGTAGAATCTACATAAACTGCGTTCCTGGTCCAAGGACGTATGTCAGTCCTTCCATGAAGACCCTCAACAGCCAGCCTAATGTACAGGTAAGTTTCAACACTGATGTGGGATTTATCCTTCTCCTAAAGCATCACTATAATATACTATTCAAAGTGGAGTCATGGTTCTAGGAGGTTTAGAATGGGTAGACAACTCCAAAATATGATAGCCCACAGCGGGCTAGTCCATCATCAGTACTGGTGACAAAGTTTAAAAATGGCGACAGCAGCCAAAATTCTGCCTGAATGTAAAAAAGTGTGTATCATTTCAAATCCAGTGCACTTAAGGAGCATGTCATATCCTACTGGAAATCCAGTGGGTTGCTGCAGGTTAACGAGATGCAGCTGTCAGCTGTATTGTCTCTACAAGCTGAATTAGCCCTGAATATTGGTCCAGCTGACTATATATATCATTGCCTCCCACTTCACTGCAATACAGCACTCCCGGCACTGCTGGTAGACATGTGGATTTCGCCTTCCTATCCAGTTTTTCTTCTGTTTACAAGATTTTCTCTCTGTCAGCCCAGTGCCAGAAATGAGAGCAGACACGTGTTCGTGATTTGTGAATCATCGCAGTTTGATTTTGTACAGTATTTGACATGAGGTTACATCCATCGTGTGGGAAGATGGAGTCGGTGGGCCTCATGTTTTTAAACAATCCCACCTGATGACACGGCCTCTTCTGCTATGCTGCTCATTTTCTTCTAAAACCTATATAGGTACTAAGAAAGCTGCTACTTACACCTATGGAATGTTTTCCTCAGATTTTGACAGATCTCAGAATTCCCAACTTGAGGGGAGTGAAGCCGTCTGACCTACTGGGTGACCTGGAAGTGTGTACAGCATTCAGAAAGAAGTCGTCATTGGTTACCACGACGACTACTACAACAGAAGTACCTGGAGAGGATGCACAGAGAGGGCGTAGCGGCTCGTTCGAAGCAGACGATGATATAGACAACCGTATACCTTCGACTAGTATGTGATGTAGAGATGTGTTTACTAGTAACACATTCCGATTGGTAGTACAAGCGATTGGATTCGTGTTTAGACATGGATCTTATGAAGTCACAGCTGAATGCCATAACCGGCGCCATTAACTTACTGAAGGAGCTGGTCGCGGAGAGTATAGAAGATACTCGTGCCATCCGAGAGATCCTAGAGCAGTGCCCGGTCTGCCAGCTGGATGAAGGTAGTCAATAGACTCTTGATTTGTCACGTCACAATGCTGCCGTAATTGTCAATGAATTCTCAGCTAAGCTTGTTAATTGATTTGAGGTGACGAAGGGTTCGGCACCCTGAGAAGTGTGCTCAAGGGCAGATTCAGGTCAAGGACTACGACAGCTGCAATCCCGACGACAGCAGCTCCATTGTGCATTACCTGTGCTGCCGATCCCTGTTACGAGGGCGTCGAGTGTACGCCGACTCCCCACGGGTTTGAGTGCGGCTCGTGTCCCTCAGGGATGACGGGAGACGGGATCAGTTGCACCCCAATGATTACCTGTCTGGACGACCCATGTTTTCCCAGAGTTCCCTGTACTAACACTCGTGAGTATCGCAATCACTCCCAGGCTTACTAAGCACAAACTAACATACACTTGTATAAACGAGTTACCAGCTACAGTTGGCCCCTGTTTTGAATTGGGAGTTGTCCTCTCTTAGAGGGCCAATTTTCATAAAAATTACAATGTAACATAGCCTCTAGACCTGTTTTTGAGAGATTCTGCTTTCATATCATAGGGATATTATTTTAGATCTCATTGTGGCAATTTTTTCTTTCAGCAACTGGATTCGAATGTGATCCCTGTCCAGACGGTTTCCATGGCAACGGTACACACTGCGAGAGCGACGTGAAGTGCGAAGACAATCCTTGCTTTGAAGGTGAAAATTCATTTCATTGATTCAGGTTCATGGCAATTTCCAATGCAGTCAATTGCTTTCGTTCATTTCACAATTCACTCCATCATATTCAATCATTAGTTTACAGCGCCTTCGTTATGTAGGGGTTGAATGCACAGACACTATATTCGGTCCTGAGTGCGGACCGTGTCCCTGGGGCTACGTTGGTGATGGCACTAGTAATAATTGTACTGAGACTTGTCTGCTAGATCCATGCTTTGCTAGCGTCGGTTGTACCGACACTCCCACCGGACCTGAGTGTGGGAGTTGTCCTCCCGGGTACGAGGGTGATGGAATAGAATGTATGGACGTCAATGAGGTGAGCACAACTCTTAATTACAGACTCTAAGTCAGTTGTGGACTCGCTGCCCCTAGCGACGAGGTATGACTTTATGACTTGCAGTGCGTGCTGGCGGAGCCATGTGACTCACTGGTCGAATGCGTCAACACTGAGGGTAGCTTCATGTGTGGTCTCTGTCCGTCAGGATACGAGGGAACCTATGAACCTCAGCCTGGTATTGAGTATGCCACCGAGAACAAACAAGTGAAGGATAACTACTTGACTGCTTACAAGTTCTAGAGAGATCTACCTCTTTGTACGCACTATCTTTGCTTTGTTAGGAATGCCTGGATATTGACGAGTGCCTTATAAACAACGGAGACTGTCCACAGCACACGCCCTGCCTCAACAACCCTGTAAGCGGAGTCTGTGTACTCAGTACTCACTAATTCATCCAATCATAGCCTCTGTCTCATTTGCTATGAGCAGAGATTCAAGGAATCATCCAATCGCACCCTCTGTCTCGTTTCCTAAATGCAGGGATCCTACGACTGTGGGCCGTGTGATTTTGGTTTTATTGGAAACTCATCTGTTGGCTGCCGCAGGAACCCACGATTCTGTCCGTCCAAGGATGGCGGTAAAATCTGCCACGAGAACGCCAGGTGTGTGCGCAGGCCTGGACTCAAATTCCCTGTCTGCCAGGTGAGCCTCTTAACTGTGACACGAGAGGACAACTCTTAGTTTTCCTTTATTGTGTATTTGACAGGGATGCGGCGCTGTTGATGTCAAAACTAGCAGACACTAACATTCAATCCTAGCTGCTATATAACTGATATCCTGGTCTCTTCCTGTCCTATCTATCGGACATTGACTTACAATCGTAACGTTCTCAAATACCTTCACTTTCGCCTTCTGAAAGTGGAGGTCTTTGACATTCTGCATTGACAGCATAGCCTGTGTTCTTTATCCTCAGTGTAAGGTCGGTTACGCAGGAAATGGGGTAATATGCGGCATCGACACAGACGTCGATGGAATCCCAGACGCTGAACTTCCCTGTGAGGAGAAATCATGCAAAGAGGTAACAACCTGTTATGAACAATGTACAAAACTTACATACGTACAGGGCTCACAACTTACATACGTACAGGGCTCACAACTTACATTTTCAATTTTTATGAACAGAGTACAAAACTATTAGATGGAAGGTAGAAGGAAATGATTGAGAGGTCTACAATTCATCATGACATCACTCTACATTACACCGGATCAGAGTTGCATTGTGAAATAATCCTGATGTCACAACTTCGTGGTTAGAAACTTTCGGTACATTATTTACATGTCAAAAAACTATTCAGATTTACATGATATTTCTCAAAACACAGGAAGACATTGATACCATCCTGCTAGCGATTCTCCTACTCCTTCAGGTGATGTGCAGACGGTTTAAGTTTACATCATGGTGTTTTACCCGTCATTCTGTTGCTATGTATTTGTACTGCTGCTCGTCTGACGACTGCTGACAGTCTCACGCGTTCTAACAGGACAACTGTCGGCTCACACCAAACTCTGGTCAGGAAGATGCTGATGGGGACGGCGTCGGTGACGCCTGCGACATCGACGCTGACGATGACGGCATCATCAATGACCCGGTATGTCTACGTAAATCAGTGAGAGTTGTCTCGCCCTGATCATGGCTGCACACCAGCTGTTACCACAGCGTACAAAATAACGGATGTTTGAGTAAGCAGCTTACAGGTGGGTGAGGCCAAGCAATGCTCTTAATTACTAGGCCACGCCCACTTGTGAGTTGTAATATTACGCTTGACCAATAGGAACTTAGATGCACTTGGAAACCCAGCCCACCTACAGGTTGATGCTCAATAGTTCCTGTACAGTTGGGCTGCTGTTTTTCCATAGAGTCTATGCTATACTTACGATAGTTTTGTTGCAAGCAGTGAGGTGAGAATGGAAGACAGTGTCCCAAAAGATAACATGGGGAGACAATAATTTATTTTTGCCGTACAGGATAACTGCCCCCTGGTGCCAAATCCAGGTCAAGAAAACATCGATTTCGAGGAGACAGAAGACGGACGGAATATCGATGAGGTGGGAGATGCGTGTGATAACTGCCCAACTATCGCTAACCCAGATCAGAAAGACAGTGATAAAGATGGGCTGGGTGACTTGTGCGACCCTGATGCAGACAACGATGGTCAGTTCACAGGCTAAATCTCTTTGTCTTCTGAAGGATTTTGACTGTAAATGTATATTGTTTATCAGGTATTTTGAATGAGAACGACAACTGTCCCACGATTCCAAATGTCAATCAGGAAGATTCTGACGAGGACGGAGTTGGGGACGTCTGCGACAACTGCCCAGCACATCCGAACTCGGATCAGGTTCACATCTACCCATTGTAGCGTAAAACCCATCCCACCTCGTCTCGCTACTGAGCCGTCATGGAAATTATTCTTATTTTAGAGTGATGTCGATGTGGACTTGGTTGGAGATGTTTGTGACACTGGTTTCGACAGGTGAAATATATACCTACAGTAGCATGTACTCAGACTATAAAGGTCTCTGCTGTTTAAACTTGCTCAGACAGTTGATAAGGAGGCACTGCCGATGTCTGCTGACGTCTGCTGAAGCAGAGTGAGAGACTGAAATTGAACTATTCTATCTGTACTGCAGTGACTCGGATGGCATCCAAGACAACCTGGATAACTGCCCCAATGACGCCAATGCCGACCAGCTCGATACAGACGGCGACGGACTGGGCGACGTCTGTGACCCGGATGACGACAATGACGGTATAGAAGACTTCCGAGATAACTGCCCTCTGGTACCCAACCCTGAACAGGAGGACTCCGATGGTGAGTGTGCCGTAGCCAATGTATGATTTTAACAACTAAAAATAAATGTATTGTTGGTGAACAGTTTTACTAATTGCGGAATGGTGGCCACTCGAGACGGCGATGTCACTAAACCCTCTTTGTGGATAGAAAATATTTACTAGAATTAACTAAGAGGGTTTAGTGACATCGCCGTCTCGAGTGGCCACCATTCCGCATAACATTTTACATCCACTAAAAATGAGAATACTTCTTCTGTGTGTGAAATAATATTATATCTATGACACATGTAAATGCATACCTGTCAACTTGTTGGGCTGAAAATACTGGAGATTCTGTTTTTCTGAACTTTGAGAAGCCATAGCTCAAAACTCCTACCTTCTAAAGCTAAGATTCGGTCACATTTGAGCTCTGCTCAGCAACCCTAACTGGTGAGCCACAGTAGAACATTAGAAAACCAATAATAGGAATTTTGACCCTAAATTCTGGCACCTAAAATATGGGAGTCTCCCGCGAAATATGGGAGACTTGATACGTATGTGTAGATGGTAGATGAATATTATTGCAATGATATTACATAAAATGATACTGTGAGTTCTTTTATCTACTCGAGGCTCTTTGTAAGAGTTGTTACCCATTTCAGGTGATGGAATTGGAGATGCTTGTGAGAACGATTACGACGCGGATAGAATCATTGACTACAGTGACGTCTGCCCCGAGAACAACCAAATCCATTCCACCGATTTCCGTACCTTCTTCACAGTTGTCCTTGACCCTATTGGCGACTCTCAGATTGACCCCGAGTGGATAATACTAAACGACGTCAGTCACGGATATCACTGTGCATTGAGCATGAGGAGCTCCTATCCCAGAATGCCGTGTGATTGTAGGGAGCGGAGATCCTGCAGACGATGAACAGCGACCCTGGATTAGCAGTCGGGTACCAGAGATTCGCTGGAGTAGACTTCAGCGGCACGTTCTACATCAACTCTGAGATCGACGACGATTACGTGGGATTCGTGTTCAGCTATCAGGACAACTCCAAATTCTACACCGTCATGTGGAAGAAGGCAGTTCAGGTACACATCAGGGTTTTTTACATCAGATAGAGCGGCGGAGGAGTGGAATAATGAGTAGGGAGAGCAGTGTGAAAGAGGAGACAGGAAAGTAGAGATAGGGGAGAGGCAGAGGATGAGGGAAGAAGAAAAACGGAGGTAGGGGGACAGGTAAGATATGGGAAGGGATACGGGTGAGAGAGGGAGAGGGAAAAGGAGATGACAAAATAAGGGGAAGAGGGAACAGAAGAGAGAAAGAAAATGGAGTCTTCGGAGGGAAAAAGAAAGAAAATTAAAAGAATGACGAGAAGCGTTAAATTGAATACATTATTCAATATTGAATGCTAGGTAGACTATGGAAAGATGAGAGAGGGAAGATAACTCCAAAAGATAATGATGATTTAGGTGGGATGTTGTTTGAAAGATGGCACTGGTCCATGTAAATAAGGGTGAAGAGATATGGAGAAAGAGGGTAAGAGGGAAGCGAAGACCTGAAGGGAACAAGAAAAGTCACAGAGTAACAAATCACAATGATCAGATGACTTGCAGACGTATTGGCATTCCACACCGTTCCGAGCGAGGGCCGAGCCTGGAATCCAGCTGAAGGTCGTGAACTCTGAGACCGGTCCTGGTGAGATGATGCGCAATGCCCTATGGCACACTGGAGATACGCCTGGCGAAGTCACGCTCCTCTGGAAGGACCCGAGGAACGAAGGCTGGAAAGAGAAGACGCCTTACAGATGGGAGCTGATTCACCGCCCAGCTGTGGGCCTTATCAGGTGACTTCTCATTCCATCACAGACATAGATACATGACCTTTGAGTGACCTTCACATCCTCTCGATTAGGTTTGTGCTGTACGAAGAGGCGAAGCTGGTGGCGGATTCTGGTAACATAATAGATTTTACCCTCAAGGGCGGCAGACTGGGCGTCTTCTGCTTCTCCCAGCAAGGAATCATCTGGTCTGATCTTGTATACCGATGCAATGGTAAGTGGATGAAATATATATCGCCTCCAGCCAGTTCTATTCCACAATTCCTAATGATTACCTCCCACTGCAGAGGACCTGAACATTGTGGATACAGGGACGGGCAACTCCTCAGATGTATATTACGCCTATGGCGACGACCAGTACCCGTACGAGTATTATTATTATTACTACTACGATGAGGAGAACGGAAACGTGGAGGAGCCGACGGGCAATCAGGAGCCTCGTACCAATTACCAGTACAAGTAACGGTCTACCGTCGCTTCTCTTATGATTATGAGAGAGATCAATCGAACCGATGGAACTACGACATAGCGACATAAAACGTTTTATAGAATAAAAATATAAACAACAACCTTTGCTCTCATTTTAAAACTTCACAAGATTCTGATTGGGAGTTGCAGCCCTCGTACTCCCGGATGTGTGGGCTATCCAGATCGCCTCTATTTGAGTGGTCTGAACTTTCAAGGTCATTCGAAGGTGGACCAGTGGTTCTAATGCATGCGCAGCGGAAAGAGTCCGGTTTTCCAGGGCTATACAGACGTCTTGGTACACCGATCCATGTCCTTGCAACACCTCCACTGGTACAAAACAAGGTACGTACATTCTCAATTCCACAATGCAAACAGAAGCAGACGCGTAAACCAATTATACCTCCTGTTTGAACACCAGACACGAGATCGTTTCCCATTGAATTCAGAGTTACAGGGTGGAAATAACTTGAAGAATTCCTCCTTATCAGCCTGCTCTCGTTCGGCTCGCTTCAACAGCTCCCTATATTCGGCCTTCTTATCAGTCTCCTGGCCATTCTCATCATAATAGTGACCAATCAGCTTTCCTGTAGACAAAAACCCATGGTTTGATTGGTCAAGAATCAGTCGAGGTCTTGTGGGGGAGAGAAGTTAGTAGGGTAGTAAAAAAGCAACACAGGCCAGTGATGTCCTTCTGGTGGCAAGAATGCAATGGGACAGAGTGAGAGTGCAGGAAGAGTTGGCATCCATGCTTGGCTGCACATTCTTCATTACTGAAAATGACGACTTTCATAGAATATCAGATGAACCAATGGCAAGGCAAGCAATGAGGTGAGTGAGAATGGTGTGGTTAGCAGATCTATGGCTGCAAACGCCACTCACCGACATACTTGTAGTCTTTGACATACATTGTGCGGAATCCCTCAATGCCTTGTACGTCAGATGGTTTCAAGTCACTTACATCCTCTCTCAGACCTTTCTCGTTGAACTCCCCTGTTGCAAATGCTCTTGTACCATCGACGCCTAGCAAAATACACAGGTTATTGTAGTTCTGTGAGATTCAGCTGTGCAATGGCAGTTAAACGCACTTACCTGTGAAGAAACTGTAATGACCACCTTTACCATAGTGTTTCTCTCCACTACTAACGTCGTAAACTTCGCCTACGATTGATAGGTGACTGAACTTATGCCGTGTCAGTTCTTCTTTCGTAAAGAGGCGTCCAGCAGGTGTAGCAGGCTGACTGCCTGAAGAGAAAAAGTACTCGGGCAAAAGCAAATGTGCCTCTATAACGTCTAAAATGTTGTACGTTTTCCACGTCCATTTAATAGTGTCCTGCATATAATACGCCAAACATCCTAGAATAACTGCACTAAGAAGCAGTGCCTTCATCACAGAAAGTCAATCAAACGATGCGGTGGTAACGAGACTCGAGTAAGACGGAAGCGACCGCGGTCGAGGAGTAAATTACTACACGCTACAGGTTTTCGTGCGGGAAATCCAGCTGGCCAATCAAACCGCGATCGTGCAATACAAGGAAAGACAACTCCACACCGCGCAAATTAATGCGCCGCCTTCCTCGTGAAACAAATGCAACGCAGAAAACCGCGTTCTGACCTGACGACCATACGTGGCAACTGATAGGGCAATAACTACTGGCAATTCAGCCTAAATACAGGAGACTCGTCATCTATGCTGACAACCGACTGGCCCATTGCTCTTCATTTGGCTGTGTCTGTGTCAGTAGTGACATAAAGTTCGTTTGAGTATCATTGAGATCAGGAAGAATTTCCAGTTTTGTATCAGCTTGTTGTCATTCAGTGAGATCAATATCCAGTCAATCAGTAGTAGGTTGTGCGTCATCCAACCAGTTTATTAATCAGGTCACAGACGGAATATACAGGTGGGTCATACAAATATCACCTTATCTTTAGATTTGGCTTTGGCAAACGCTGAAGTGATGGCGTTGAACACGGTCAGGGGTTTCTGTGCCGCGTCCACTGATGTGAGTATACCACGCTTGCCGTAGTAGTCGACCAGAGGGTTTGTGGACTTGTGATAAGAAGCCAGCCTAGCCTTCAGTGCCTCAGCATTGTCGTCTGACCGTCGCATGAGTGCCTCACCGGTTATCTGCCATAATTGTTGAGTGACAGTAAGCACAGAGTGAGAATGAACAGCGACAATATGATGGGATAAAATGGCATGGATATTTCGTACTATAGCAGCATCTGCAAGACTGCTGATGTACAATCGGCGCCACATGGAGGTCCACACAGAAATCAATTCAAGAATCTATTGTGAGCAATTGGCTGCCTCAGAACATGAACAAAAATCATAGGAGGGAAGTCGTAGGGTTGGCAATGCTGGTTTCTATAAAATCACAAGATTCAAATTTCTCATTATTCTATAATCTGATGTAAGATTGTAGAGTAAATCACTAAAAATAAAGTCGTAAAATTCATCAGAATAATTCTTTGGGTTGTAAAATTCAATTATTTAAATCGCTAAAAATTCCTGTCTTCACAATTATACCACAATTACAATACTACAATACTACTATTACAATACTACAATACTACTATTACAATACTACAATACTACTATTACGATACTACAACACTACTATTACAATACTACAACACTACTATTACAATACTATAACACTATTACTACAATACTACAACACTATTACTACAATACTACAGCACAACAGAAACACTGAATGTATGCTACTGTAATCATTCATTGTCTGTGAAACGGTTCAACCTGTCAGCGATAATTGTTGATAGAGGGAGTGGAAGAGGGTTTGTAACTCCGGAATTTATGTCATACAACAACCAGTTGATTTATAGAAATCCAGTTACCTACACACAGTTTATTTACTGTACGCACACATATGTTTAGTACTATGTCAATACTCTACTACCTACGGTCTACTACTCACGTCATCTGTCATGTGTTTTTTCGGTGGGTTGAACTCCTCGTGGTACGACCTGCCGCTCGGCTGGTGGATCAGTCGGCCAGTTATACGTCTGACTAGCAGACTGTCGTCAATCTTAAACTCGATCACGGAATCTAGTTTCGTCTGCCTCTTCTCCAGCAGCTCATCCAGCTGTAGGAAGTAGTGTGAGTTGTGGCATGCAGGGCAGGTGCTATGACATACAGAGCAGGTGCTATGACGGTTTCATGGAGTTCGGACCATCATTGGTATGCAAAAAAACCCTACCATTGGATAATTAGTCACAACAAACAATTAATTTATAAACTTGAAAGACCACACTTCATAACACATACAACGCTTTCCAAAGTGGTACAGGCCTACGGCACACACACAGGTGGATGCGTAGGTTACCCGTATTATACAGTTCCTCTCGAAGCCTGAACCAAAATAATTGGCAATTAAACTATATGACAAAGCTTGTTATGGTATCAGTGTTGATTTACATCTATCGAGTCTATCGAATTTGCAAGTTCAAAGTGGCAATACCAATATCCCACCTTTTCAGCCTGCACCCTTGTCCTAGGGAAGCCATCGAGTAGAAAGCCATTTTTACATTCAGGCTTGCTTAGGTTTTGGTCTATCATCTCGACGACTAAACCATCACTGACGAGTTGGCCTGCATCCATGACAGCCTTCAATTTCTTGCCTATCTCTGAACCCGATTTAACAGCGGCTCGCAGCATGTCACCAGTGCTTAGGTGACACACACAGTATTTCTCCTGCAGGCGCGGAGCCTAGATATGCAAATATAGGGGAGATGATTAACAGGTCATAACAAGACGGGGAAAGAGAATAAAACTGTACGAACCTGTGTCCCTTTGCCTGCTCCAGGGGGGCCAAGAAGTACGGCTTTGATACCCGTAGGCTCCGACTTAGACTGAGAAGGAGCCATTGAAATAGTCTTAATCAATATTCCTTGTATCTATCTTAGTACCACTGCGCTTAAACTACTGAGACCAAGTTTGCACTTTACGTCAGTAGAGCAAACGGCCGAGAGGAGGCTGCAGGAAAGGATAAGGCAACGTTCGAGCAGAGAGGAATTTATGCACCGGCAAGGTGTGGCGCAACACGTGGTGCAAAGACAAAAGTATAGTGAAGCAAAAATACAATTTTCTCGTTTCAAACTGCAAAGAATTAATAAAGAAATATTTTCCTCACTATAATAAGCTACTATCTCCTAAAAAGTAATGATCGGCAAGTAAGGTATCACGTGAGTGGCGAACTAGCCAATAGTAAGCCTAGATTTTCGAAGCACGTGCCTGAAAGATGGGTGACGCTCATGGTAATTACATAGCGGAGAGGTGTTACCCAGAGCATCATTGAGCCGGCTTGTGTAACCAATGCGTGTGGAATAGGGTTTTCGTGAAGTTCTACATGGCAGGCTGCTCTATACACCACATTGGCGTTGGTGTTCGAAACCAAGATGCTGTACTTGATGTATTAACAGCGAAACTTGGTTTCAAGGAGGTCGCCGTTCGAGATTCGTGGTCTGACCACAAGGTAGTTGTGAAGAAATCTGGTCTAGCGTTTGTGGTTACAACGTGCAAGACCGCCACAACTTCAGCTGATCGCACGGATGATGGGACTGCATTAGAATATCCTGACTTTTCTTACTCATGGAGACAACCTTTTGCAGTTAAAGACAATGATATCTGTTATACTGATCTGAATGTGCCTGACACCGTGTATGAAGTATGCCTAGAAGTTAGCGATGTGAACCAGGTACTTGCCAACGCCATCAGTGCTGGTGCCGAAGTCATTAAACCATTCACAGAGGTGGACAGTGAGGATGGGCGTATATCATACGCAGCCGTGCGCTCCTGTGTAGGCAACATTATTCATACGCTTGTGAACACGCAAGACTATAGAGGACCGTTTCTACCGGGATTCTCAAGTCTGCATGAAGTCCAATCAGAAACCAACGAAGCCAGTGATACAATTGGTGAGGTAACTCTAGACCACTTGGCTCTCTGTGTATCTTCTGGTAAAACCCTGGATACGATCAGGTGGTATGAGAAGGTCTTCAGCATGCCAAGACTTCTCGTGAACAAGTAAGTACGTTTGTACTCTTGATTCTCTATCCATTTCCATTCGAAGTGATAAAGTCTGGGACATAGAAAGCTGCTTCCTCTGTCACTGCAGCAACTGTATTTCTCATGGACATTTGTTCATAGCTCGTATTGCATCATCTTACAGAGACGAAGATCCTGACGAGGGCCTCCTCCTCAGTGAGATCGGTCTAAAGATGGCGGGCATGGAATACTGGAGGTGTGCCGAGAAAGGCATCTCTCTCAGCTCTCGGCCAGGCTCCGTTACGTTCGTGATTGTAGAGTCTGTCTCCTGCAGTAAGTGCGGACAGTACTTAGGGATCTGAAGGGAGACAACTCCTGCCCCATTGAACACTAGTTTTCACGTTCTATAAACTGTGACATTTCTGTGCTTAGAACTCTTTGTGTTTTTGACATTGTTGTACGATTGAAAATCTTAGCGAACAGAAAATGATTGTAATTGTTACTTAGGTTTGAGCAATGCACTTTCACGCAGGAATATTGCGATGGTTTTTTGAGATCATGCAAACTCGTAAAAATGTATTTAAAATCACGCAGCAGTTATTTCACCGTTTGCAGTATGATAGCCATCAATCAAAATAGCAGTTGATATCCAGTATGTACAACTGGAGTTGTCCTCTCTCTACTCTCTGGGGGGCCTAGGATTGCACTAGACAGGATGTGATGTAATATCCTCTGGTTTATATGTTATTGCTCAGAGCCCACATATTTATTTTAGCCGCCTCACTGCTGTAGAACAGGAAATTTTTGCGTTTTCAAGAATTTTCGGCCGATCGAAAAAATGTAACACACAAATATTTCTCTGCTTGATTGATTGTCTATACACTGGCGGCAAGAAACACAAAAATATATTTTCGCAAAATTTTATTACAAACGAAAACGCAAAGATTACGCTCGCAACAAATTCCTGTTTTACAGGATACCACTATACTACTACATGGTCTACTTATCGATATACCAGCATAGCATATACAAGATGATATATACAATATATAATATACAATATATTATATAAAATATATTATATACAATATATTATTGTTACCCAGTTAGTTGGGTGGACCTGGCTGGTGGCTGCGTTGCTGCAGTTGTGGTTGTAATGCCTGGTAGGACTTGTTATACTACCCTTTCTCTGAAATAGTGATGTGTGAACATTTTTTAACATTGCGTCATCGTTACATCAGCTTGTACCGTGTTCCCCCCCCCCACACTATAAAGGGACAGCTTCACTATAGTTAATTAGCGCGTATCGCTGATATCGGCTGCTTAAGCTCATTGCTACTGACATGTTGAACTTTGACCTGAACTTTGACTGTGATTGAATTTGCGATTTTGCCCTGATGGGTCAATTTATGGCGGTAGATACGCCCGCGCAGCACCATGTATATAATTCACATCTGTAAACGCAGTGATAGCGTAATGTTTTATACAATAATGTATATAGAATACTGTTTCTCACTATTTCAGCGCGAAACCAGGTGAACACGTTCCTGAGGGAGCATGACGGTCCCGGGGTACAGCACATTGGACTGAGGGTGGAGAATCTTATCGACGTAGTAAAGTATCTCAAGCTGAAGGCTCTTCCATTCATCCAGCCTCCACCCCAGTACTACCTAGAGGTGGCTGTCGTTTCCCAGTCACTCTGTCCCAGTTCTACTGCCGTTTATCACACTTGGGTTTTTTATCCTGACGGCTACTGTGGGACAGGAAATTTTACATTTGTTTATTTCTTGCGTTTTCGAGAATTTTCGGCTGATTGCAAAAATTTAACACGCAAATATTTCTTTGTTTGATTGATTGTCTATACACTAGCAGCAAGAAACCCAAAAATATATTTTCACAAAATTTTATCGCAAACAAAAACGCAAAGATTACCTTCGCAAAAATTTCCTGTTTTACAGTCTTCATAATCAAGCTTGATGAATAGTTGTTAAACTACTGCCCTACTTCCACCCCCCTACTGCCCTACCTCCACACCCCCTACTGCCCTACCTCCACACCCCCTACTGCCCTACCTCCACTCCCCCCTACTCATCCTACCTCCACTCCCCTACTTCC
>ERZ1740065.1076-NODE-1076-length-15924-cov-11.560149_pt1 | contig 15924 bp, 13 predicted proteins | sample MGYA00581738_ERZ1740065 | MGnify/ENA primary metagenome ERZ1740065 (study PRJEB43018, sample SAMN04849749) | marine metagenome | isolation source: floating plastic debris | place: Pacific Ocean | collected 2008-09-01 | study: EMG produced TPA metagenomics...
TGGGGCCCGATTAATCAGTAGATGATGGTGGCCCGTGTTTTCAAAGTCACCGCCAGCAGTGGCAACACCCATATTCTCCAGGCCAAACATAATGGTGACAGGCGACGCAACCGTCGCGCCATCTTCAATGTTTGCGATATAGACAAGCGCGCCGTCCGGCGATGGTGTTTCCTGCGCTACCGACACGGCGCTGCTTGCCGCCAGCAGTGCACCAGCAAGAATGAATTTTTTCATGATCTCTCCTCCCTAAGGCAAGAGAACTAGGCTTCATTGCTTCAGGGAAAAGGTTTCTCGTTTCACAAGCTAGTGACCTTATTGGGACTTATGCGAATCCCCATGCCCATGCTCATGCCCATCCCCATGCCCATCCCCATCTCCATCTCTCCTTTCTTGCATTCTCTTTCATCTCTTGCACTCTCTCCTCTCACTCTCATATGCCTCCATTTTCCCTCCATTTTTTGTCCCACCTTCCTCCTTCCCATCTTTCTCTCCCTTCTCTCCATCTCTCCACCCTAAACAGCAAGTACTAACGGAGGATTGTCATGACTTTCTTCTAAACCACTGCCGCAACAGTCGGTAGGCTGATAGATACTCTCAGTCACCACTTCAGGGCATGCCAGGGAGTTTGTGACCGTGACATCGACGGTCACACGTTCCATACTTCATACGCAGTGTGATCTTCCTTTGAAACAGCTGTGCTACAATGATCGCTATGACAACAGTTTGCGTGAAGCCTGTCAAAGCCTTCAGATGATGATTGAATGAGCCAATAGCGGTTCATTACAGCGGCTTTCAAATAGATTGTTTTGGACGGAGAGCTAATACTGGGTGAAGAGAGACACAAGTCTACTACAGGGTTGCCGGCTTCTCAGCATCCAGCCAATCATGGCTGTTCCTCATTAGAAGTCAAATCACATTGAAATGGTTAGTATAACAAGCAGCCACTTTCTATGCTGGCGTGTCTCATATTTGCCCGAGGATTAACTGTTTATCACTCTATCAGGTAGATAAGCTCTCTCTCTCTCTCTCTCTCTCTCTCTCTCAAACTCTCTTGCAGCTGTCTACCTCAACGGCTCATCATCTTACACTCATGTTTACAAGCGTGCCGCTTCTCTCTCCCCTCAGCTGAAGGCTGCTCATTTTGTCGTGTCTCATTCGCTGCTCGCTGTCTAACAAACGGCCTCACACCACGACAATGAAGTGCTTGTGACTCCATTGTCTGACCAGCAGTCAGTCATACAAGTAGCCAACTCTAACTTATGGACTGTCTAGACTACCTACTCACTACTTTGTGCCATTCAGAATCAGAAGTTAGCAGGTACAATGCTTCATTGTCGTAACAAAAATCACCTCTTCCTCTAGCTGTATTGCTGCTTTGCTCTCTGATATTATTTGGGTTCTCGATATCCCAAGTATTCTACACTACTCTTCCTCCTGCACTGTCATAGCGCTACCAGATCTTTTCTCGTGTCGTGTATTCCCCTGCCTGATTCAGAGTATGGTGGTGATATGTGTGAGTCATCGCTGTATTTGTTCATTAACTTAGGTTCTAAAACCACCGCTATGGACTACGCATGATGGAGTGTATGATCACAGAGGCATATACAGTGTATAATGCACATCTCCTATCAGTAGAGAGTCTCAGCGGGAGATAGTGAATACTAAGCTAGTAGTTATGCCTGTCAGCTCTGTCGAAATGGGCACTTTGTGACACTTGTCGTTGACTATCACACTCTCATGCATTCATACAGCGCGATGTTGCTACACGACTGACTTGTGCTGGACACTAGGGATTTGATGCTGTCTTTAATGTTATTTACTGGCGGTGCTGTCGTACACTTGGCTGCTGTGTTATCAACAGGAAAGCAGCTGCGCTGTAATAATTTCTTTCTATGTTGGATTCAATGCTTGGGTGATCTTGCATACTCTTTCCTTCGATGGTTGCGCCTTTGTGTTGGATGTACATGCAGCTAAAAACAGAGGAAGTTGGTTTTATTATGGTATAGAAATACTTGCACAGCAATATCTTTCCATGTGATGAGTATTTTCTATGAAAGCCTATTTGATAAAGCTATCGTTTCAAGATTGGTTTTATGGCCATTAGATGGGAGATGGCTTTCCTGAGGCGGATTGTGAAGCATAAATTGATTCCTATCATATATGGCCAGCTCAGCGAAACAGCTCCGTTGTTGGTTTGTCTACGGAAATGAGAAATGAAGTTTGAAACTGCACGCAGTAGCGTTCCTCACATTCTACCATTGTGTCTGTTACCTATATTGTAACATAACTACTATAATCTTGTAAGTTGTAGCTTGGCTTGCATTTCATGCGGTAAGCTTTCTTTCTCCTCCTCAGTGAAGTTGGATAGTATGACCTGCATAATCGTACAGCTGTATGGAGAAAGCCTTCAAGGGCTGCTTCTATTTGTGCCTAGTCACAGTTCTGCCCCCAGCCTGACACTGATCACTGAGACGTCACTCTGACACCTGCTTGGTTTTAGGGCCTACTTACAGAGCTTCAGCACCAACAGAGGTTGCTCTAGGACTTGGACGTAGACACTGTGGGACATGGAGGCATTTCATCAGGAACAGGTTAGTGGGACCTCTCTCTGGGCTGTCTCTATAGGTGGTTATTTCGCTGACTTCACGTATTCCATCGATACATGGTTATGCAATTATGTAGTGCTCCGAAGCGTATGACATGGATGATAAATTTCATGGCTTTCTCATGGGAACTTTATGTTATCACATGAGAAGATAACTCTCAAGTAGGCAGGAGTTGTGTTCTCGCTGATCATCATGTCGTCAGTGCATTAGAACTACAAAATTCCCGATTGGCCTACAGAATCATTTTACTTCAGGCCTGTCATCTTACCTTCGCTTTGCCTCAACTAGCAAACTTTGTCCCTGAAATTTCTACCTGGTGGCATTGGTGCCACTTGCAGGTATGGTTAAGGTTAGCTGTAATTTCACAGGTATGCTGTGGACTTGTACTAATATTGGGCAGGTGACTTCCATCCCTTATTGCCTATACTGTTGGTAGTGACGGTTGCAGAACCTGTCATGACCCTTAGATCTTTCATACGCGATCTATAGGAATTAAAATCAATGGCGTGGGACCATTAAGAATTAATGAGACTCGTCCGTCCTACTTGTGGTCACATCAAAACCGACTTTATTGCCACAGAAATAATATTGCTGATTTCTTATTGACAGAAAATTCAGCTATACCACAATCAGATCCATGGGGATTATGTGGATACATTGAGCCCTGCCCACCGTCTCTCGAGTAGGCATGTGTTGTCACGACCACCGCAGGGCACCTTACCAAGACGGCAAACCAACCGATGTGATGTCAGCATCTGTCGTCAAAATATCTACTCAACTCTCCCAAGGCCATCCAGGCGGGGACAGACAACTCCCACTCCTGCCATCCGTCCGACTCTAATTCAACTCATGCTATCGTGCCCCGAGACACGCAGTCTTCTCAAGGAACTAGAGATGTTCACTAAAGGCACCAGGGTGTACCAGTGAGTAGAAGCCGATTCCAATATTTACAAAGAGTTGTGTTCCCTTGCCAACTATATATTATTAGCTGGGGTTTTAGATGCATAGCCAATGAACTGAATGCACAGGGCACTATAAGCAGTGAAGCTGACAGACTGAAGGTATTGGCAGAGGAGAGATTGAAGTCTGTACATGGCTGCGATAGACTATGGTCGTGTATAGAGGATATCACCGAGGTATTTATGATAGAAATCATAGAGATGTACTCGATTGCGTGATTGACACGTACCTGTGGTGTGCATGGATGGCGTGATTGCAAAACAATGCCAATCACTCTCCCTCTGGCTGGACGTCAGAGGAATTCCAAACTGCATGATAAGAATCAACGATTTAAGTACAGAAGAGATGACTGCGGTCTGTGCAGAAGTTTCCTGTATACCGCTCATCATAACTATCAATCATCATCAGATAGTTCATCACAGAGACCATATGAATATGTAAATTGTTTAGGAATTGCAACAAAGAAGGCATGCAGGATTAAGACCATTGAAATAGAAAAATCAGAGTTCATATTTGAGGCATTGGCGCGAGCCTGCAACACCACCATGGGGAGACAACTACTAGTTTGATATACTGTAGAACTGGATTTGATAGTGACAGAAATGTTACTTTTTCTCGCAAACTTGTCAAGAAATCAAAACGATAACGATCTAAGAATAGTGATCCCATAAATGGGGAGACAACTCCTACATAAGTTATAATGGCGATAATTTCTACACTGCATAATAGCAATGATTTTTTGATGCTATTTCCACTACTATCAAATCCAGTTCTCTAATAAACTCCATCACTATAAAGATACACGGATTGATTGAAGTTGTTAGTGTGCCTCTCTATTGCTATGTGAGATGACTGGACACAGTGTCAGTAGTCTGTGTTGTTAGTTTAGATGCCGAAGCACAATGGAGTAGAGCCCGGTTTGTTTTATTACTTAATCAACAAATATTACCTATCAAAGGAAATAATTTCCCAGGAGTCCGGCGGTAAACAAAATGCCCATAATAAATGAATGATTACCGATCCCTGCTGCGCCAGTGAATGCTCGTAGCTGGCTGCATTTAGCACCAAGTAGGTGATGCGGACGGACGGTTGTTTCAGAATCTGCGCCTGCTGAAAACTGCCTACCCGGCTGTTAACCGATTCCGAGTGGCGAGTTGTAACTTGAAGGCAGCAGCGAGTCAGCAGCAGAGATTCCGTCTACTGGAGACCCACGTCAGAGTAAGTAGCACCAATATTTCCACATCCTTGATTAAATGAGCACTAATATGAGAACTGGGAGTAGTAGGTGGCAGTTTGCAGCAGGTGTCCACTGGGTGACATGGAGTAGTGGCTAGTAGTATCATTTACTAGCAGGTACTTGCTGTATAGCGGAATGTTTGCGAGTACTGAACCGAGGCCAGGCGACTAAATACATTCTCGTTATGTCTAATTTATGAGAGAAGTTCACACCATGATCAGTGCTCTTTTTAATTCAATGACTTGAACCGAATCAGTTTTGGAGTTGTCTTCCTTTGCCTGACAGATTACACTAGGCGTAATTGAGAGTTTATGAACATTTATTGAGACCGACCAAAGTGCATGATCAATCGCTTTGAATGGAATTGATATTTAGCCGATTACGTTATCAAATCAATCGTCTGGATCAAGAGTAATAAGTAAATGAAGGTAACGAACTATTCGATAATGGCCTGTCTGTTCTAAGGCTGTGTGCTCACTCATTTAGTCTATGTGTATCATGTTGAATTCTCCATAACACCTACTTTTAGCACGATCACGCAGGTGTCTACTCAGTGCTTGAGTTTTAGGACCAGCTATCTTAGTGTTTGGTTCCATTGAATTTATATGCAAATCAGGGTGCTGCGACCATACCTTGATCAGGCGGCAGATACTGAGCTTTTAGCCTGGGCATTAAACCGTCTCCAGATGTGGAGATATCCAATTCTAGTGACAGACTTATCTTGGTGCCCGTCAGGTGCCTGTCTATATCTTATCAAATAGCACTCTGGCACGTCATCCAGCTGCGCATTGCTGGTATGGAAGGTGATTGTTTACTTTTCACTTTATCGTTCATTTGATTAGGGAGGGTCCCCCAACTACGATTAAATTCTTGGTGACATAATTGTTTTACTCTTGAGTGCCTGTTTGAACTATCATACACTGGGGTCTAGGTACTCTCCACCGCTACAGGTGGTTTTTTGAGCGACGATTTCATGCTGAGATCATCGGTGTTTGGTAAGTCGACATAATGAGATGAACAGTGAGATGGTGTAAATTTAAGAGAAAGGCGATTTATTTGTTTACCTCTCAGTTCGCTGTTATTGGGAGGCTTGATCTCGCAGCCCGCTCTTTGTTGGTTTGAGTGCTGGTGTTGACATTCCTGCTTAGTTGTGGGTCTGTTGACCCGTCGGCTTAGTGTACCATTGTATCATAGCTGCTCGTTGATTCCTCTCCATTCTGACTGGAGGCGCTGACTGTACAAGGTCAAACACTTTGGTGCTCCATCGCTCACGCCGTACCCTCTAGTCAAACAGAACTCTAAACTATTTCTCTACTCTATACTTACTGCCGGTGTTATGTTACTGAAGTTTTAAGCATAATATTTATGTTCACTATAACGTTACTACAACACTGCTAGCGGCAAGGTAAGTCGAAGGTCGTACGCTGCTACAATCCGCATGTCAATAGTCGATAGTATGGAACAGATGCTCGCAGGTAGCAGTGAACTGATGTTTCAAATTTTCAGAGGTTGCTTGGTAGAGGTAACCAGGTGCTTGCTGACAGTCTCAATGTTCTGTGTGGCTCGACGAAGCCCATAGTCTGGCTGGAGCAGCTGTCCAACAAACTAACGGCAGAACTGGAGTTTGTTACTTCGCTGCTGGATAAAACTAAAGGTCGCGTGAACTCCACCCACGCATGCTTCAGCAGGCTGGATGAGGTTAGTGACTGTAATATGGCATAATATATGGTATATATGGTAACCAATCAACCGACCATGTGCCTAACCTTTACCTTTCACTATTTGGCTTTGCTTGTAATAGAATCTAGTCAGTATCACTACAATCAGGAGAGAATGCAGCAGGACATCTTGCCGCCCGGAAGTTAGTTTTGACGGCGAGAGAGCCATAAAACAATGTTTCGTACTCGATTTAAGATAGTGCATGTTGACTGAAAAGGTTGTAAATAAAGAAGTAATTGTGTTGTGCTCAATGTTATCACGCGCCGTGTATACGATGAGCACGCGGTTTGTTTGAGCCAGCCCCAATGCAATCGTAAATTGGGTGCAGGTGATAAAGATGGTGACTGCGGTCCCCTATAACCGGCACTGAGTACAGGATGATGCGGGCTGTTCATGTCTCAGTAGGTAAATTTTACAATCAAGACAAGCACCATAAACACCGTGAGACAATGCTAGCTCTGCTGGCCGCTAGTCGAACCAAAACACAGCACTATAACAAAGACACTTAAGCCTTATTTTGCGGTTTGGTAGAATAAAGCAAACAATGAGTACTGGTGATACCCAATAGTGTGAGGGAGTTTTTTGGGCATCAGCGGTTGTGAGTCTAATGAAGCTTGTCACTGGTGGTGGCTCATTCGTTTCACGGGAGGAGCGGGCACTAGTGTCACATGAACGCACAGGAGAGCCGCTCCAACTGCATGTTGTGTAAATAGGTAAAGAATTACATTCTAGCTTCTTTTCATACGCTGCCGTGGCGCAGAGAACTGCGTTTGTTTGCTTGACATGCTTGCTGAGAGGATCGTGTGTGGGGAGCGCGTAGCAGAAGGCAAACAGAGTAGCAGCAGAGTGGACCTACAAGATATTACTGCAGATTGCAAGACAATGCCTATTGTACTTAGGCTGCTGCTGCTTGTACCTGCGTATCTACGCTGCTTGTTTTTTTACAAACGTACTGGCTGCCGCTTGCAACGTCTGTGCGCCCATACAGTCATTGCATCTGCGTTTAATTATCCGCCCCGGAGAAACTAGTGATCTCAAAAATGTGTCTTTGTTATTCAATGTTATACAGCATTGGCTGCGTCCATTGAGCTGAGTTGATCCAGTGTGAATCGAGTAATTCATGTGTGAAAGCGTTAACAAAGCTGGATTAGTAATAATGTTTGAGCTGTTTTGAACTGATCAGACTAGATTGAGACTTGCTCGCTAATGGAGGTGGCATCAATTACGTTCTGATAAAGTCCCCTCTGGCTCGACTGGAGTTCGAAACTTGGCGGCGATATAATAGTTTGCGTCACCCACGGCGATGGGCTCAGCCTGCACGGCGACTCGGTTGGTAGAAGGTTTTGTCTGTTTGAGAATGTATAAGCTCTTGCGAAGGTCTCATGGGACTCCGCTGTGTAGCCATCTTTTCTGCAGCTTTTGTGAATTGTAATTACTACTTTGCTTGCGTTTGTTGGCGGCAGCACGTTTGGTAACTGCTGCCTGTGTATTTTCAGGCTGGTGATTGGGCAGCAGACGCTATGAAATTCGCATCACAGCATTCGATGGATGATTGCATGTCACACGAGGCTCTGGAGCTTCTGGTCAGCGGACTGAAGAGCTTCATGCAGCACAAACTGTTCGTTGACGACGCCATATTCGACGAAATAAGCAAAGAGGCGAGAGGATTATCAAACAGGAAGTTAGCTGATCAGTGTAAAAGTACGCGTAGACAGCATCTCGAAGCGCAGAAACTCCTTACAACTAAAGTGGCTTCGCTAGAAGCGCGGAGTACAGACTCGCAAGTAGCCTCGTACCTGTCGAATCTGCTGGTTGTGGAAGCCGCAGAGTCACATCTGCCCGATGATGAGGTGTCACAGCCAGCTACTCCAGACTGGTTTACACCTCTGAGCTCTCGCTCAGCACCGGCCACTCCAGCTCTGCTGCCTCGCCGCTGCCGTTTACCTACTCACCTGTCCAACAAACGACGGTCCCAGTCTCTAGAGGACGACATGACTGGCAGGCCCCACAGTTGTGTGGATCACGGAAAGATTCTAAACTCTATCAATGCCCCAGTCCCAGGAGAGGTGTTAGCCGAGGAGATATTGGAGCATGGAGATGTGTTCTACGAGTGCAATGACGATCTTGAATCTGTAGCGTCCACCATGGTTGCCGATAATTGTGACATTGGCGATACAGGAAGTACCACGGACACCATAGATACGTGTTACACGGTGGTAGACAGAGGAGACAAGTTCCTGGATGTCACTGCTGATATCAGGATACCAATCGACGAGTGTACTTCGCTAAACAACAATAGCCTTAAAATCCTGAGCCCATCCCTTGAACCTGGGGATGTAAGGACATATTTGCCTAATGAAAGGCCAGTACCAGTGAAGAGAGGCCAATTACAGCTGGATCTGTCAATGCAGTCCAGTGCTGACTCAGACCTTCTCTCTCCAGAGCTTAGCGAGTTAGATGTAACCACGGGATCAAAAGTAGATGAAGAAGATGGCGATGATAACGTTGCCAAACAATCTCTACCCGGTAATGAAGTGAAAGCTGACTCAGGTTCTGCACGCCAACGCCATTCTAAATATCAGGTCTCTCCCGTACTGTCGTCGAAACAGAAACAGACCGCAATGCAGAAGCGTCGTTCCTTCCACGGCTTCACTTCCTTACTAACTCAGCCCATCATGAACTTTGCACGAGGTCGGAAAACTGCTGAGGAGAACATGAAAAGGCTGTCCATCGGTAGCGACGTGTCTGAACAGATGGAAGTAACGGAGAGCGAAGGCACAACTGCAAACACTTCTGTAGATCAAAGTCATACGTGCTTCCATGGGCGAGATGGTGCTCAGTCTCTAAAGAGCAGAAGACTGAATAAAACGATGAGCCTAGTAACCACTAGCACAGATAGTCTACCTAGGTATGTACTGGCGCACTCCCTCTCGTACAGCCAAACTCATGCGTCCCATTCATATCTATTCCACATCTACTTCTAGTCTTCCAGAAGAAGGGGTGCTTCATGGCAGAGGGTCTGATCCAGGGGCCGGGATGCCAGGCAATAGGAAGCTATGGTCGCCAATGCCAGTTAACTCTCACCTCATCAACAAGCGGGCGCTGCCTACGACACGATCCACGTCTATGGCGGATTTGAGACTGACTGAGTCTGAAGTGAAGAGTAGGATAACTCTCGCTCACATCATGGACGAGCTGTGTAAGTGATTAAACCCACTGTTTATCATCAACTCTTGTACCATGTAGTTCTTTGGTCTGATTGTGTCATTGTGGTTACAGTGCAGACGGAGAGGGACTATGTGATATCTCTCAGCCTCGTGGTCAATCACTACATTCCCGAATTGAAGCGTGAAGACGTGCCACAAGCGCTGCGTGGAAAGCGTGCGATCATCTTTGGCAACATTGAAAAGATCTTCGAGTTTCACAGCAACTATTTTCTGGAAGAGCTGAGTCGGTGCGAGAACGAGCCATACAAGATTAGCCAGTGCTTCCTGAGTCACGTAAGTAAGCTCTGCAATGTTACCAGGTAATTGCCCAATGGCATAAGTTTATTGTGTGTCCTATGTCAAAACGGTGCAAATTCCTTATGCACTTTTCACGCGCCATTGGCATCAAATTTTTTGCCGAGGAAGATTTTTCCATTACCAAGACGTCGTCTAGGGTGGCCCTAAATTGATAATTTCCTTCAGCCTGATGCCATGCAAGTTGGTTGACGCCGTTCTTTTTGATACATTTTAGGAGGCAGGGTTCCTTATGTATGCCCTGTACAACAAGAACAAGCCAAAATCGGACCAGCTGATGTTAGAGCATGGCTCAAAGTTCTTCAGGGTGAGTTTCTCAGTATTTTGTCCTCATCAAGTGAATTGAATAAGCGGATGACTTGTGAAAATTTTGATGAGTCAAAATCACAGGCAAGCATAATGCAATTACCTCTTAACTAGCCATACCAAATCACCCAAATGCTCGCTTTCAACCTGAACACTCCCAGGAAACAGTTTGGAAACTCGTATAGTCATGGTATTGAGATTGGGAGCAGAAAGCTCATAAATTTCTTCCCACATAAGATGGCCTCCAATCTTTCCTTCCCTATGGTGTTCAGCTCCCAACATGTATAAGTCTATGTCTTGATACCCCCTCCCTTCCCCCTAAAACCCCTTCGCAACATGAGTGCTCCAACATATCCTTTGTGATTGGAATGACACGCAATTCGATCCTTAAATGTGGTTGAATTGTTAGTGACGTAAACAATCTGACATTAGAACACGCAGGGTGACAGAGTCAGTGAGACGTTTCATTAATCCCCTCAATGGTGCCTCTGGCAGCGCAGTCAAAAGATCATTTGATAGCTGGACACAAAACGTGTATAAAACAAACTGCGTTCTTTGTGACAGCACAATGTTGCCACACCGTGATTGCCCCATGCATGGGTCAGCCTGATTAGGTGATTACCCTTTTTAAAGCGAAGGCAGTATTCTACTTGATCGAATGAACAAGATGTTGCTAAATCACTGCTCAGGGAAGTAAGCTTCAATAGCAATGATGTGAGGTGCAAATCTAAATTATATTTCCCACGATAGGAGCAGCAACTGCAGATTGGCGACAAGATGGACCTGTCGAGTTACTTGCTCAAGCCCGTGCAGCGTATGGGTAAATACGCACTGATCCTGAAGCAGGTGCTCAAGGAGTGCCCTGAAACATCTGCTGACTATCAAGATCTTCTAGCAGCGGAGGAGATGATTCGATTTTGTTTGCAGCATGGCAACGACCTGCTAGCAATGGATGCTCTTCAGGTAGTTGTAAGATCCCACTTCTGCCACCAGAGTTTTCATAAGACAAACATGCTAGCAGCGTCGCTGTTCCACTTTTAGGAATGCGATGTGAACCTGCAAGAACAGGGAACCCTGCTGTTGCAGGAAGAATTCATTGTGAGCAAGAACAGGCGGAAGATGGTGCGACATATCTTTTTGTTTGAGCAGTTGCTAGTCCTAGCGAAGCCAAAGAGACTAGGAGCAGGCCGGGACCAATACGTGTACAAATCAAGCATGAAGGTCAGTGACTCAAATATGGCTGTCCTGTTTGAAACCAAACTGTGAGAAATTAGCTGTGTTATGGTGGGCTATAAGCCTGTATGTACATACTGAAGGACATGAATAAGTGATAAACAATCACACTACAAAACACTTGACAGAGTCCAACAAGTACGTGGCTACATGCGTGTGCCAATGAGCCACAACCAGGCAAATGTTAAGATTCTGATGCTGTTTTCATCACGAGCATCAAACAGATCGATTGCTACGAGTATTTACATACCGGAGTTGAGTTTTTTGTTCTTAAAATATTGGGCAATCGCCTGACCTCAGGTACAAGGCCATTTGCGCCTTGAATTACGCGTGGTACAAAGAAACTTGGCAAATCGCCTTACAAAATGAGCTGGAGAGTGTTTGTCATACGTGTTTAGTAAGAGGGCCGCTTGCGTCGTATGATGTAAATCACTATTAATAACCATTTGATTTCCAAGCTCTGCTATACACATGGAGGGCTGTAAGCAACTACAAGTTTGACCTCATGTTGGTTCCATGTTTGCTGCAGACGTCAGATATTGGCCTGACTGAAAATGTGGGAACCAGTGGGATGAAGTTTGAAATCTGGTTTCGCAAACGCTCCGGAGACAGCTGGACCATGCAGGCCAAGACGACGAGTGTGAAGAACAGATGGGTGAGGGTGATAGAGAAACTACTCTGGACACAGGCACTGAAGAATAGAGAGAGCAGACTGACGGAACTGTCGTCCATGGGTGTTGGTAACAAGCCATGCTTAGATTTGAAAGAGAGTGCCGACAACATTAATGACAGATTCATCCCCACATTGGGCAAGATTTCCAGCCAGGGTGAGTGAATGAAAGTCGGACAGCATGGCTGAAAAAATTGCTGGCAAGTGGTTGTATTATTGAAAACCTCAAATTTCAGATGGGGGCGAGACTTTGACTATGGAACGACGAAACAAGAATGAGCCGCTGAAGAAGAGGCCCCATTCAGTGATATCACTGGCTGCCAGTAGCTCCTCAGCTAGTTCAAATGGCAGCACTAGTAGTTCCACTGCCAGACGTAGCTTCCCCTGGCTCGACCTCAAGTCTGACGGCAGCATTGGTACGCTGAGCCTTACACAATCGTGAGAAATGAGACAACTCCAATATTGAGAGGCTTCGACTAATTATCTTGCGAATTTCAGCTAAATCATTTGAGCCGATCACTCAGGGAAACAACAGATCGAGGAAATTCTACCGATCAGATACGAGAATCCATAGATGTGACTCAGGAATATCAAGCCTATCAGATGGCTTGTCGATCATTTCACCATCAAGAACATCACAGAGGACGGCTAGTAAGGTAAATCAAACACCGTAAATCCTTGTACTGCATACAGTTGTCATGACATACATGAAGTCTAAATTTAAAACTTTTACTCCACGCAGATGGTGCAGCTTTGACAGTGTACAATATATTACCGACACGGCGAAGAATGTAAGTAGATGTAGAACTATAAACCGAGACCAAAGTGTTGGCCTAACAAGTAGCTCAGAGACATTAGCACTACCAGTACGAGCAGAGAAATGTATATATTTTGTTTTGTAACGTTTTCTATTTATTGTTGAACTCAAGTTATTTTTTGCACCAAAATAAAGACCATCTTTATGAATATGTATTGAAACTCACCCGCCTCATCTTACTCCCTTCGTACAGCCGTGTTCATTGCAGTAGTCTAATACAGCCTTCCAGTGGTCATCCTGGAAAATAACAAAGTTACTGTAAACGTGGTATTTCAAGTGAGGGCAAAAGATACCGGTTGTAACAATAACGGATTGAGATGTGTGACATACAGGTTCACTAAACTCTACATAACTAAAATGGACTTTTTTATAACATCGCTGAGCAACTCCTTATAAACGCTATAAATAGAACCTCGTCATAATTACTACTTTTACATTTACGGTATTACATAACGCACCAACTACTGTAAGATTATAGGAATTCTCTTGACTCTGAAGAAAAGAAAATATCAAACAAGTACACCATGTCATACGGATTTAATTCCATTACTTAGATAAATAAAAATGACCTATTTTAGAGTGATGAAAATAGGTCAAAATAGATTTTAGTAACACCTTATAGAATAGAGCCGCTCAAATATTTGTGTTACGATCGCTGTACCAGGACTAGGAACCCAGCCAATCACGCCTCTGTATAAAGGCTCAGGATACCTGCTATTCCCTCATGCTGGATAGAGTGGCAACGCTATATATAACCTCATCTCTTTTACAGGGAACATGTTTTGTACGTATATGGCCTCTTTAGCCTTGATATAGCTTCAGATTATCAGAAAGTTGAGGTGTATTACTTGTAAGTAAGTTCCAGAAGAAGTGTTAAAATGTTATATAGCATTGCCACTCTATCTAGCACGAGGGAATAGCTCTGTGATTCAGGTCAAGTCTACTGTGCATAATCTAATAATATATTATATTGCAATAATTAATGACCTGGGATGGGACCTGATATTTACTGTCCTCACTGCGAATACATAGCACTGACTAAAATAGGTTTTATCAAGAAAGCTAATTTGAGTTCAGTCAAACCGTATGGGATAAAAAGCCTTGAAATATTTGGGTCAAAGGTCAAAAGACGGAAGCCTAGTCATATTTGGGTCAAAGGTCAAAAGATGGAAGCCTAGTCATATTTAGGTCAAAGGTTGGTAGATACTGGATATACAGGATATAGTATGGAGTAACTAGCTATCAGCTATCTGTTGTTAGCTTTGCTGAGTAACTTGGCCAAGTGGCCACAGCTAACACCGCTATCATCACTGTCAGGTGCCATCTTGTGAGTGCAAACATATCCGTATATCAACATTAACGAGGCTACACTTCCGTAAAAAGAGTGATCTGCCTTCATCAAATAGGGTAAAGCCCCATTCAAACTATGGCTTGCTATATCATTACTGTAGGTGTACGAGGTGAAGTTCATAGCTTGTGTCAGGTGAGGATGCAGTTTAGAAAGTAAATATCTGAGGATCAATTAGAATCGCATAATACAGAGTTGAGCTACCTGAGAGAGAACATCCGGGTTTCCTATAATGATGAGCAGCGACTGTGCTCGACTCACTGACACATTGAGTCGCTTCCAATTCCTCAGAAATCCCATTGTGGCATTGATGTTGCCGTCGGTAACCATTGCTTCTGACCTTGACCTGACCTGATAGATAATATCTACAATTAAGTGCTGAAGCCGGGATAGGAGTGACGAAGAAACGGAGTCCACATACAGCTGACAGTATTATCACTTTTCTCTCCTGTCCTTGAAACTCTTCGACAGAACCAACTTTGATATCAGAGGAGAGACCGATGGAATTCAGCAGATGGACAATCTTTTCCACCTACACCGCAGCAGGCATAACATGTTCATGAGAGGACAACAACTGTTAAGACTATTGCCACTGCCTGATAGGACTCGCCTGCTTTCTGTATGGGGAGATAACTCCTATATCGCTTGGCTGACAGTACTGCGTGAGAGCCTTGGCGTACTTCACAGCCTGAACAACTTCTGCTGCATTGAACCAAGAAGGGTTGTCTCCTTCGCGCAGCTCCTCTCCCTAAAAGGTCCAATTCATGGCTACATGTATCATGGTATGAAACATAAATGGCAGACGTATGTGGTGCAGCAGACGTAGGTGGTGCAGCAGATGTAGTTTATGCAGCTGGACAGTCATATCAAACACAGATGCAGCAGCAGAAAGAGGTAATGTAGATGATGGAGAAGGAGGAAACGTATGCAGGAAATGTAGCTGCTGCAGTAGGGAAGGTAACCTCAGAGCAATACGGTAAAGGAGGGGGAGAATAAAGGGTGGGAATGCAGGAAACTCGCACACCTTCATGCTATGAAATATAATCGGCTTGCTATTTTGAGGCAATTCCTTGATGTCTTGCAATGAGTAGCCGACGTCAGTGCAGAATGACTCCAGTTCATCCCCATAGAAGAGGCGTGAGTAGAGCGAGAGAATAAACAGATGAGATCTGTAATTCTTGACTAGTTTGGTCACCTACAATCATAGCATAGCTATAAACTGAGTGCAACATCAATGCAGCAGACAGGATGACTGCAGCAGACAGGATGACTGCAGCAGACAGGATGATGCAGCAGACAGGATGATGCAGCAGACAGGATGAACGCAGCAGACAGGATGAATGCAGCAGACAAGCAGACAGGGTGAACGGAGCAGACTGAGTCAATGCAACAGACAGGGTGAATGCAGCAGACAGGGTGAATGAAGAAGACAGGAAGAATGAAGAAGAAAGGGTGAGAGAAGAAGAAAAAAAGAATGAAGAAGTGGGGGAGAGGGGGGAGGGGAGGG
>ERZ1740065.1077-NODE-1077-length-15920-cov-4.489505_pt1 | contig 15920 bp, 12 predicted proteins | sample MGYA00581738_ERZ1740065 | MGnify/ENA primary metagenome ERZ1740065 (study PRJEB43018, sample SAMN04849749) | marine metagenome | isolation source: floating plastic debris | place: Pacific Ocean | collected 2008-09-01 | study: EMG produced TPA metagenomics...
TTGTGTGTAGGTCAGTTTTGCATAGTGGGTCTGTCCGTAGTTTTCGGAGTTTTTTGCGTCCATATTGCCGGGGGAGTGTAAGAGGGCGTGGGGGTGGTGGCGAACGGATTCGATGGGACGCACCTTTTGGGGGTCGAACTGGGCGAGCGCTCCAGCCCGTCGCAAGGCGTGGTCCGACAGCCAGCGTTTGCCCAGGCCCATAGAGAGGCGCTGCTGGTAATCGTATACGATTTGATCCAGGCGGGTGAAGGTACTTTCGATGATGCCAAACTCAATCCGTTGTTCAATTTCCAGGGCCTGGATGGCAATGGCGCCACCCAGTGAATTGCCCCAGATGCCAATCTTTAACTCCGGCTGCTGTTGCCGGATGTACTCCACGATTCGGCTGATGTCTTTCTTCTCCTGGTAGCCAAAGGTACAAAACTCCCCGCCACTCCTTCCGTGCGCCCGACCGTCGAAGACCACCGTCTCGATTCCCTGCTGAGCCAATTCTTTGGCCAGGGGGAGGAAGTGTTCTTTACAACCCCCAATGCCGTGGACCAAGATGATGAGACCACGGACGGAATCTCGCGCACTCTTGATCCAGTAAGCCGCGAGGGGAAAGCCTTCTTCGGTGCGGAGGGCTAGCTCTTCACTGGACAGCTGAAGATCGGCCGGTTGGAGGTCTTCTTGGATGCGGGGGGGTTGTACGATGGCGTAGGGGGCGACGAAATGTACCGCCACACCGAACAGGAGGGCCAGGAGTAAGAAGAAAGCGAGCGTGTATTTGATTTTTTGCCGCAATGGAAATTATTTTACCGGCTCCCGCAAGCGCTTCCAATAAATCACCTTGTCTTCCCCCGCTTTCCAAAAATCCCGGATGGTTGCCTCGTGGTGGTGGGCCAAATTCTCGTAGAACCGACGGGTCCGCTGAAAACCGTCGGCGCCCGAGGTTTCGACGATCAGAATGCGGTGACCCAGCTGCCTGAGGTGTGTCTCCAGATAAACCATGATCTGACGACCAATGCCCCTACCCTGGGCCGCCTGCCTCACACCGATGGCGTAGAGGTTGAAGGTACCTTCGGTAAGTTGCTCCGGGGCGCAATAGGCCAAAGCGAGGACTTCGTCATTTTCGGTAGCCGCCAGCCAGATGTCTTCACTCGCGGGCTGGACGAGGTAATTTGCAATCATCTCGTCCAATAGGTCCGGTGGGAAGAGTTCGATGGTCCGTAGGACGGCTTTTAAGGCAGCGAGGTCGGTGCGGACAACGGGGCGGATAAGTATACTCATGGTGGGTATTTTTAAATGCGGAAGCACACAGATTTTAGCGGAGCGACATTATGCCATACCGCCAAGTGCTCCGATCCGTTCCCAAAGGTAGAAAATAATAGGTCCTTGCCTCCCCAATGTGGGATTCCAGAAAATTAAAATTCCTACCTTCACCCCAAGCAAAGCCCTCACCCCCATGCTCCTAGGCCCCTACCTATCCCCGCAGTTCCAACTCCGCAACCGAGTCGTGATGGCTCCCATGACGCGAAGCCGAGCCGACAACGAAAAGGCCCTCGCTACCGACCTCATGGTCCAGTACTACCGACAGCGGGCGACGGCGGGGCTGATCATCAGCGAAGGCATCAACGTAAGTCCGCGTTCCGTCGGCTACGTCAATGTTCCCCAAATTCAAACGGCCGAACAAACCGCGTCTTGGAAAAAAGTAACCCGCGGCGTACAGGAGGGAGGCGGAAAAATCTTTGCCCAGTTGTGGCACGTCGGTCGGGTCTCCCACCCCGATCTGCTCGGTGGCCAACTTCCCCTGGCCCCCTCCGCCCTCAACCCCCATTCCCAAACCTACACCTACGCCGGCTTCCGCCCCCGAGTGAGCCCGCAGGCCATGAGTGTGGAAGATATCCAAACCACCATCGCCGATTTCCAAAACGCCGCGGCCAATGCCCTGGCCGCCGGCTTCGACGGCATCGAAATTCACGCCGCCAATGGATACCTCTTCCAACAGTTTTTTGCCCAATCCGCCAACGTCCGCAGCGATGCTTACGGCGGTTCCTTAAAAAACCGCTGCCGCTTTTTGTTCGAAGCCCTGGAGGCCATTACCCAAGTCATTCCCGCCGCAAAAGTTGGCGTCAGAATCTCACCGGACTACCGCGGCCGCAACGGCATCGAGCTGGATGACGAGACCACGCCCCTGTTTGAATTTATCGCCACCCGACTCAACGATTACAACCTGGCCTACCTACACCTCGGCGGCTACCATCCCCCCGGCGAGCCCGGTCTCCTGGCGAGCATTCGGCGTACCGCCCAACATTACCGCAAGTTCTACCGCGGTACTTACATCATCAATCGGGCTTTTACCCAGGCCCTGGCCGAAGCAGCCATTAGCGAGGGGATTGCCGATCTGGTTGCCTTTGGGGAATTGTTTATCAGCAACCCCGATCTGGTCGCACGCTTTGCGCAGCACGCCCCCCTACAACCCGCCGACCACAGCACCTACTACACTACGGGCGAACGCGGCTATACCGATTATCCATTCTGGAAAGGTGGTGACCACCCAGAATAAGAATTCTTGGCCAGGTCACCGAATGGAACGCCACAACACGGGAAAGTCCACGACTCGGCCCGTACGGAGGACCAATAAATGTTTTTATCTTTGGCGCCGGCACGCACGTTGCCATTACGATCCACCAAACTGCCTCCAGCCACATGAAAAATTTTTCATCCATTGATGCCCTTTTGCTTTTCCTGTTCCTTCTGATTTGCCACGCTTGTACGCCCCCCAGTGTGGAAAAGGAGAATGCCAACACCACGGATATTGAAGCCAAAGTCGACGCGCTCCTGGCGCAGATGAGCCCCGAGGAAAAAGTGGGGCAACTGGCCCTGCGGGGTCGGAGCAGTCGGGAAAAAGGTGCCCTACCGGAATCCTTGTTGGAGCGGGTCCGCCGGGGCCAAATCGGCGCCTTTCTCAACGTGATGGATACCAGTCACATGCGAGCCCTCCAGCGGGTGGCGGTAGAGGAAGGCCCCCACGGCATTCCCCTGCTTTTTGCCCGGGACGTCATCCACGGATTCAAAACCATCTTTCCCATTCCCCTGGGCCAGGCCGCCAGCTGGAATCCCGAACTGGTGGAAACCGGTAGCCGCGTCGCCGCCCTGGAAGCGAGCTCCGTCGGCATCCGCTGGACCTTTGCCCCCATGCTCGACCTTTGCCAAGACAGCCGCTGGGGCCGCATTGCCGAATCGCCCGGAGAGGACCCCTACCTGGCCAGCCAACTGGCCAGCGCCTACATCCGGGGCTTTCAGGGAAGCGACCTCCGCCAGCCCACCACGATGGCCGCATGCGCCAAACACTTTTTGGCCTACGGCGCCGCCATCGGTGGCCGCGATTACAATACGGCGGTGCTGAGCGAGGAGCTGCTGTACAATTTGTACCTGCCCCCCTTCCGGACGGCCGTCGACCAAGGGGTCTCCACCGTCATGACGTCCTTCAACGAAGTTAACGGCGTACCGGCCACGGGAAATCAAAAAATCTTAACCGATATCCTGCGCGATCAGTTGGGCTTTGATGGCTTTGTGGTGTCGGACTGGAATTCCTTGACCGAGATGATTGCCCACGGCTTCGCGCGCGATGCCAAACGGGCGGCCGAGCTGGCGGCCCGAGCGGGTCTGGATATGGAGATGACCTCGCAAGCCTACGACGACTTTTTACTGGATTTGATTGCGGAAGGATTGGTCCCGGAATCCCAACTGGACTTCTACGTCCGCAATATCCTGCGCACCAAATTCCGACTCGGCCTTTTCGAACGCCCCTACGTACCGGCGGATCACCCCGGCACCTTTTACGCTCCCGATCACCTCGAAGCCGCTAAGACTGCGGTCGTCGAGAGTAGTGTTCTGCTAAAAAACGAAGGCCTCCTCCCTCTCGCTCCCGGCACGAAGGTTTTCCTCACCGGCCCTCTCGCCCACCAAGGCCGCGAGCAGTTGGGGACCTGGACCTTTGATGGGGAAGGCGATCGGACCCGCACCCCACACGATGCCCTGCCCGAAGCTACTTTTGTGGAGGGTTTGTCGTACAGCCGCGACCGCGACCGCGGACAGTTTGCCCAAGTCCTGGCGGCGGCCCGGCGGGCGGACGTAATCGTTTTTGTGGGGGGCGAAGAAGCCATTCTTTCTGGCGAGGCGCACTCCCGGGGCAAACTCCGCCTGCCCGGCATCCAGGAGGACCTCCTGAGCGAGTTGATCCAACTGGATAAGCCCATCGCACTGGTCCTCATGGCCGGACGCCCCATCAACGTCAGCGACTACCTTTCCGACCTGGATGCCTTACTGATGATGTGGCATCCCGGTACCATGGGTGGGCCCGCACTGCGGGAGATGCTGTACGGGGAAGCCGAACCCTCGGGACGTTTGCCGGTGAGTTGGCCACGCGCAGCGGGGCAGTTGCCTTATTTTTACAACCACAAGAGTACCGGTCGCCCCGCCAATCCCGAGAAATTTGTGGGCATCGAAGACATTCCGGTCGGGGCCTGGCAAAGTAGCTTAGGCAACGAATCGCACTACCTGGACTTGGGTTATACCCCCTTGTTCCCCTTTGGCTACGGCCTGTCTTACGGCGAAGTCCAGTACGGTCCGCTAGAGGTTTCGGATACGGTATTGGTGGAAGGGCAATCCTTAGAATTGCGGGTAACACTGACCAATACGGGCGCCCGGTCCACGACGGAAGTGGTGCAGCTCTACGCCCGCGACCGCTTTGGCAGGGTCACCCGCCCCGTTCGAGAGCTGAAGCGCTTCCAAAAAGTCACCCTGCCTCCCGGCGAGCGACAGACGCTGCGATTTACAGTAACGATGGACGACTTTAAGTATTACGACAGCGAAGGCCAGTACGGTGTGGAGAGCGGTACCATTGATCTTTTTGTCGGGAGCGATTGTACCCGTGCGGAAGGCCGCAGCATCGACATTCGCTAGGCGGACGCGGTCCTCTGGGGGTGGGCTCTAAGTTCCAGTTTGTAATAGCCCAGGTAGCCCCGCTTCATAAAGTGGAGACCGAATAGGCCCGCGGCTAATTGTTTGACAAAGGCGGGGGAAAGCAGGCGGGTACGGAGGAGGAATTTGACTACGCCGGGAAAGCGCAGGGCGCGTTTGGCGCCGCGGTAAAAAGCCCGGTAGTTGGAAAGGATGTTTGCCGTGTATTCGGTCGGAGGGTCAACGTGGAGGGTTGCCAATTGTGGGGCTCCAAGCACTTGCTCCAGGTCTTGGAAGCCATCGAGGGCAAAGCCCCAGGACAGCAGTTGGTAGGCCTTTTGTTCCCAATCCGTCGCCAGGGCGCTCGCCCCGGGTTTGACATAGCCATCAAAAATCACCATCCGCCCACCGGGATTTAGCCGCTGGGTAAAGTGCAGCAGCAGCTTGGGCAAGTCGCGGGAATGGCAGAGCGTTTCGACGGCGAAGATCAGGTCGTAGCGTTGGGGCTGGTGGCGGGGCTGGTCAAAATCATCCGGATAAAAACTAACGTTGGCCAGGGAGCGCGACTGCTGCCGAGCGCGGTCGATGTTGCCTGGGGTGAGGTCGATACCGGTGAAGTGAACACCGGGGTTGCGGTTAGCCAGGTGCTGGGTATTGAAGCCCATGCCACAGCCCAACTCCAATACTTGACCCCGGCACGCTACCCGGATGATGCATTCGAAGTAATCGGCTTGGTAGCGCAATTTTTCGCGGTGGGAGGCGCCCTCGGCGAAGGCAATCGGCATGTGCATGGCACCTTCCGGGGAGTGGACCTTGCGGTAGTAAAAGGCCGACTGGGCGTAGTAGTCGCGGATGACCTGGGGGGACACCTCCGCCCGCTCGACGGCCCGTTCGCCGACAATGCGATAAATAGCGGTACAGTAATGCTGAATTTCTTCCTGGGTCATGGCCATGGTATTTTACCTTTTCCCCACTGGCTTCGCTCACCAAGATAGCAACAAATGTAAGCGGTCCGAAATTCACCGAACGATAAATGGGAAGGGCGATTGCTAAAATTTGGCGGTGGTAAAATATTTAGGGCACTTCCTCCTTGCTGCTTTCCCTTTCCTGTGCTTTCCTATTTGCCCAGAACGACGCGCCAGCCGAGCGACGCTTCCAAATTGGGATCGCGTTTGCCACGGGGGAAACCCAGGTAAAATCCGATTTGCTCCAAACCTCCCCACTCAACGGCCGGGGCGAAGTCGCCGACGGCATCACGGTGGCTACCCACACCGACTACCTGCTCCAGCAACGGTTGGACGGAGGTCTGGAAATTGGTTTTCAGGAAGATTTGGCCCGGGGCTACTTCCGGCTGGGCATCTTGTACGGCGAGTCGCTGGGCCCCTTCACCCGGGTCGGTACTCGGAAGCTCTACAGCCAGACGCTGCGCATAAAATTGGAGGTGGGAATTCGGACTTAGGCCCACACTGGACCAGGAAAAAACGTAACTTAAGCTTTAAAACGCATGGGATTTAACCAAAAATTCAAGACAATGGTGATCGACCACGTCAACGACGATCACCGCCCCGAGATGCGCGACATCCTGCGGGGCATTTGCCGGATAGATTGGGTGGAAGATGGAGAACTGGCGAGCTTTGACCAAGGGGGCATCGAAGCCCTGGGCTTCGGGGCGGATGGCCAAACCGTTCGCTACGAGATTCGCTTTCCCCAAGCCCTCGACAAGCCCAAGGAATTCCGACCCGCCCTCATCAAAATGGTCCACCAAGCCCGCGCCCTCCTCGAAGACCAGACGGCCACCACGCCCGAGTACACGATCAAGGCGCGGTAGGCCTTTGCCGTAGCCCCGCCAGCTAGCGCAGCATTGCCACCAATTCGGCCTCGCTCAAGCGGACTTTGATTGCCTTGACCTGGCCACCGGTGATGTAAATCCCCGTTTGATCCTGGAAAGCGGGTTGGAAGGCGGCGTCGTAAATTTTACCCGCCCCCGCCGTCGGCTTGGCGAAAAATAAATTGCGAATCGGGACCAACCAAAATGGCATACCACTACCGCTGGTCATCTTCGTCTTATTGGGTCCCGGGTCGACGTTGACCACGCGGACTTCGGGCCACTCGGCGGCCAAATGATTCATCAGTAGCACCAGGGCAAATTTAGAATTCAGATAGGAGCCCATCAGCTTAACAAATTTTTTGGGTCGTTTGAGTTCGGCAACATCCAGGGCTTTTTGTCGGTGCAGGCCACTCGTCGCCGTGTTGACGACGAAGGCTCGCTCCGCACGATCCAGCAATGGCCGGAGTGCTTGGGCCAAGAAGTAGGGCGGCAGCGCGTTGACCTCGAATTGCATTTCGTTGCCCTGCTCTGAATAGGTGGCCTTTTCGGCCAGCAGGCCCGCATTATTGAAGAGGCCATCCACGCGATCCCATTTTCCTTGAATCTCCTCGGCCACCTTGGCAAGCTCGGATCGCTTGCTCAAATCGGCGTAGAAAAAGTCGACCCCCTCGGTGGTACCCAGGGCCTCCACCGCAGCAGCTTGCCGCCCTTCGTGGCGGAGGATCAAACCCAGTTGGTGTCCCTCCCGCAGTAATTTTTTGCTCAGTTCCAGTCCGATACCGGAATGGCCTCCGCTCAGTATAAATTTCATGGTTTAAAATTTTCAAGTGTTCCCGTGGAATCCGCCCCTCCCGACTTCAATCCCCCATCTCGATGGGCATGCGAATGACCCGCCCCTCTTCCTCCCACCGCAAGCTCCCCACTTCGTGATCAAACCGCCCATTGATGTTATTGCCAGCGGGATCTTCCAAGCGCGTGTTGATGTACAGGGAATAATGCCCCGCCCCCCACGGCCGCAGTGGCCGAAAGTACCAAGCCTTCACCTCGGGCCCCAAGCGCAGCACACCTTCCACCGGCTGCTGCTCCGCATCGGTCAGGACCAATCGCTGACGCAGCGAAAACGCATCCAGGGATTGGGGAAAGCGCAGCACCAGCGGTACGCGACTGTGTACTGCTGGCACCACCACTTCCCACCGCGCCGTATCCGGTGCCTGTACATCAGCGGGGCCCACCCAAAAGGACTTTACAAAGGGAGGGGTGGTATTTCCATCCACATCCTCCAGAGCGCCGATGCGCAATTGGTAGGCCCGCTCCGCCTGCAAGGCTCGCCCCCGACGGAGGTGCGCCCGCAGCCCCGTCTTGACCCGCGCGGGGTCAAACAAGAGGGTCAACTGCTGTTGGCCGGCATCCCAGAGTTCGTAGACGTTATTGAACAGCGCCCCTTCCACCACCCTACCCCGCTCATCCAGCACCTGGATGTTTTCCAAATTCCCCGTAGCCTTCATCGGTTTGGAAAAGTGAACGTACATCCGTAAGATATTCTCGGGCAGGGTATCCGCCGAGGGGTAGACAGCCGTAACCGCCAATTCCTGCAGCCCTGATTCAGAAGTACAAGAATGGGTCAACAACAACAGGAGCAAACCCGCCCAAGGGTACGACCAACTGGTGTGCATGGTTGTAGTATTCAAGTGGTCCTCAAAACACTATTCCCGGCCCATTTTTTCCGAGGTCAACTCGGGGTAGCCTTCCATAGGTTTGACCATATCGTGGAACTTCTTGGTTCCCTCTTGCTCCTCAGGGTAGCGATAGTCGGGAAAATTGTATTCCGATACAAAATCACTCAACCGAAAGTACGAACCTTTCAGTTGGGATACCAATTCAAGGTCGCCATTCTCCATATTTCTCCGTAAAGCGGCCAACATCATTTGGTTTTGGTCGTCGATGTGGAGCACATTGGCGGTAGAGACTTGAAAAAGCTTGACGCCTTCCGGGCCCATCGTGAATTTGCCTTCCATTCCGGCCCCTTGATTGGCCTCGGCCAAGTCCTTGAGCGAAATCACATTTCCACCCCGTTGCTTGTGGGTAATCAACAACTTTTTGTCAAAACTACCATCCTGCTCCTGCACCATAAAAGTGAGCATATCGACGGGAGCATTGCCAAATCCTAGTTCGGCAATGGTCGTGGCCTTGATGTGCTTGCCCTCTTGGATGTCCGCGGGGGGGATGGTCACCAGTGGGGTACAGGTATAACTCGCAATGAGGGTGGAGGCACCATCCAGCTCGTCGAAGACCATGGCTCGAATGGGGGCCCGCGTTTCCTTTTGCGTATGAACGGCGTGGTACATCTCGATGCTACCGACCTTGGCTTGTTGGTCGGAAAAAGGGTAGGCGATCTTGCGGAGGTTGGAGGCAAACTCTCCATTGCTCAGGCCCGCTACGTAGAGGAAGCCATCGTGGTAATCGAGGTCGGTAATGTTGAGGCTGCTGGCGGGAAGGTCTTTCCAGAAGGTGTAATCGGGGTTGACGGGATTGACGAGGGCAACCTCACTTTTGGTCGCCTCCGCGTAGTTTAGCAAGTTGATTTGCCCATCTTGAGGCCGAACGATAGCGATAAAAGAAGGAGCGCTAGGCTGGTGTCCTTTTTTCACCGCGATGTAGGCCTCCTGACTCAGCGGGTGTATCTTCATGTCGTTGATGATCAGGTTCGCGGGAACGATGTCCAGCTTTTCGGCGATGCGCTTACTGAGCCCTTTGAGGTTGTAGGGCACAGGATCTTGTTGGGCCGTAGCGCTGGTGGCGATGGCGCGTACCATAGCCCCTTTGCTATCGCCAATAAAGAGGACCTGATCGGGCCCAAAAGCCAGTACGTTGGCCCCGGGTAGGGCAAAGGCTTCGAGATTGTTGACGGCCTCACTGCTCGCTTTGACGATGGGAATATTTTCATTGTTGCTCGGGCTACAGCTGGCCACGAGTAGCGCCAGCAGTAGGGGGAAATAAAATTGGATGGAGGTCATTGGTATTTAAATTTACGATGAGTGAATGTATGGGGTAGCGACCCAGATATTTCTAGGGCCCGGCCTCAAAAAGTCAGGCTAATGGTGGACGCAAATTGAAAGATGGGTTCGGCATCTCCCGAGTTTTCTACAAAATCCCCGACGGTAAAGTAGGAGGTCCGAATATCAAAATCCCAGTGGGAGTTGAGGCTGTAGCTGACGAAAAGGCCAATCACATTCCCGATGTGGCGGGCCGTAAGCCCCGCTGCTGGTCGGGTTTGGATGCGGGGTGGCGCGTACAATCCGTCGTCGTCGTTGGCGCGGAAAAACAAGGCCAGGTCGAGTAAGAGGAGTACTTTGGGGTGGGGGAACACCGTCAGGGAGGGGTGGAAACTGAGCAAGTTGATCGGGGTATTGACGGCGGCTAGGCGGTAGGTAGCGGGATTGACTATCATGGGGTTGAAACTCTGGAGGCGATCATCCCCCACTTGTCCATCTCCCGACGACCAGTCCAGCTTGAGGCCAATGGTAGGGCGTCCCTTGCCCTTGACGAAGGTGTATTTCCAGTCCGTCTCAAAGTTAAACGCGCGGATGGTCTTATCCGCCAGAGTACCCACTTGGAAGATCAACTCGGTATTGAAGCGAAAGCGATTGCCCACGGTCCCGTAGCGGCGCAGCCCCAGGCTGTGCCGGGTTTCTTCGCCCATGGCGTCCCCAAAGACTGCCTGGGGAGAGCGGAAGCCCAGGTAGTATATCTCGGTATTGTCCTGCACGTCCTCGTCAGCAAAGAGGGAAAATTGTCCGTAAATGCCCCAGAGATCTGGGTTGGTGTTGTCCTCCAGGAAGAGACCGGAGCGGTTGTCAAAGGCGTCAAAACCAATTTGCACCTCCCGACCGTAAAAGGCATCAATGGACCAACTCTCCTGGTCCACTAGCAGACGGGCCAGGTCAAAACTCCGACGGATATTCGGCCCCACCCGCAGATCGACCAGGCGCCCCGCTCCCAGCTTCATCTCCTGCCGCCCCAGACGCAGGGCCCAAGTACTGGACTTCGTAATGCTCCACTCGACAAAACCCTGGTGCAGGTCGATGAGGTCGGATTGTAAAAATTCCTCCTCTCCCGATCGGAGCCCGTGGTACCACTCCCCGAACAGGCGGAGTCTCTGTCCCAGCTGTAGCGCGAGGTGCAAACTCAGTTTTTGGCTGTAGTAGGTATCGTCATTTCCGGGAATCCAGAAATGGTTCGACAAATATTCAAACCGTGGTCGGAAGCTCCCCCCAATACTAAAATAAATCGTCCGACGACTATTGAGGGGGATAAATTTGAGGCTTTCCCAGCCGGACAGGTCCGTACTATCGGCGAGGTGGCGGTAATCTTCTTCGGCCCGCTCCTCCAAAAATTGCCCAGTGGCTACCAGGGGAGAAAGGAGGAGGGCCAGGAGGAGAAGGAGGGGGCTGCGTTTTTTCATGTTGGTGGGGATGGCTTCGTTGTTGATCTATCCCAAAATTAAGGAACGCAGCAGGGGGAACCCTTAACCTGGATTAAGAAATGCGCCCTAGCTCCCTTTGTCTTTACGGCGTCGGCCCTTGATCTTACTCAAGGCCTCGGGCGTGATGCCCAGAAAGGAAGCGATCATCCGCTGGGGAACCCGTTGGACGATATCGGGGTAGGTCCGTAAGAAATGCTCGTAGCGTTCCAGGGCCGTGGCGCTCATCAGCATGATGAGCCGCTTTTGGATCACTTCCAGCCGCTTGCGGATCCGTTCCTTGTCAATCATCGAGATTTCCGGGTCCTTTTCGTATACCCAAACGGTAGACGTCTCAATCGCATCGATAAAAAGCTCACAGGGCTGCTGGGGGGGAATGGCATCACCAACAATCCAATCTTCGGGGGCAAACATAAAGATGTGCTCCCTTCCTTTGCGGTCAATTGAATAACTGCGCAGCAAGCCCGATTGTACCAAATAAACCTTAGAATTCAGGTCACCGGCCCGTTGGAGAATCTGTCCCTTCTCGATTAGCTTTTCCATGGTGTGTTCTTTTGCGAAATGAACGTGACTTGTGATTTAAACATTTATTGGCGGAAAACGGAGCTAAAAGGGAAAGGATTTTCGGCAGCCCCCCCGATTCACCGGCCAAAGTGGAACATTTTTTGTCCCCTTTTTGCCGTCAACCCTCCGGTTTTCCCTTGGGTACCGGTGTGGCGTCCATGGCCCAACGGTCCTTTGCAACAAAAGCGCTTTATCTTGTTCCGACTACAACAAACACCAATATTTCGCCTCACGGTGCTCACGCTCCTATTCGCAGCATCCTACGCTCCGGCCCAAACCACCTTTACCGAACAAGCCGCCTCCAAGGGCCTCAACCTGGATGGGCGCAAAGACGGTGGCTTTACCTTTGCCGATTTCAACAACGATGGGTACCTCGACTTGATGCTCAATACCTTGGCCAACGATACCCTGCACCGCTCTCGGCTCTACTTTAGCTCCGGGCCACCCAATTACACTTTTACCGACGTCACCAATACCCACGCACTGGGCCTCGTAGCCGCTGGCCTGGAAGGCGGATCGACCGTCGAACGCTGTGGCGTAGCGGGTGACCTCAACCATGACGGCTACCTGGACTTTATCCGCAACAGCGCCAACCGCTTCGAACTCTACCTCAACAATGGGCCCAGTAGTGGCTATACCTTTGGCCAGGGAGCCAATCAGGACCCCAACTTTCAACTCTCCACGGCCGGCACGGGCAATAACAGTCCGCCCAACGGAATTCCCAACGGGATGAATACCGAGGGGATCGGGTTTTTTGACTACGACAACGACGGGGACCTCGATATCATGATCGAGAACCACAACTGGGGGATCGACATCTACCGCAACGAAATCATTCCCAGCGGCACCTTTTCCCTCACCCACGTCACCACCGGCACGGGATTCCCCCTGGGACTGGACCAAACGGCCGTGGATGGCGACTACGCCTCCGTCACCGATTTTGACGACGATGGCTATATCGATATCGTCGCCCGGAAACGCGATATGGAAGACTTCTGGCGCAACAATGGCAACGGTACCTTTTCGCCCGTCAACTGGGTGGACCAACAAGCCGATAATGGCGACAAGGGAGCGGTGGCCCTCTACGATTACGACAACGATGGCGATTACGACCTCCTGTGGACCAACAATGACGTCAACCAAATCTGGCAGCAAACCGGCGTCGGATCGGGAACCTTTGTGGGAACCAACGAACCCGAGAACTCCTCGGGCATTACCCTGCCCCTGGCCGGAGTCGACGGAGCCGCTAGTGGCGACATCGACAACGACGGGGATATTGACCTCTTTTTGGCCAATGACTCGGGGGCGAGCTTTTTGTTTATCAATACCACGCCTCCCGGCAGTACGACCCTACAATTCCAACTGGACAACGGAGGGATCGACATCAATGGAGATGCCGAAGGAGCCACCTTCGTCGATTTTGACCGGGATGGGGACCTCGACCTCTACGTCAACGTCAACAACCGCGAAAACCAGCTCTGGATCAACAACCTCAATTCTACCCAGCGCGACCAGCACTTGGTGGTAAAGGTGTACGAAAACGTCAACAACAGCATTCCCAACCGCGATGCCATCGGGGCCAATATTGTCCTGCTCGATTGTAGTGGCAACGTGATTTCGGGAGTACGGGAGGTCAACGGGGGAAATGGTCACGGAACGCAGGATCCTTCCTTCGTTCACTTTGGCCTGCCGTTGGGCGCCAATCAAGAATACATCGTAGAGGCGCATTATCCCTACCTCAACGGCAGCCGCCGCATTTCGCAGTTTAAGGTGACGCCAGCCGATCTCGGCACCTATCACCTACTGGAAATCACTCCCCAGTCGGTAGTAGATGCCCCCACGGCAGTCGACGACAATGGTGGCAATCTCTACCTCGGTCAGACGGCCGACTACGCCGTACTGAGCAATGACTTCGATACGGGGGGAGATGCCTTTACCATCACCGCCATCACCGCCGGCCCGGCCAACGGCAGCGGCAGCATCATCAACTCCGGAACCGAAATCCGCTACGTGGCGGACAATACCGTCGGCCCCGTAACGATCACCTACCGCATTTGCGAAAACGATTGCGCCTACCTCTGCGACGAAGCCACCCTGACCATCAACCTCCTTGCCGAAACCGACTACGGGGATGCGCCCGCTTCCTACGGCGATATTTGCTATACGATCAATCCTGGAGGCTCCAGCGGCAACCCCGCGGGAATTCCCTTTGGCCCCACCCGCCTGGGTAGCCTGATCGACGGCGACAGCGGCAGCACCTACAGCAGCGATGCCGACGGGGACGACGGCGACGGTACCGACGATGAAGACGGGGTGACCTTTGTGGGGGGCAATACGCTACAATCCGGTACCACGGAACAGGTGACCCTCTCCTGGTCGACCAACGACTACGATGGCTATATTTACGGCTGGATCGACTTCAACGCCGACGGCGATTTTGACGACCCTTCCGAACGGATCGTCAACGGTTTTGGGGTGGGCAACGGTACGGCCAATGGCAGTGCGGGAACGCATACGTTTTCTTACAGCGTGCCCAATTCGGCGGTCTGCGCCCAGAGCTACGCGCGCTTTACCATCCAAAGCGATCCCACCGAATACGGTCCCACCGGGACTTACTGTTCAACGGGCAGTGTCCAGCAGGACGGGGAAGTGGAAGATTATCAGGTCAATATTGTGGGTTGTACGGAGGACTGTACCAACAATTACGACGACGATGGGGATGGTTTGGTGGATTGTGATGACCCGGATTGTTCGCTGGGGCTCAGTTTGAATCTGGGCTTGGATGTCGAGATTTGTACGGGCAGTGGTACGACGCTCAGTGCGGCGGTCAGTGGGGGCACCAGCCCCTACAGCTACGCCTGGGACAATGGCTTGGGCAACAGCGCCAGCCACTCGGTGAGTCCGAGCAGTACGACGACCTATTCGTTGACGATCACCGATGGCAATGGCTGCACCCGCGACGATCAAATTACCGTAACGGTGGTGACCTCCATCACGGGAGCCGGCGTGATCGGCAGTGACGAGGAGCGTTGTAATGCCTACGATCCGGCCACCATCAGCGAAGTTACCCCTCCGCCCGGCGGATCGGGAGGGAGCCTGGAATACCGCTGGCGCAAACGGGAGAGCGATCACTGTCAGGCCAATTGGGGGGCTTGGGAATTCATTGCGGGAGCCAACGCCGCCACCTACGATCCGCCCACGATCAGTCGGTCGACCCAATTCCAGCGCCAGGCCCGCAACCTACCCTGTTCGAGCTGGTTCAGCACCAATATCGTCACCAAAGTTGTCGATACCACGGCACCTACGCTAAGTTGTGATCCCGACGATTTGACCTACGAATGCGATGGGAGCAACATCGAAACCCTGGCCAACAATTGGAACAGCAGCAATCTTAGCAAACTCAATGGCTGCGTCACCGATGCCTGTGGCAGCACCAGCGTCAGCAGCGACTACGATTTTAGCCTTTACAATGTCGATTGTGGCAGCACCGGCGAACTTACCGTCACCTACACCATTGCCGACGACTGCGACAATCGCCTCACGCGCCAGGCGACTTTCCGCCTGCGCGATACCGCTCCCCCCAGCATCGTCAACGTTCCCGACCAGCAGGTCGAATGCACCAGTATTCCTACGCCGGGTAGCCCCAGCGTCAGCGACCAGTGCGACCCCAGCGTGGCGGTCGATTTTGAAGAGGTGACCATTTACCATCCCAACGCCAACTGGAAATCGAGTGGCGCTTGTTCGCTGCTCTACGCCATCAGCTCCGCTCAATTGCTGGACCAAGGCAATGCCAATCCAGCCGACGACCAGATGCGTTTCCGGCTCACCGTGATCGGACAAAATACGGGGGCCAACTGGCAGTCGACCATCGGGGGAACGCTCTACTCCGGGACGTACAACGAACCACTGGACATCGGTCCGTTTACTTCGGGAGGGTCGACCTATTCCTTCGTACTGGAAGACGGTACGAGCAGCAGTTGCCAGCTGAACATCGTCGTGGATGCGAGCAGTTTTTAGGTCGGAAGGGGGGAAATGAGGGGTAAAATGTCCGTTTTTACGCGCTTAAAGTCCGTTTTCAAAAAACAAGCCCCCGGGAATTGAGGC
>ERZ1740065.1078-NODE-1078-length-15908-cov-4.851448_pt1 | contig 15908 bp, 12 predicted proteins | sample MGYA00581738_ERZ1740065 | MGnify/ENA primary metagenome ERZ1740065 (study PRJEB43018, sample SAMN04849749) | marine metagenome | isolation source: floating plastic debris | place: Pacific Ocean | collected 2008-09-01 | study: EMG produced TPA metagenomics...
AGAGCTGATTGGGAGCGCTGACCGGGAGCGTTGAACGGCGGGGTTAACCCTCTCTGGTCAGCCGTCTTGCGCGGCTTTGCGACAGTCTGCTTTTGGAATTGAAAACCGAAAGAGCAGACGCTTTCACACCGAGACCATCATGACTGGAAGCGACCCAATTTCGGACAGGTAAGAGCTTAGCGTGCAACTCTGCTGCAATCTCCTGCTCGAACAGAAACAGCCCATGCATCATCATTGTACTGCTATGCTAGCAACGAACGTCTGGCCGCACTTGGGGCCGGTTTTGCGATGGATGAGGCATATGGTCTGATCAAACCGCTCGCCTCTTGGGCCATCAGCCAGTAACCGATGCGCTATGTATCTCGTGGACGCGTTCTTTCGTTTTACCGGTATTGCCATGCTGGTCCTAATTGGGATCACCACCTATCGCGACAATCGCCAATGGCATGGCAGTCCTTATCTTATCCTCGCCTGCATCAGTTTAAGCGCGCTCTTTTTGGGATACACGTTGGATGCGCTGCGCCCGCCCGATCCGATCCACGCCATAGTGCGCCTTGTCGATGTGCCGCATCTGGTGTTTGTGTGGCTGTTTGCGCAATCCCTCTACAAAAGTGATTTTGCTCTTGCGCCTGCACATTGGGTCGTCGGCCTCATTTATTGTGCGCCTGTTTTTTGGGTGCGCCTGAGCGGACTGGGGTTTGCTCCAACGTATCCGGAATGGCTGTTGGTCTATGCAAGTGTGACCTCGCTGATGCTAGCAGCGCATCTGATCTGGGTCGCGCTGAATGAATGGCAAGATGATTTGCAGGAAGAGCGCCGCCGCTCGCGCCTTATCTTCACGCTTGTTGTGTTGCTAGCCATCACGCTTGCCGCCTTGGCTGAGCCCCGGTTAGGACGCGAAGGGGCCATTAATCTCAGAACCTTCACAATTCTATCGGTCTGGCCAGCGATCGCAGTCGGCTCTTATTGGTTGTTGCGGGCTAATGAAAAATCGGTGCGATTTCAGTCGACAGCGCCCAGCGCGCCCAATCTGGATGAGCGTGACAGACAGTTGCTGGCAAAGCTCACCGAGGCGATGACCGAACAGGAAGTCTTTCGGAACACCGATCTGAGTATCGCAAGCCTTGCCTCCAATCTGGGCGTAACCCAGCACCGGCTCCGCGCGTTGATCAACCAGACCTTGGGACATCGCAATTTCAGCGAGTTCTTGTCGGCGTATCGGCTCGATGCTGTACTGCGTGCCTTTGAAGATCCCGAACAAGCGCATTGGCCAATCCAGACCGTCGCATATGACTGCGGGTTCAAGTCTCTTGCGCCGTTCACTCGCATTTTTCGCGCCCGTAAGGGCTGCACACCTTCTGAGTATCGCAAGCGGCTGGAAACGGCTCACTAACTCCAGATAATGGTCGGCATCGCGAATTTGATCGAGATTTGCGCGAAATCGACAATGGCAAGTCCTTGATTCATTGCCTGAAAAATCTCATCCCGTGTGCTCGCATGAGGAGGGCGTGGATGGGGTCTAAGAAGAGTAAACTGGCAAGGAACTTTGCCTTCATCGCGCTCGGCCTCAGTCTTGTGGGCTGCGGGGGCGAGGACAATGGCCCCACACCAACCCCGACCTCAACACCGGTCTCGTTGCCATCGCCGATGCAAGCCCCGAATCTTGCACAGGCCCGCCTATTGACCGACGCGGAGATGCGCACTCCGGCGCTGAGCCCCGAACCCGCTGCTTCAACATCTGCGGTCAGCTGGATCCAAAGCAACAGCTTTCCGATTCGATCCATCATCTACGATGAAGATTTCTCTGATCTGACCTTCCTGCGTGACCAAATTGGAGAGAGAACCATTGTCCAACTCGGGGAAAGTTCACATGGCACGCGTGAGTTCAACCATGTCAAAACACGGCTGATCAAGTTCCTCCACCAAGAGATGGATTTTGATGTAGTCGCCTTTGAAAGCGGCTTTTTCGATGGTTACTTCGTCGATGCCAATCGCGCCTCTTTGTCTCCCGATGCCGCGCGGCAGTACACTTTCGCGGTCTGGTCGACGGATGAAGTGTTTGAGCTGTTTCGTTATGTAGAGGAAACGCAAGCGACCAACCGCCCCCTGCGTCTAGCCGGGTTTGATGTTCAGATCAGCTCAGGCTATTTTGGCGAGATATTCAACTTCATCGCTGCACTGCCAGACACGGGCGCGCTTTCGCCATCCCGCAAATCGAGCGTCACGCAGAACTTCGTCCGTTATCAATCGATGCAGGCTGAATTCTCACAGCAGCGATGCTTTTCGGGCACCACCAATCAATGCGATGAGCTGATCGCCAATGGCCGCGATATTCGCGCTGGATTGGTCGCTGATCGAATGGCTCTCCAATCGCTTGAGCAAGACTCGATGCGCGATCTGCGCGCCTTGTATATTGCGATCTCGGCTGCCATCGCTCAACTCGACAACTCGACCGCGTCTTACGAGACCAACGACGTAGGCGATGTGCGGGATCTGGGAATGGCGCGGACCTTTGCATCGGTGAAGGATCGATTGTTCCCGGACGAGAAGATCGTCATCTGGGCGCATAATCGTCACGTGGCTCTGGAACAAAGTCCAACGCGGCCCGTCGGCGCCGTCCGCAATTATCCCATTGTGCCGATGGGTAGCCACCTACTAGAACAATACCCCGATGAGCTTTTCACCATCGGTCTCTATATGCTGCGCGGCGAGACTGCGGATAACGGCCGCAATGCGGTCGCGGTTCTTGCTCCGCGTCCCGATAGCCTAGAGGCCATCGCCTACGGCGCGCGCCTCGCTGCCTTTTATGTCGATACCTCCGCCGATCAGGCTCGCATGGACGGAAACGCATTCCTGTTTGAGCGGATTGAAGCCTATTATTGGGGGGGCACATTCGGGACCTATTCTTTCATCTTAAGCGATCAATATGACGGCGTCATCGTCATCGACCAGTCCTCTCTCCCATCGTATCGCTAAGACACAACGAGGCGACGTGTCAGTCCCCATTCGACTAAAGGGAGAGTATCCATGCACCCAAGATGGTTGACCGGATTTTGGATCGGCACCGCTCTGTTCAGTGCAGCCGCGCACGCTGCGCCCGAAGAGCCAGTTGAGCGCGTGAACATCTTGGCCAATGCGAGCTTCGAAGAGCTGGGAGACCAGGGGTATCCCACCGGTTGGTACAGCAACGCGAACAAGAAGTCGGGCTATGTCGTCAACATTGATCGCGACATCCGCACCGAGGGTGACAACAGTGTGCATCTGGCGTCGCAAGGCGATCCGTCCGCACCCTTCGCAATTGTGGCGCAACGCTTTGACGCGCGCGACTATCGCGGTCGCCGCTTGCAACTGACCGCCAGTGTGAAAACGGGAGAGCCGCTTTCCTATCACACCGGCTTGTGGTTCCGTGTGCAAAGGGCCGACGGCACCATTGGATTCTTCAACAACATGCAAGACCGCCCGATCTCCAGTCCCGAATGGAGCGAGTATTCGATCACGGGTCTTGTCGATCCCAGCGCTGTAACCATCATCGTTGGCGTGCTAATCAGCGGCGCGGGCGAAGCGTGGCTTGACGATGTGCGATTGGAGGACATTGGTGAGGCGAGCCTGGAAGAGATCGCCAAGTCCAGAGCGCGCTTACCTCGCCTTGAGCTCGCTGAAGGTGACACGGCCCCATCTGCGCTGTCCGAACGGGGCGTCCAGAACCTTGCCGCCTTTGCCCGTCTCTACGGTTTGGTGCGGTGGTTCCACCCTTCGGACGAGGCCTATGTCGCCGACTGGGATGCCATCGCGATTTCGGCTATTCCGATGGTGGAGGCCGCTCAAAACCCGGATGAATTAGCTGAGGCGCTGCGTGCTGTTTTCGAGCCCTTGGCGCCCTCGTTTGAGATTGGGACGCAGGCTTTTTCAGAGCCTGAACAACCCAATCCTATTGCAGCGAGAACGGTGAAATGGCTTCATCAAGGTCTTGGCGGAAGCGGCCCTTCCTATCGCTCCCAGCGGATCGCGGTCGACACGGTGGAGGCTGTTGACACGCGGCTTGAGAGATTGCCTGGCGGCGTCTTCATTCGGCTGCCTCTCTACGCAGTGGGGTCGAGCGATTCCAGCCGGCTTTACGCTGAGGCTCCTGATTACACTTTTAAGGGCAAGCCGCGCGGGTGGTCGCCTTCGGGACAAGACCGGACCACGCGGCTGGCCGCCTTTGTGACAGCCTGGTCACTGCTGTCGCATTTCTATCCCTATTGGGACGTTGTCGAGGCAGAATGGGATGCTGAGCTGACACGCGGCCTGGAACAGGCAGCGCTGGCGCCCGATGACACAGCGTTCGAGGATGTCTTGGCGCGAATGGTTGCTGCGATTGATGATGGGCATGGCGCTGTTCGCTATCCGACACAGAACCGCAGTTTGCTGGCCGTCGATTGGGCCGTGCTGGATGGAGAGCTTGTGATCACCGCGGTAGACGAAAGCGTGAGCGGGATTGAAGTGGGCGCGATTGTCACCGCCATCAAAGGCGTGGCAGCCGATCAGGTGATAGCAAATGAGATCGAGCTTAAATCGGGTAGCGAACAGTTCAAGAAGTTCACCGCTACGCAAGCGATACGCCACGGCCCGCTTGGTGATTTCGCGCAACTTCGAGTGAGGCGCGCCGACGGCAAAGCGGGGAACACAGAGGTGAGCGTTGAAGTTCCTTACCTCAAAAGTTCTATCTACGAGATGGCCCAGCGTCCCGAACCAGTCTCTGAAATCGAGCCGGGTATCTGGTACTTCGATATTGGCCGGGCAAAGCAGGCCGAGATTGATCAGGCCATCCCCCAGCTGATCGCCGCCGACGCCATCGTGTTTGACCTGCGCGGCTATCCAAACGTCGACAAAAAGTGGATGCGCAATCTCAGCGACAAGCTGGTGCGTTCGGCCAAATTCTTGCGGCCCGAGTTTGTCGGACCGGACGCCGACGCGCGCTATCCAATCGATGGCAGCTGGAGGCTTGAGCCCACCGGTCAGACATTCCCAAAAGCGCGGGTCTTCTTGACCGATGGGCGCGCGGTTAGCTTTTCTGAATCGGTGCTTGGAACTGTCAAAGCGAACGCTCTTGGCGTTATCGTCGGCGAGGCGACCGCGGGCGCCAATGGCAACGCTTCGCAAGTTCAATTACCGGGCGGGTACACGATGCGCTACACCGGCATGCTGGTTCTCAATCGCGATGACAGCCAACATCACCTGGTGGGAGTGCTGCCCGATGTGACGATCGCGCCCACACAGGAGGGGGTGGCCGCAGGTCGCGACGAAGTCCTGGAGAAAGGCCTTTGCATCGTGCGTGAAGCGGCCGGACGCGACGCGTGCGAGTAAGCCAGCATCCGTTCGCCCGATTCTCGTACAACTGCTCAGCAAGTCTTCATCGGGAACCCGAGTCATGAAGTCACCCGTGAGACCTGCCATTCACCATGGCCGTTCCTAGCGCGAAACCTGGCGAAGGCGCCTCGAGATTTAGCACGGCGGACTTGTCTGTGGCGTTCATTCAGAATGGAATGATCGATTGACCATTTACCCTGAAGCACGCCTCTTCTGAGATAAACACACGCCGCATCGAAACGGTCTATTGAAAGTTATCGTATGTCATTAATCGCCAAATTTCTCATCCTTGTCGGAACGCTGATTTCCTTTGCGTCGGCCGCGACAGCTGAGCCGCTGGGCGTCGAAGCTGTTGACGCAATGGTGAAAGCCTATGGGCCATCAGACCGCCCTGGTATCAGCGTTGCCATCGCGCGCGATGGCGAATTGATCTACGAAGGCTGGACGGGGCAGGCTGACCTGGAACGCTCGGTCTCCATTTCGCGCGACACCCGATTCCCCATCGCTTCAACCAGCAAGCAGTTTACCGCTTTTGCGATTATGAAACTGGCAGAGGAAGGCAAGCTCGTGCTCGATCAGGAAGTGCGCGATTTCTTTCCGAACTTCCGCAAAAGCGGCGATGGCGTCACCATCCAGCACTTGCTCGATCACACAGGCGGGCTGCGCGAAATAAACACGATAACTCAGATGCTGGGCTTTTCGGAAGCCTCGCTGGTCCTTCCCGAAGCCACATTAGCGATCATTTTGCGCCAAGAGGGGCGCAACTTCGATCCCGGCACGAATGAGGAGTACAGCAACACGGGCTATCAATTGCTCGCGCATATCGTCGAGCGCGTATCCGGTGTGCCCTTCGAAGAGTATCTGCGTTCTGAGGTCTTCGAACCGCTCGGCATGACGAAAAGCTTCGTGCAAAGAGATCCCACCATCCTGCCCCCCGACCTGGCCTTGAGTTACGATCCAGGGCGCACCGCGATGTACAATTTCTTGTATGTCTCGGGAGTCATGGGCTCAAGTGGGATCGTTTCCACGCCCAGCGATCTGGTGCGGTGGGGCCATGCGCTCAACACAGGTGGCATCGGAAACGCCAGTGTAATCAGCGCGATGAACAAACGGACCCTTTTGGCCGACGGCAACACCGCTGTGTCGTCAAACGGCCAGGAATTCCGGGACTTTCGTGGCCTGGAAACATGGTCGCATGGCGGCAGTTCAGGCGGGTTTCGCAGCTTTCTGTTGCGCATTCCGGAAGAGAAAATCGCCATAGCGGTGATCGGCAATCGTAGCGATTTCAAGAAAGCCGCATTTGCCTTCGACATGGCCGAGGCGCTGCTGGCGGACCGGCTGGCCCCAAAGGTCGAACCGGACATGTCTCCGGAAACAGCGGCGACGCTCGATAGTTACGTCGGTGATTATCGATTGTTTGCAGGACTGATCTTCTCGATCCGACGCGATGGAGATGACCTGACCTTTGGCGTCTTTGGTTCGGGGAACCCCGCCCCGCTGCCGCGAATTTCGAAAGGGGTCTTTATGGTCGATCCGGTGCGAGATCGTAGGGTTGAATTCCGTACATTCAAGGATGGCAAGGCGAGAGAGCTTATCTGGCAGGTGAGCGCGGATGGTTTCATCCGCGCGCGCCGGGTCGCGATGCGGCCTATCCCTGAGGCTCCCTCAGACCCAGCCGCCTATCTCGGCAACTACTACAGCGATGATCTGCAGATCGGATTCGAGATCTCGGCGTCCGAGGATGGTGAACTGTTCGTCTCTAGCAGCTTGCGCTCGCCTGTGCCGTTGATCCCCTTTCAGCCGGGAGTCCTGCGCCCAAACGGCAATTCCCCGCTGACACTGATAGATTTTGGAACCGACCCCAACTCTCCAAAAGACCGTATAATGGTTTCGACAACTCTGGCTGAAAACTTCGTTTTTAAACGAGTGAAGTAAACGCCCCAATCCGAAGGGCTGCAAGGGTGTCGATCAACCCCACCCAGTTAGACATTTGCAGCATTCTGGTCATCGGCTTTCTTCCTTGACGCCTTAATCGTGTTCGCAAGGCGAGATCACGTTGAGGCACATTCCTGATTGGACGAGTTTCCGATGTCCGCTTTCACCCCCTATTGTGTTGAAAACTGCTTGGGTCAATTTCGTGCGCACTAACACGTTGTCTGCGAACTTCTTTGGGGGCAGGTCACCAACAAGGCCGGTTCGGCTGGATTAATAGCTGAAGTTCCGGCGCCATTCGCCTGCATCCGACTTTCTCAACATAACGGCCCCCACCAACGGACCATCACTAAGAAGCCGCCGCAGACTATGAGCGGTCTGTCCGCTTAGTCCTCCCATGCACCAAGAGCGTTTGGACAGCTCTCGACCCAGTTGTGGCCGTAAGGCGATGACGGATGCGGTGCCTATCGCTGCGTGTGTGCTCCTGACAGTGAGGTCTAAGAAGACACCTTTCAGACTACAACTTGTTTGCCCCCTAACCTAGCGGCTATTCGCTCTTGTTGAAGCAATAGCGGGCGATTTTCCAAGTCCCGTCCAGCTTCTGGAATACCCATAGCTCGCGGTTGATCTCAGGCAGGGTCTGATCAGTCTCTCTCAGGTAGCGAGTCCCAGCGCTTGTTGTTGTTGCATAGGCCGTGCTTCCTGCGACCATGATCTTGTCCGTGTCGATGTCGAACTCGATCGAGAGTATCAGCATCTCGAAAGCGAGCCTGTAAAAGCCAGCGATGGCTTCCTTGCCTTCAAACGCATTGAACCTGTCCGGAAACAGGATGGCATCGTCTGCGTAGATTTCACCTAGCGCATTGTAATCGCCGGCATTGGCATGGGTCTCGTAAGCCTTGAGGAGTCCGGCGATCAATTGGGTGTCTGAGCTCACTGTTACTTTCCTGCTATGTGGGCAATGGCTGGGGGCTAAACGTTCATTCCGCCATCGATGATCATTCTCGCTCCGGTGATGAAGGCGGCCTCCGGTCCGGCGAGAAACGCAGTAAGTGATGCCACCTCTTCGGGGGTTCCGTACCGGCCAAGCGGCACCATTGAACGCAGGTGATCGGCTAGATCGGTATCGGCTGGGTTCATGTCGGTGTCGATCGGACCGGGGACGACCGCGTTGATGGTGATCCCCTTAGGCCCCAAATCGCGTGCCCAGCCTTGGACGAAAGCGTTCGCCGCGGCCTTGCTGGCGCCGTAAAGGCCGAGGCCCGGAGCAAAGAAGCTGTTGGCGATTGTTGCGGTGATAAGGATCACTCTGCCACCGGCTTCCATATGGGTTGAGGCCGCCTTGATAAGCTCCAGATTAGCGCGAACATTGACGCCAAAGACGGTGTCGTAGTCGCTGGCCTGAATGTCATCGAGGGGCTTGGAAATGTTCACGCCCGCGTTTGAGATGAGGATATCGATGCTGCCCTGGTCCGAGACCACGGTTTCGACGGCGGCGAGGCTGGCGCCGGGTTCGAGTGCGTCGGCATGGACAGCTTGCGCCGCGCCTCCAGCGGAGCGGATTTCGTCAACCACCGCTGCCGCCGCGGCCTGCGATCCGACATAGGTGAGGGTGACATTCGCGCCATCGGCCGCAAGCCGCTTTGCAATCGCTGCGCCGATGCCGCGACTTGCACCGGTAACGAGCGCGTTCTTTTGCGCCAAGGACTTGGACATGTTGGGTTCCTCTATGGATGGGTAATTGTGATCTTGCCGAGGCCATCACGGCCCATGACGGCGTCAAAAGCCAGCGGAGCGTCGGCAAACGCAAAGCTGCGCGCGACGGGCACTTGGATTGTGTTGGCGGCAACCGCTCGGATTAGGCGCTCCAGCATAGCCCGCGATCCAACCATCACTGGGTTGATGCTTACCCCTGCGACCAACATGTCGAGCACGTTGATCGGTGGCCCTTCGGGTGCGGCGAAGCCGATTTGGGCAACGCGCCCGCCCTGGGCGGCAGCGCGGATCGATGTCGCGATCGAGGGAGGACCGGCTACCTCAACGATTATGTCGGCGCCGTGGCCTCCGGTTGCTCGCCGCACGGCCTTATCCCATTGCGGTTCTGAAGCGTAGTTCACGCCAAAGTCTGCGCCCATTTCGAGCGCCATTTGCAAGTTCGCATCGCTCGATGAGCTGATGCCGAACGTCGCGCCCGCCGCCTTTGCCAATTGCATGGCGATGAGAGAGACCCCGCCCGTGCCGGTTGCAAAGACAATGTCTCCCGGTCGCAGCGCGCCCGTCTCGAAAAGGGCATTCCAGGCGACCACACCTGCACACGGAAGGCATGCGGCCTGCTCGTAGCTGATCCCTTCGGGCAGCCGAACCAGAGCCGGAGCCGGAAGCACGACGCTTTCTGACAACAACCCCTGCGCAACCCCGCCAAGTGCGCTCGGCTCCATCGCTGGGCTGTAAGGTCCATCGAGATGCGCGGGATTGAACGCTGCGACCACTCGGTCGCCAATCGCGAACTGGTGAACATCGCTGCCGACTTCGATGACTTCACCCGCGCCATCTGAAAGCGGGGTCAGGCTATCCGCCACCGGAAGAGGTGAATTGCCGAGCGCGATCATCAAATCGCGCGCGTTGATCGAGTTGGCCTTGATCGCAATGCGAACCTCGGCGGCGCCCAATTTGGCCTCGCCTGCATCAACAAGGCGCAAAGAACCGGGCCCTTGCCCGGGCGTAAGTGTCCATGATTTTGTCAAAGGTCTGCCCCTAAAATTTGCCGTTTTCGTGAGCCATTTCATCGGGGATCGCAGAGATCACGTCCCAGTGTTCGACGATCTTGCCATCTTCGAGGCGCCACAGATCATAAAACGCCGTTGGCGCATCACCGGCCCTTCCTTCGGTCACCGTCAGGACGAAATTGCCCTCTGCGATTGCCATATGGAGCTTTGAGAATGTCCACGCCCGACCTTGCTCAGCCAAGGATGTAAGCGCCTGTCCGAGAGAGGACAGACCATCGGGCACGAGCGGATTGTGCTGTTTGTAGGCGGAAGGGTCTGAATCGATGTAATCGGTCGCCGCATCCAACCCGCCTCCAAGAAAGACGGCATCGATAAAGCCAGCGACCACGGCCTTGTTCGATGCCGCCTCTTCCATTCCAGTGATCACGGTTGGACCGTCTGTCATGGACCGGCCAGAGGCCGTCTCGGCGGGGGGGGCTTGCAGATTGTCCCAATGTTCGGCGACTAGGCCATTCTCGACCCGGAAAATGTCGAAGGCTATCAGCGTAGGTGCGCCAAAGAACTGAGCGTTTTCATAAGTGACATGCAGAGCGACAAGGTCACCTTCCGCAATCACACGGTGGATCGTCGGAGTAAGCCCACTTTCCTTGAGAACGGGCAGGACCTCCAGGATCGGAGCCAGGCCAGTGGGGACGCCCGGATTGTGTTGAACGTAGTCATCGGCCAGCATCGAGGCGACCTTTTCGCGATCGAAGTCGACAAAGAGCGCCGAATAGGCTTCTAGCACTAACGCTTTGTTTTCTTGCATGGTTTCGGATTCCCCTCCTTCTATCCGTGCAGCCGCATCTGAATCGCGTCTTGCATCTTGAGACTGAGGGAGTATCAAAAAATAACTTAGTTACAATAATGCACTAAAAGGATACCAGGTATGCTTCCGATAACCGTGACCAATGAGGTTGAGCTGGCTGCGTGTCCGATCCGCAACGTGGTGGTGCCGCTCACAGGCAAGTGGCGGCCTTTGATCTTGCTTTCGCTAGAAGACGGGCCGCAGCGGTTCTCGGCTATCAAGCGGCTGATCGGAGACATAACGCAGCGGGTTCTAACGGAAAACCTTAGGCAGCTTGAGCGCGATGGGTACATCAGCCGATCGGTAATTGAACGCAAAACGATCGAGGTGCATTACGAATTGATGCCCCGCGGCCAAGAGGCGGTGGATTGTCTGAAGCCGCTCATTTCCTGGGCGGTGGATCACTGCGACGCGGTGAAGGTATCGCGAAATGCTTATGACGCGCAGATCGAATATTGATTATCTTGGCCCGGCTCGATCCGGCTACTTTTGATAGCTTTGAGATCACCCCACGATTTGAACGGAAACGGCCGGTCTTTTTGCCGGTCTGGCTTGGAGCGCCTGCATGACCGACTTCCTTCTTCTGGCGTTTGTTTTCCTGATTGCTGGCATCGCAGCCGTCCCGATTGCGTCGCGACTGGGCCTGGGATCAGTGCTTGGCTACTTGATCGCTGGCATCATCATCAGTCCAACCCTGACCTTCCTCGACGTCGATATCATTTCGATCCAGCACTTTGCCGAGTTTGGCGTTGTCATGATGCTGTTTTTGATCGGTCTCGAACTTGAGCCGAAACTTCTGTGGTCGATGCGGACCAAGCTGCTTGGTCTCGGCGGCGGGCAAGTTGCTATCACCACAATTCTGGTGGCGGGAGCGGCTATGCTGTTAGGTCAAGTGTGGTCCGTCGCGCTGGCGGTCGGCCTTGTAATGGCGCTTTCATCGACCGCGATCGTCCTGCAATCGCTTGGCGAGAAAGGTCTGATGAAGAGCGACGGCGGTCAATCGAGTTTCTCGGTCCTGCTGTTTCAGGACATTGCGGTTATCCCGATGATTGCGCTGATCCCGTTGCTGGCGCTGCCCGAGCTGACACAGGCGCTCGCTGACATCGCAAGCGCCGCTGATGGGGACCATAGCGGCGGATCGATGAGCCTCGTCGCAGGGCTCCCCGGGTGGGGCTCGGCTCTTGTTACGTTGGGCGCAATCGGCGCGGTTATCGCAGCCGGTGTCTATCTCGCAGGACCGGTGTTTCGATTTGTTGCGGCCGCCAATATGCGCGAGCTCTTCGTTGCCACCGCGCTGTTGTTCGTGATCGGCATTGCGCTGCTGATGTCGCTGGTCGGTCTGTCACCGGCTCTCGGGACATTCATCGCCGGGGTGGTACTCGCCAACAGCGAATACCGTCATGAGCTTGAGAGTGATCTCAATCCGTTCAAAGGTCTGCTGCTTGGCTTGTTCTTCATGACCGTGGGTGCAGGGATCAATTTCAGTCTGCTGTTCTCCAATCCACTCGGATTGGTCGCGCTAGCCGTGGGACTGATGGCGGCCAAGGCGGCCGTGCTCTACGTCCTAGCCGTTACATTCAAGATCACCGGCGCGGACCGGTGGTTGTTCAGCCTTGGCCTTGCGCAAGCGGGTGAGTTCGGATTTGTGCTGCTTTCACTGGCAGTCTCAAGCGCGGTCATTCCGACGGAGCTTGCCGACAAATTGCTCTTGATCGTGGCGCTTTCCATGCTCCTCACCCCGGCGCTTTTCATCATCTATGATCGCGTCATAGCACCGCGCTTTGCCGAGGCTGATGCGCGCGAGATGGAGGCGATCGATGAACGTTCACAGATCATCATTGCGGGCCATGGCCGTGTTGGCGGGATCGTCAACCGGGTGCTAAGAGTGGCCGGTCATTCGGCGACAGTAATAGACTACAGTTCCAAGCAGCTCGATATGCTCAAGGCCTTCAACATAAAGGGCTATTTCGGGGACGCAACGCGACACGACATGCTTCACGCAGCCGGGATAGACGAGGCCAAGATGATAGTGCTCGCGATCGATCAGAAGGACCAGTCTACCGAGCTGGTTCGCTACCTCACCAAACACCATCCAGACGTTCACATTGTTGCAAGAGCGATTGATCGAGACCACGTCTACGACCTGTTCTACGCGGGGTGCCGCGATATCATTCGAGAGACCTATGACAGCTCGCTGCGGATAAGCCGATCGGCGATTGAGGCTTTGGGCTACTCGCGCGATCAAGCCGATCGGATGGTTGCAGCGTTCGACAAATCCGACCGCGAAGCCATGTTTGAGGCCGCAACGCATTACGATCCAGCTCTGCCGCTGCTGGAAAATCAGGCCTACATTGACGAGGTGAACTCGCGTCGAGGAGGCTGGGAAGCGGAGCTGGCTGCCAAAATGGCTGCGATCATGGCCGAGAAAACGGCGTGAGCGGGACTGGCGCTCAGGCGAAATTTCTCGAAGGCAGCCTGACCCAGCACATTGTCGTGATGTCGCTGACCTCGGCGATGGGGTTCTTGACCCTGTTTATCGTCGACTTTGTCGATTTGCTGTTCATCTCGATGCTGGGAGTGGAGGAGCTTGCTGCAGCGGTCGGCTATGCGGGCAGCATCTTGTTCATGACGACCTCAATCAGCATCGGCATCGGCATTGCTGGCGGCGCGCTTGTGGCGCGAGCGCTGGGCGAAGGCAAACCTGATCGGGCGTCCGAGCTGTTGACACATGTGTTGCTGATCGGCGTGGCGTTGACGAGCGTCATGGCCGCCGTAATCTATCTCTGTCTGGCCCCCCTTACCGAACTGGTTGGTGCCACCGGAGAGACACAGCGTCTCGCGGTCTCCTATCTCGAAATCCTCATTCCAACGATGCCGGTCATGCTTGTCGGGATTGTCACCTCTGCAGCGTTGCGCAGCCACGGTGCAGCGACGCTGTCAATGGTTGTTACGCTCGTTGCAGGTAGCGTGAATGCGATCCTCGATCCGATCTTCATCTTCGCGCTTGAGCTTGGTCTGGATGGCGCAGCATGGGCGAGCTTGGCCGCGCGTGTGAGCATGGCAAGCGTCGGGGTCTGGTACATCCATCGCAGGTATGGCGGGTTCTCTGGACTCTCGATCGCAGCTGTGATCCGGGATTTGCGAGCCATCTTTGCCATCGCGTTTCCGGCAATGCTGGCCAATGTCGCGGCGCCATTAGGCTCAGCTTATGTCACTCTGGCAGCGTCTGAATTTGGCGAATCGGCCGTCGCCGGAATGGCGATAATCGGACGCCTGACCCCGATTGCTTTTGCACTTATTTTCGCAATGTCGGGCGCTATCGGGCCGATCATCGGTCAGAATTTCGGAGCCGGTTTCCACGACCGGGTCCGCGGCGCGTTCAATTCAAGCATGCTGCTGATCGTGGCCTACGTGATCCCGGTTGTGATCATCTTGTATCTCGTACGCGGCCCGATTGCGGACCTGTTCAACGCTCAAGGAATCTCGCGCGACCTTATATTCCTGTTTTGTGGCCCGCTATCGCTTGCATGGATATTCAACGGTGTGATCTTTGTGGGCAACGCATCCTACAACAACCTTGGCCATCCCTTCTATTCGACCTGGGTGAATTGGGGACGCAATACGCTTGGCACAGTGCCGTTCGTGTATTTCGGAGCCGAATTGTGGGGTGCCCAAGGTGTGCTGATCGGCCAGATGGGAGGCGGGATCGCAATTGCGATCCTATCCTACATTCTGGCTCAATACATCATGCGCAAAGCCGAGCGCGGGCTAGTGCCCAAAGAGCCGGACAGCGCCTTTGTCGAGCACCAACACGCGTTCAGGACTTCACATCAAAGACGCTGAGACGCGCTGGCTGATCGAGCTGGCGTGCGCCTATTCAGCGTCAATAAAGTCGATCGGACCGTCGAAATGGATGAACACAATCACCTCTTCTTCGCTGGGATAGCTATCCTGATGCATCCTGTTCGCGCCTTGAAACCAATAGTCGCCAGGCCCAAGGAGCCGAGCATCTGCCTCACTTTCATCGACGTCCCAATGCTTGGTGGTCCCTTGAATCACCACTGCGTGATAATTGCTGGTGTGAGTGTGGAGGCCCATCGGAAAGTCGGGCGGGAACTTCAGGTAAACCGATGAAGGCCCGGACGTTGGATCTCCCCAAGCCACTGCCATCTCGGTCGACCCGTCGCGAATCGGCTGGAAATCAAGGGCCGCAAGCGGCGCAACGGTCATTGGGACCGGATCATCAGGATTGTAAGTATGAGCGCCTGCAAAAACCAGTACGGGCGTCACACCAAGGATACCCGAAACCACGAGGGGGGCGATCTGCTTTCGAAATATCATGCGTCAGTCCCTTTATCTTCGCGAGCTATTGCAGCCGCGGCGAGGGCCATCGATAAAAGGCACAAAATATCAGTCAATTAGGCACATCAGGGTAACTACGTAACGGGGGCGATACCGGCCAAGTAGTCGGACTGCGGATTGTGCATTGAGACTTTGAGATCGAATGTCCGCTTCCACCCCCATAAGCGGACCAAAACCTGCTCAGGCCACAACCCCGGAACCCGTCTGGCAGCTTCTCTCCACGGCGTGACCAAAGCGGCTGGTCCGTTTACGACCCAATTGCGGACATTGCGGAGCCGAAGTAGGTCTGAGCTATGAAAGCAATCATCGTCGGTTTAGTTGCTGTCGCATTTTGCGTTACTGCGGTTCTTGTCGCCCTGCAAAATCCTAGGATCAGCGGTTGGCTGAAGTCTAGTTATATCGTTTGGGATCGGGCCGAACAGGTTCGCGCGCCAAGACTACTAACCGCTGTCGATGTTCAAATAGAGGATTTAGCAGCGATAGCTTCCGCCATGTCGCAGTCTTCGGCTGAAGTAAGATATGCAACACTCGCGTTTTGTCCTCCGGAATGTCGAAGTGACGATGATGGATTGAACGTTCAGCTATCAGTTGAGAATGGTAGGATCGGAATGGATTGGGTCCTTTTGGGCCCTCGTAACATTCGGGATCGAGAGAAGTTTATCGCATTCGCAGAAACAGAGGGTTTTGCACCG
>ERZ1740065.1079-NODE-1079-length-15906-cov-16.012870_pt1 | contig 15906 bp, 11 predicted proteins | sample MGYA00581738_ERZ1740065 | MGnify/ENA primary metagenome ERZ1740065 (study PRJEB43018, sample SAMN04849749) | marine metagenome | isolation source: floating plastic debris | place: Pacific Ocean | collected 2008-09-01 | study: EMG produced TPA metagenomics...
CCGCCGCCGCCGCCGCTAGTCTGGGGTCTCCCGCCAGTCCTAAATAGTCATTGCTGGCAAAGTTGAGGCAGCGTTTACCGTCGATGGTAATAACAGCGCCGCCTTTGCCGTCAATAGGTTTGACCTGGCGATACCAGTTGGCTCGGTGTAGGGTTTGCAGCGACTGGGCAATCCAGCCGTAGGGGTTAGTTGCAGACTTGTTTGAAACGTTGGCCATTACCGCCGTCTTGTGGAGACTGGAATCCAGGCGTAAGGATCGCCTGAAATCCTGACGCCTCTCTCGGAAAATCTAACGACGATGATATTGGTATCATCACGGCCGATGTCTAGATACCCTTCTGCCCAAACATCAAAGAAATCTACCCCTGTAATTTTGAGGTCGTAGGCCCCTTCTCGAAGGGTAAATCGTTTGCGGCGGTTAGCGTAGTTGCTGGGGGAGAAAACCCGACGACCATCAATATATACATTGGCCCATTCGTCCCCCTGGGCGATAAATTCTACGGTGACGCTTCGCCGTTCGGGCTGCCGCCGCTCATAGACGGGATAGCGGCGATGCCGGTGTTGTTCGTGGGAGGGAGAGCGAATGATGATGCGGCGATCTGCTTGGGCTGATGGGGCAATTGCCAGGGGTGTTGCGATCGCACATAGCAAACCGATGATTCCTAGCCTTAGCCATGTTTGTTGAGCCATAGCGACCTCGATGGGCTAAATGTATTCATGACAGGGGCACCTCTATTCCTATTCTAGGGCTATCTTCCAACCCCTCTTTTGACAATAGCCAGATTGCACAAGTGGCTAACCTTGCTGTTATCGAACGCTTAAAAGCCCCCCAGCTTCCTTGTTGTTTAGGAAATCTGGGGGGCTTTTTAAGCACAAGCGGGCGACATCACCCATCAGCAATAGCGCACTGGCTAAGGTTTAGACCAGACCAAAGAGCTTTTGAATCAACAGATTCCCATCGGTTACAGGCTGCACCTTGAGTGGGTTCTCATAGGAGAGACGCTTTTCTACACGGGCTTTGGTAGAACCGGCCTTATCACTGGTGGAAACGCTGGTAAGCATGTCAAACATGTTCACATAGCCCACCAGACGCTTACCGGTCTGGCTCTTATAGCCACGGTAGTAGGGCACCACATTCTCACCAAAGGCAGTTTGATACTCCTCACTATCAATGTAGGCATCAATGTCAGCTTCATAGCCATGGTTATCCACAACGGCACTGTGGTAAACAGTCTCGTCATAGCTCTCGGGGGCTCGGCCCAGCAGATGCTTAAAGTTCAGCTCATGGCAGCGGTAGCGGGGGGCATTGTCAATAAAGCGAGCCTTGTACTGGTCTGACTTGGCCAATACCCGCACAAAGCCGCGTACGGTTAAGTCACCGTTACGTAGCTGAGATTCAGCACTGGTTAACCGCTCACTTTCCATAACGTGGGCATTGCCCAACACCTGCTTGTAGATGGCCCTGATCACCAGGCTGACATCTTCTGCCGAAGCACCCGGTACCAGCTTGACCGGATCCGTATCGGCCAGGGCGTTGTACTGGCCCTGCCAAATAGCCGTGCGCTCAACAGCCGATAGAGGACTGGTGGCATCTAGACCAAAGGCATAGTCCGGTGTGGTCACTGGGGCTGTTGGTTGAGCCTGGGGGCGCGCAATTTCCGCCACCGGTACAGTCTGCTCATCAATAGTGGGAATGCGGCTGGCCTTATTGCTGAGGATAGCCTGGTCAACGGCCGCAGCACCGTACTGGCTCAGTTGTTTATCGCTGCTGGATGCTCCGCGCAGTAACTGGAAGGCGTGGGTATAGCTGGCCATGCCCTTACCCGTTTGGGTTTGATATCCCCGGAAGTAGGGAACAATGTCGGCGCCAAACGCTTGGAAATACTCGTCGCTATCCAGGTAAGCATCAATCTCAGCGTAGAAACCTTGCTCTGCCAAGATTTGAATGTGCTGAGAGATTTCTGCACCATTTTCAGGAGCCCGACCCAGCAGATGCTTGAAGTTCAGCTCGACTGTCTTTAGGTTAGTGCAACGCTCATAGAACAGGGTGCGATAGCGGTCTGACTTGGCCAGGGCGCGGACAAACTCTAGCACCGTAATATCGCCATTGCGCAGCTGTGACTCAGCCAGGGGAAAACGCTCACTCTCCATTAGGTGGGCGTTGCCAAACACCTGTTTGTAGGCGGCCTCGATCACCAGATCGACTTGGCCCGTGGTATCCCCAGCCACCAGCTCAACGGGCTGAACTTCAGCCAAGGACTGGGTGTAGGCGGTGGTAATTGCCGGAGAGCCCTTATCTAGTTTAGAGACGACCACCTCTGCGCCGATGGCCTTGGCTAGGTCAAACCCCTGAGGATTAAAGACAATGTCTGTCTTTGCCTGGAATTCTTTAAGCAGGTCTGTTTGCAGTTGCGATCGCTGACTGGTTTTAACGGACTCAGAAATAGAACGATCGCTGCTAGAAAGCCCCTTCACCAATTCAAAGATGCGGTTGTAGCCAGCGACGTTCTTGCCCGTCTGCGTAGCGTAGCTCACATAGTAGGGCACCGTATCGGTGCCAAAGTTTTGCTCATACTCTGGGTGCTCAAAATAAGAATCGATTTCAGCTTCCAGACCCCCTTCCGCCAGAATAGCCAGATGTTTTGAGACTTCTTTGAAGTTATCAGGAGCCCGACCCAGTAGATGTTTGAAGTTCAATTCGATGGCGCGAACATTAGAGCAGCTCTCAAAGAACAGGGAGCGATAGGCATCTGACTTGGCCAAGGCCCGAACAAACTCTTTAACGCTCAAAGCCCCATCCTTAAACTGAGACTCAGCCGTTAGCATGCGCTGGCTTTCCATCAGGTGAACGTTGCCAAACACCTGCTTGTAGGCGGCGCGTATGACAATGTCCATCTCCTCACCCGAGGCACCCCCATACAGCTTGACCGGTTGGCTGGCCCGAGCGGCTGGGAAGGTGGCCGCCGCCTGCTTGGCGTTATACTGCTGTACCCATTCACTGGGCGTAACGGGGGCCGCAAAGAATACGGGTGACTTGTACTGGGGAATATAGTCTTCCTTAGTCAGAGGTTTCTTAGGCAGCTCATATTCCTGCTCAGGAATGACCGGTGTGGAGAAGGGCAGCGTTGCCAGTGGCTTAATTTCCGTTGGCGTACCCCCCAGCAGCCCCGCTTGTATTTGGGGTGCTGTGTTACTTTCAATAGACTTATCGCTGCTAGAGGCCCCCTTTACCAGTTGAGAAGAATGGGTAAACCCAGACACCGATTTACCCGTCTGAGTTTTGTGACCTCGGTAGTAGGGCACTAGATCAGTACCAAAGGCCTGAAAGTACTCGTCGCTATCTAAGTAAGAATCAATCTCTGCTTCAAAGCCACCCTCAGCCAGGATCTGAATATGCTCGGAAATTTCTGCATTATTTTCAGGAGCCCGTCCTAGCAGATGCTTGAAGTTCAGTTCAACGGCACGTAGGTTAGGGCAGTTTTCAAAGAAGACAGCCCGATAGCGGTCAGACTTGGCCAGGGCACGGACAAATTCTAGGACCGTCAGCTCACCCCGGCGAAACTGAGATTCCGCCACCAACGAGCGCTCACTTTCCATCAGGTGGGCATTACCAAACACTTGCTTATAGGCGGCACGGATAACGACATCTAGGTCTGTAACGGATGTCGTGCCGATGAGCTCTACGGGTTGAGTGCCCGAAAAAGCATTGACATAGTTTTTCTGTACGTCAAAGTCCGCCGTTGGAGGGGTGGCCGCTTTAGCAGCGTCAGCAGCTTTTCTTTTTTTCAGAGCTGCTGCTAAGTCAAAGCCTTCAGGATTAAATTTCCTTCTGTTAGCCTTTACCGCTGCAGGGCGAAACAAAGTGTTGTTAATCATGGATTTGGCAATACCTTCCTCTATTTGAAAACTTTGGTACACTCCACCGTCTAGAACGGCAATGTCTTAATTGAGTAAACTCCTTGGAGCGGTTTATGAGAGCTATGGACATAAACCCGGTCTAGTTCCTTAGAGCCCTTATAGAACTTGTTTACACCGTCATTAATTGCGAAAACTACTACCCGGTCGACGTTTCAGATAGTAACGACATAAACGAGTCTGACAGAAAATTGGAACCAGGTGTAAAGACTTGTAATAACTTGAAAAGCTAAGTTTATTTTTGGTGAGTTGCCATAGGTGTCGCTGGGCGCTGGCTATGCTGGTCGTCAGTGTTGAAATCGCTGGATTACTGCCCCACCCCATAGCCTGACAACGGAGCCAGCCGACTAATGATGGGCCCCACCCCATAGCCTGACAACGGAGTCAGCCAACAATGATGGGCCCCACCCCATAGCCTTAGAATGAAGGCAGCCAACGATGACATGCCCCATGAAATTCTTTGAAAAACCCAGCCCTGGCCTTGCTGATCGCGTCCCCCCAGGTCAGCATTTAGCCAAAGGATTTCCTGTGCTGACCTATGGGCCGACACCCCAGGTGACCCAGGACGATTGGCAACTGACCCTATCGGGTCTGGTAACGCCCAAAACCTTAAGCTGGGCAGACCTGATGGCGCTGCCTCAGCATCAGTTCACCGCAGATTTTCACTGTGTGACGACTTGGAGCAAATTGGATGTCACCTGGACCGGGGTGACGGTGACGGATCTATTGGCCACGATGGAGGTGGATGGGCAAGCGGCCCATGTGATGGCCCACTGCTACGGCGGCTACACCACCAATGTGGCCATGGAAGATTTTGCCCGTCCTGAAAATTTTCTGGCCCATACCTTAGAGGGCCAACCTTTATCGGCAGAGCATGGTGGTCCCCTGCGGTTAGTGGTTCCCCATCTGTATGCCTGGAAAAGTGCTAAGTGGCTGAGCGGTCTGGAGTTTTCTGCCGAGCCAGTGCTGGGGTTTTGGGAACGTAACGGCTACCACAAGCGTGGTGAACCCTGGGCGGAAGAACGCTATAGCGATCGGTAGGAACACTTAGGCTTCCTGATCGTCTCCTTAGCTATCTGTAGTCTTGAACATGTCTTGAACATTGTTTTACAGACCAGGTTTCCTGAGAACTCGATGCACATTGCGATGCAAACCGGCAAATGACAGGTCGCATGTCTGCGATTAATGGCTCCCAAGATAAAGAAATAATTGACGCCCTACCCCCAGAGGCCCAACAGTGGCTCATGGCATTGCCCTGGGTGCAACGGCGCTATGTGCTGTCGCTGTGTCATGTGATGTGTGCCACTTCCCCAGAGGAGCAGGCACAATTTTTAGATGACTATACGGCCGATGGCATGGTGTCACGCATCATCCACGATCAGGACACCCAGCAGCGTATTTCCTCGCACCTGCGCCGTTTTCGAATTGATACCCAGGTAACCGAAAAGGTTCTCCGTCGGTATATTCGTCAGTTTTATGTGCATTCTGCCCAGACCCGCCAGCAGCAGGCCAAGGCCTATTTGGAGTCTGCCATGCGGCTGAGGGTTAATGGCCAGGAGTACAACCGGGTCCTGGGCTATATTCTTGGGTTTGAGCTACTGGTACTGCTGTTTAAGATGAGTTGGGAGCAGCACGAGCGGTTTTATTGCTTACAGCCCAATCAAGAAGACTTTTTTAACCTCTACATTCGTCCCGTTCAGCGAGCCCATCGTCTCAATGGTGTGATTGTTCCTAAGGATGAGAACCGCTTTTTTGCCCGTCGCGACTACTTTGTTCGTGTTCCTAACCTCAAGTCAGGGCAGACGGTGGCGCTGATTATGGCTACGTTTTCCCCCAGGCAAATTAGTCATTTGGGGGAAATGGTAATGCGCAATCAAAATGCGTTGCAGTTTGACTATGCCCATATTTTCCAGCAGGACTCTGATGTGGCTATCTTTGGTTAGCTCTGGTCCCGCCTATTCCATAATGCGGATCGCTCCGGCTTGAATAGCGTCAAATAGACGGTTGATCTGACGACGTTCCTGCTCATCGACGGTGCCATCGGCTAGCACCATCTTGGATAGGGTTTGGTATTGGGTATAGGTAATACGTTTGGCCCGAATGAGTCGATCTACCAGCTGAGCAACCTCAGTTTTCTCTGGTTTAGGATCTTCGACGGTGTCATTTTCGGCTGCCGGGTCGACGGTGTTGTCAGGAGAGTCGCTCATAGCTGTAAATGCTGCTCTTTTGTTACCGATCTTTTGCCTCAGTATGGGCATCCTACAGGAAATTTCAAGACGTACTTTGGGCGGGAAGGGCTGAACTGTCATTGGCTGAGAGTAGCGCAAAGGCTGCTTCTAGGGAATCTGCTTCAGCAATGGGCTTATCATGCCGCCAACGCAAAATGCGAGGAAAGCGTACAGAAATTCCTGATTTGTGACGTTTGGACTGGGCAATGCCTTCAAACCCGATTTCAAACACATGGGTGGGTTCGACGGAGCGCACGGGACCAAAGCGTTCACGGGTGTGGCGACGAATCCATTTATCAAGGGTGGTAATTTCCTGATTGTCTAGCCCGGAGTAGGCTTTGGCAAAGGGGACCAGCTCTTCGCCATGCCAAAGGGCAAAGGTGTAATCCGTAAATAGATTGGCCCGCTTACCGCTGCCTGCCTGGGCGTAGATCAATACGCCATCTAAGGTCATGGGGTCGACCTTATATTTCCACCAAGAACCCCGCTTGCGACCCACCAAATATTCACTGTCTAGGGCTTTGAGCATTAATCCCTCGGCTTGGTGGTCACGGGCTTGGGCCCTCAGGGTTTGAAGTTGCTCAAATGTGTCAAAGTCCGTGGGCTGAGAATAGCTGATATAGGGAGGTTTGTGGGTGGCTAGCAGGGTGGTCAGGAGCTGCCGGCGATGGTGCAGCGGTGTCTTGCGAATATCCTGTCCCTGGTGCTCTAACAGGTCATAGGCTAAAAAATGCACCGGGTTTTCTGCCATGAGCTTGGGGCCGACGCGTTTACGCCCCAGACGCTTTTGGAGATAGTTGAAGTTTAAAGGTCGCTGACCATCCCAGCAGACAATTTCACCATCTAACACAGTGCCATCGGGCAGCTGCTGTAGCGGCTCTGCAAACTCAGGAAACTGATGGGTGATCAGGTCTTCCCCCCGTGACCAAATAAAATGCTGCTCGGCTCGATGGATCAGCTGAGCCCGAATACCGTCCCATTTCCACTCGGCTTGCCAGTTAGCCATGGGTTCCTCGGCAAATTTATCCACATCTATGGGGGAGGCGAGAAAAAATGGATAGGGGCGGCTGGGGGCTGATTGGCTAGTATCGGTATGGATCAGCTGTTGGTAAAACTCGACCGACGGTGTAAAGTCACCCATCAGCCGATGGGTGAGGACATCGGCGGGCAGGTCATATTCAGCGGCCAAGGCTTTGATGACTAGTTTGGTGGAAGCTCCGACTCGAAAGGCTCCGGTCAAGACTTTGTTCAGTACAAAAACCTCATAGCCTTCTAGGCTGGCCCACCAGGACACAATTAGCTGCTGCTGGTCTTCGGGACTACAGGTTTTTACCTGGGGAATGATGGTTTCTAACCAGGTGTGGAGAGGTTGCCCCTGGAATTCTGGACTGGGGGCCGGCAGGGGCGTATCGGCCAAGAGCAGGGCAATGGTTTCGGCGGAGTCACCCACATGGGCATAGCTAGCGGCGAAGAGCCATTCAGGAATGTCGGATAGGTACAGAAAAATATCCCGCAGTACCCGAGATGTAATCAATCGCTTGCGGGTTTTACCTAGAAATAAATACAGGGCCCAAACCGCATTGGCTGCCGACTCATCGTGGAAATATTGCTGTAGAGCCGCCACTTTTGCATTGGTGGAGGTAGTGCCGTCCACGGCTTGAAAAAGCTGGGTAAATCGTTTCATGAAGCAAGGTGAATCTTGGCCGCTGCCGAGAGCTTAGGTCATTTCTGGTAAAGGTGCTATGGCATCTGTCAGGGGTGAACTATGACCGATGTTTTGACATTACAGTTAAACTTTAGATGACTATAGATAAAATCTTAAGAAATAATTAATATTTCATACTATTCTCGATATAGCATTGTGCGTCACATTGGCGTTGTAACTTATCGCTTTCAGGGCCTAAGACTTGTCTCAACTAAGACTTGTCTTAACCAATGTGACCAATACTATCTATTGCATCCCTGTATTTTGCAGACGTTCAGCCAGCATAATCCTTATGGTCAGTAATCTCGAGCGCAACGAGGCTGCTCTTAACGGGGCATCTAACGGTTCAAATAGCCGTGTCAGGGGAGATCTAAAGCTGTCGCCTGTGGCAGGGGCATTATTCACTCCCCATGCCAGTCGCGATGTTCCAAGCAGTCGCGATCGCATCGCTGTTTTGATTGATGGGGCGAACTTGTTTTATTCGGCCTCTTCCTTGGGTATAGAGGTTGATTATGCTCGGTTGCTAAAGACCCTGGTGGGTGACCGACGACTGCTGCGGTCCTATTTTTATACCGGTGTGGACCCCAAAAATGAAAAGCAGCGGGGCTTTTTGCTGTGGCTAAGCCGCCATGGCTATCGGGTCATTAGTAAGGATCTGGCCCAGGTTCCCGATGGGGCGCGGCGGGCAAATTTGCATGTGGAGATTGCGGTGGACATGATGCGTCTGGCGGACCATTGCGACACCATCACCCTACTAAGCGGCGACGGTCATTTGACCTATGCGGTGGATGCCCTGAGCTATCGCGGGGTAAGGGTGGAGCTAGTGAGCCTGCAGTCCATGACCAGCGACTCGTTAATTAATTTGGCAGACCAGTACACCGATTTGGCCGCATTACAGGAGTGTATTTGTAAGGTGCGCTAATAGAAGGAGCGACTGGGCCAGGGCCTGATGTGGCTCGGGCCTCCGCCAGGCAAAACCCAGCAGCAAGCCCCTAAGCCTTAAACCGACGCCAGAGGCCTAGGGTGAGCAAGGAACCAAGGGATAGGGCCCAGCCTAGATAAGCGGTATTGCCGTAGTGGATATCGGTATCGCTGACATCGCTAATTAATTCAGGCATAACGCCAGCTTCATCCACCGGTACCGTCAGAATATCGCCGTGGCCCTGCTGCTCGATAGTGACTTCCCAATCGCCTGGGAGGGCCTGATTGGGGCTAAAGCTAAAGCGACCTTCGCTGTCGGTGACGCCTTGGGTCCAAGGGGTGACAGGATTATTGGGGGAATATACATTCACCTTGGCGCCCTTGAGGGGAGCGCCATTGCTATAGGTGCTCTGCATATTTAACACCGACTGAGACTCAGCATTAGAAAGCCGATCGAGAACGTAGTTAGTCTCAATCATGTGGGCTGAGGCACTGCCTGTGGCCGCGAGCATTCCGAACACTACGAACGGTGTGAGTCGTCGAAGAGTCATCGCACAAATCCTTTAGAACATCATCATGCTACCCCGTTAAATTCAAAATGTGCTGGTGATTTTGAATCTAAGGGCTGCTGCGCACTGACGGAGTGAGAATCTGGATTCTGTAGAGACCTAGGGACGAATTCGATGCTGTTCAACATTGTGGCGATAGAGGGCAATGGTCTGGGCCTGTTGAATGGGTAAATAGGTCAGCATGGTGCCGATACCGAAGGCATTGGCAATTAGGCCAAAGGTGATCCAAGGATTGCTGAGGGCCAAGCCCCAGCGCAGACCGAGACCGAGACCTAACAGACAGGTCAGCAGGGATAGACCAATGGCAAATTTGGGTTTAATGTCTTGCTGCCAAAAGCGATTGATCGTTAGGCCACTAATGGTGCTCAGCACGCTCCCCCCCATCATGCCCAAACCCGTGGTAACGGCTGTGGTGACGGCATCGGTGGTGGTGACATTGAGCACCAGACATAGGGGGGCAACCAAGGCGACAGCGATGGCCCCCACCATCATAGTGATGCGGGATGCTGGGGAGTTGAGCTTAGCTTCATGCAGTAACCAGCTGCCGATCTGCCACCCCAGACCGTTACCAAAAATTGTCAATACCGTGAGGGTATTGCCGGGACCGTAGTTGGGTAGAAGGGTGGTTAAGCCCCAAACCGTTATCCAGCAGGCCATTAGCAGACCACCCAACAGTGGATAGGGGGTGCCCCGGTTGCGTAGGATGGGCATGGGGGCGGTTTCTACCGTGAGGGCAAATGATTGCACGGCCTGGTGGGCATTGCTTTTGAGTTGTAGGGTGCGCTCGTAAATCTGACCCGTCATTAGCTGACTGGTGTCTATCTGAATCTGGGTGGTGACATTGTTGCTAGCAAACTCAGTCGGTGAGAAGTGAACCCAGCTGTGGCGGCCGTCGCTTAGGGGGGGGTCACTGTCGTGGGGGGCCACCTGCCAGTTCCCCGTCAGGGTGGTACCCGGTACCGAATTGGTTAGGGTAATGGCGGTGGTTAATAGTTCCCCTCGGTTGCGGGCGGTCAAATCGAACTGGGTGTGACTAGCCAGGGTTTGGGGTTGGCGGAGGCCATGGTCTGGCACCTGCTCTAGGGCGACCTTAGCATTTTCAAATCGTTCGTTAAGGCGAGGGTTGACCATTTTTTCTAGCCACTTGATCCATTGGGGGCTGAGGTCAGATTTGAGCTGCCTAAAGTCCACACGATAGGTGACATCGACTAAATCTCCCACCTGGTCAGCGGGGGTGTTGGTGAGTAGACAAATTAGGGTCATCCCCAGCCCATAGAGGTCAGAGGCTTCGGTGAGCTGTCGGTTAAAGATTTGCTCTGGGGGCATAAACCCCAGGGTACCTTTGACGACGCTGCTGACGCCCACTTCGCCGTCGCCAATGCGGGCAAAGCCAAAGTCCACTAAGTAGACTTTTAGCTTTTTGCTGACCAGGATATTGGCGGGTTTAAAGTCGCGATGGATGACGGGGGGGATACGATCTTGTAGGTAAACCAGAATTTCGAGACATGCGATCGCAATATCACGAATGGCATCGGGACCAAAGCTACGGGGTTTGGCCAAGCTATGGGCACGCTTATATTCCTGCACCATACAAAACCCGTCATCTGACTTAAAAACACCCAGGTATCTAGGAATACCTGGGTGTTTTAAGCTCTTTAGTACCTGTCCTTCTTGGCGGAGAGCATCGTACCCTCCCCAGTTAGACGAGTTAGCAAATTGAAACTGCTTAATCACCACCGAACGTCGCGTCTTAATGTGGGTGGCGAGATAGGTAATACGCCCGCCCGCTCGGTTGGCCCCCAGCTCAGATTTTATTTGAAAGCCGTGTTTAGAAAAATCAGGTAGGCCAAATCTCTGAGACGGATCCGTCGGGCTTGTCATTCTTGCAGTGGTAAGAGCAGGGTATTTACTATCAGATAGCGTGAAACCTCCACCTGATCGGCCTAAAACACCATATCTTTAACGTGAAAACATCTAATTAGGAAAATGGTGTGTAGATACCGCCCAAATGTCCGTATAGGCATACCTGTCCAGTATGGAAACCCTGCCCATAGCCTGCTCTGAACGCTTGCCTATTCGTTTCTACTCTCCCGTAATCGATAAATCGTCAACCCACACATGGGGAGCCACACCGCTGGGGGTGATTTCTTCTTCTGGCGAGACATAGAGAATTGACTGCAGTAGCTGGCGAAAATCTCCGGCAACGGTGGCTGACTCAATGCTGGTGCGTTGTCCCTTTTTGATTAACCAGCCATCAAAGGGCAGCGAAAAAGAGCCCTGGAGGGCATTAACCCCGGCATGGAGAGCCTGTAACTCATCAATCAGGATGACGTTGTCCGCCTCGTCCAAGCTATAGCTGGTGTCCGCGGGCTTGCCCTGGGTCACATGCAGAAAATTGCTGCCCACACTAACCTTGGCCCCAATGCTGGCGTGGCCCGTGGGTTTAGCCCCCATGCGTTTGGCGGTGCCGGCACTGTGTAAAAAGTTTGTCAGCACCCCATTTTCGACGATGGGCAACCGTCGGGTGGGGGTGCCTTCGCCGTCAAAGGTTTCAGGACTGACATTGCCCTCATGCAGAGCGTCGTCATAAATCGACAGCAGCGGCGAGGCAATGGTGGTATTGAGACTCTCGGCGGTGGACAGACTGCGCTTATCCAAAATGCTCTGGGCGTTGTAAAGGTTGCCAAAGGCTCGGATCAGACTTAAAACGGCGTTGGGTGAGAAGACAACGCGATACTTGCCAGACTCAATTTTTTCGTAGTCCAGGTGGCTAAGGGTTTTCTCGGTGGCTTCTTGCAAACAGCCGTCGATGTCTAGGTTGTCAGTGCCAACACCAATGCGAACGGCGTGACCAGAGCGAGGTTTGCGGCCCTCTTGCTCCGTTTTGGTATATAGATAAACCGAGGCGGAGGTGCGTTCCTCACTGCGCTGGGCACCGTCGCTGTTGACGTAAAAATGCTCGCTGGCGTTTTGGGCAAGACCGTTGTAAGGGACACTTGCGATCGCATCATGGGCCTTTAACAGCGCCTGCTCAGCCGTCACCAGCCGCTCAATTAAGGTGCCCACCGGAGCCGCGTCCGCCAGGGTCACCTCCACGTTTGGCAGCGGAGCCGTTGCCTCGGGGCTAAAGTCAGGAATATTGTCCGTGGCCCCAAAGGCGCTAGCCTCCGCTGCTGTTTTAAGCGCCAGTTCCAAACCGCGCTGATCCACATCGGTGGTGGATGTCACCCCCAGACGACCCTGGTCGTTCCATACCCGCACCGTAACGCTGGCTCGGTTCGACGCCTTTACCTGTTTAGGTTCGCCCTTATCCACCTGGACACTGGTGCTATCAGTGGTAGAGCCGTAGATGTCGTACTTAGTAATGCCCAGACGCTGGGCAATGGTTTGGGCGTTAGAAGAGATTTCGATGACTTTAGACATTGTTAACTCTAGACATTGTTATTTGAAGGGCAATAGGAGAGGGAATGTTGTTAATTAACGACCACCAACCGTAATGCTGTCCACCTTCAGGTGGGGCTGGCCAACGGTGACATACACATTGCCGCTAATGGAGCCGCAAAAGCCAGGGGCCAGGCTCAAATCTTGGGAGCACATAGAAATCTTTTGCATGATGTCCACCGCCTCACCAATCAGCGTTGCCCCCTTCAGAGGACGCGTGATTTTGCCGTTTTCCACCAGATAGGCTTCATCCACCGCAAAGTTAAACTGGCCCGTAGCCCCGACGCTGCCGCCACCCATCTTCTTGCAATAGATGCCCTTATCGATAGAGGCAAAGAGATCGTCCAGGCTGTAGTCGCCCGTATCAATAAAGGTGTTACGCATACGAGACGCGGCAGAGAACGTGTAGTTCTGACGGCGACCGCTGCCGGTGCGGGGGTGACCGGTGCGCACAGAACCGGCCCGATCAGACAGGAAGTTTTTCAGCACGCCGTTTTCAATTAGCAATGTACGCTGGGCGGGCATGCCCTCATCATCCATATCAATGGTGCCGAAAGACTCATTAGAGCGACCCTCATCCCAGGCCGTGAGACTCTCATGGGCAATTTTTTCACCCTTCTTATCGATAAAGGGAGTGGTACCCCGTTCAATTTGAGTAGTTTCCAACAGATGACCACAGGCCTCATGGAAAATTACCCCACCAAAGTGGTTGGCCATAATAATCGGATAGGTGCCAGATTCCACATAATCGGCGTAGAGCATTTTGCCAGCAGACTCGGCCAGTTCCTCAGCCGTGGTGCCATAGTCCCAGGCCGTGAGGAAGCTGGGGTCGCTGGTGTTACCCAACCGCTGACCGATAGAAGAGCGGTGCTCGCCATCGGCACAGAGAACATTTGCGCCAACGGACTGGGTGAGGCGAATATCGCGGGCAAACGTGCCGTCGCTGCTGGCCACCAGCACTTCCTGCCAGTCCCTGAAGTAGGCAGTGCGTCGTGCTTGCAAGTGCTTAGCTACTTTTTCCACCGAGGCGTTGGCCCCCAGCAGTACATCCCCCATGACCTGCATGGAGCTACAGTTGGCTAGCCAGTTTTCCTTGGTGCTGGCATAGTCCCGAAACATTTCTAGCGTTACCTCGGGCACATAGGCCGACGTGGCAGGTAGCAGCAGCCCCATAATCGATAGCCCCTTCTCAAGGGCGGCTTTGAGACCATGGAAGCTAACGTCATTGGTGCTGACATAGCAGTCGGCTTTGCCCTTAAACACCCGTACCCCCGCTCCGGTGGTCAGCGTCGGGGAAATGCTAGTGATGGCGTCATCTTCGGCCAGGCAGCTAATGTAGTTGCGCCGCTCTAGGAAAAATTCAATAAAGTCAGCACCTGCTGCCCGCCCCAGACCCAGCAGTGTGGATAGTGGAGCAGCCCAGGACGCATCAAAGCGATCGGTGGCCGACTGGTAAGTGAGGCTGGGAATTTCTTGCAGCCGTAGTGAGGTTAGGGGCGGAACAGCAAGGGTCATAGCAGTTGCCTAGCTCTTTATAAATGAGGGTGAATTCACATTAGTCTAACGCATGGGCCTGGTGGCTGCTCTTGGTTTGCTAAACCTCCCCTCAGGGGATACTTGCCCAATTTTCAGGAAGTGCCCAGGGAGTCTTTGTACAATTCAATACAAGGGGGCTGGCCTATTACTTGGCCGCTACAACATCAGTTGCATCTTTCATCATCAGTGGGAATTACATCTATATAGACAATAGACAGTGAACGTTGTGGTGGTTGACCGTAACCATGGTTAGTGTTTTACAGACATCATTAGGACTGTTGAAATCTCAGCTGTCCCGAAAAATTGTCACGTCGATTTTTTTGAGTCTAGCGGCGATTGAATTTTTAGTATTTATTCCGTCCTATCACCAGCGACGGACCGACAAACTAAAAGAGCTAGAGGCGATTTCAGAAGAAGTGCTGTTAACCCTCAAGGCAAATGTGATGGCCGATATGCTGTCAACTAGCCTATTGGCAGAGGCCCAAAGCACCCTAAGCCCTGACACGATAATTTTGGGAGCAGCCCTTTACGATATCCGTGGACAGCTCGTAGATTCATTTGGGGATGCGCCCACGCTCTCGGCTCCGGCGGGTGGGCTAGGATCTATTGAGAGACTGTTAACGGTATCAGGAACTCGTTACGATGTGGCCTGGCCTAGCCGTCAGTTTCAAGAGCGCTATGTATTGGTGATTCGCCACGACGCCACCTCTGTTCAGCGCTATATGCTGCAATATTCCATTGGCATTTTTCTGATTGTTATTCTGATTTCTGCCTTTGTCACCCTGGTGACTATATTTATGTTGGAGCGCATGTTAATCAATCCGCTGTTGCTGCTGCGCGACGATCTGTGCCAGGCAGCCGATGCGGTGCATCAGCCCCAGCTAGCGGAGTTTAACAGCCTAAAACAGCCCCGGCAGGACGAGCTAGGGGAGGTGACCCGAGCATTTGCATCGATGTTTGGCAAAATCTCCCAGGAGGTGCAGGAACGGGAACAGGCAGAAGCAGCCTTGAGAAGTGAACAGGAGAAAACCGAGGCGCTGTTGCGAAATGTGTTGCCAGTTGCCATTGCCAACCGCCTCAAAAACGATCTCTCCAACCGTACTGCCATTGCCTCCCGGTTTGAAAACGTCACTATCTTATTTGCCGATATTGTTGGCTTTACCCAGTTGGCTGCCCACACGGCCCCTACGGATTTAGTTTGTCAGCTAAACGATATTTTTTCTGTTTTTGATACGCTGGCAGAGCGTCACGGTTTAGAGAAGATTAAAACCATTGGCGATGCCTACATGGTGGTGGGTGGGCTGCCCGCACCCATGGAGAACCATGCTGAGGCGGTAATGGCCATGGCGATAGATATGCAGGCGGCGGTAAAACAACATCCTTTTAAGTTACGAATTGGGATTAATACAGGACCGGTTGTTGCCGGGGTGATTGGCAAAAAGAAATTTAGCTATGACCTGTGGGGGGATGCGGTAAATATTGCTAGCCGCATGGAGTCCCATGGGGTGGTAGAGCGAATTCAGGTGAGTGCTGACAGCTATGAGCTACTCAAAGACAAGTTTCAGTTTGAGGATCGGGGCTGTATTGAGAT
>ERZ1740065.1080-NODE-1080-length-15903-cov-11.314992_pt1 | contig 15903 bp, 13 predicted proteins | sample MGYA00581738_ERZ1740065 | MGnify/ENA primary metagenome ERZ1740065 (study PRJEB43018, sample SAMN04849749) | marine metagenome | isolation source: floating plastic debris | place: Pacific Ocean | collected 2008-09-01 | study: EMG produced TPA metagenomics...
GACGTACACTGTGTGGCAGACGTACACTGTGTGGCAGACGTACACTGTGTGGCGGACGTACACTGTGTGGCAGACGTACACTGTGTGGCAGACGTACACTGTGTGGCGGACGTACACTGTGTGGCAGACGTACACTGTGTGGCGGACGTACACTGTGTGGCGGACGTACACTGTGTGGCGGACGTACACTGTGCGTAAATCTCACAAAAATGCACCTCGGTTTCCTCAACATCAGTATGCGCATCTTAATTCTGAGGAAATACAGTAACCACGCTGTAGACGTGTAGACTGAGGTTCCTAACTCACTGTGCAAGCCTGTAGTCGGGAAGAGTCCTGTTGAGGGACATCAAGTCGCTGGCCAAAACATTGAATTGATTAACTTTAAACATGTCTTTGGCCTTCACCTTCAGGTCATCGGGTATCTGGACAGCCTTGCCACCATCGCCAGGCATCTTGTGGGAAGGCTTCAACACTGTAATATCACGAAAGTCAATTATTAAGCAAGAATTCTTGAAGAAGTCTTACGTTTTCTTGTTTTTGAACATATTCAGGCCGCGGAAAAAATGGCTACCATTATTATAAAGAGCGGATCGATCTACCTTCCAAACAGAATGTACAATAAACGGCAATGTCTGAGAGATAAATATCAAAGAGTGTGACGGCAACCAGTAGAGGGACAGCGAGACGAGACCTACTGGGAGATTACTACTGGTGATCCCGACCGACAGGTAGGCAGCCATGTGGATCTGAGCAGAGGAAATCCAGTTGGTAGCTGATTAGGCGGGATTTACTGCAGAACCAGACTGTCCAACAGCCACAAAAATAGCGACGAAAAATTATCGCTATCATTAGAATTTGCTATAGAAATTACACCCAGTATACCTTATATAGGAGTTGTCTTCCCATTTATGGGATTGCTATCATTTTTATTTCTTGATGGTTTTGAAGGAAACACTAACATTTCTGTTCCTATCAAATCCGGTTCTACAGTAATAGAGAGCTTCCAATACCCACATATACATGTATGTAGGTGTACGTGAATGTGTAGGTTTATGTATGTACGTGTACATGAATGTGTAGGTACATGTATGTACATGTAGGTACATGTATGTACGTTTAGGTACATGTATGTACGTGTAGGTATGTGTAGGTACATTTAGATAAGTAGGTATACAGATAGATATACTTAATTTATCAGCAGGGGACAAAAAAGCGATAATCAGTGTGTGTATGCAGAGCTTCTGATGATGTAGCCACATGTACAAGCACGTGGAGCTGATCCACAAAATGCACATGTGTATCACAAATAGCAGGATTGTCTACTAACACTATACTACACACGCGCAGGTGGCTTCAGAAACTGGTTCTCAGAGTACTATAACAGCAGCTATGAACATAATACACTCGTATTAGCAGTTTGAGAGAGAAAGGAGCTGGAGAGAGAAGGGGAGAGAGAGGGAGGAACGACAGAATGAGGGAGAGAGGGAATGAGGGAGGGAGGTAGGGAGGAGCGGAGGGAGGGGAGAGAGAGGGAGGTAGGGAGGGATGTAGGGAAGGGAGGGAGAGTGACGGAGAGGGTCAGAGAGAGGGAGAGGTGGAAGAGGTGGGAGGGCAAAAGAGAGGGAGGGGCGGAGAGGGGGGAGAGGGATAACAGAGAAGGGGATGGAGAGGGACAGAGAGGGAGATGGAAGGAGAGAGGCGGGATGGAAGGGGAGAGGGGGATAAAGGGAGAGGGAGGGAGAAGGAGAGAGTGAGGGTAGAAACATGTATTTCGAACCTTCAGATATTCAATGAGGAACTGATGCCAAGAATAGTCTCAAAGGATTAATTTCTTCACTCAATATCAATAGAAATACTCCCCTACGCTTAGTAATCTCAGAGCGGAAAAATTTATTTTTGTGACTAAAACCCCACAGTGTGCAACAAAATACAGAACAGTAAAGTAAAGAGTAGCTTATGTATGTCCTATTGCTGAGAAAACGTAGGAGAACTTACCATCTGGAACTTTGTCGATAATTTGTTGAACGATGGTTCGGGATTTGGTGATGTGCTGTTGAGGTTCGCCCTCCCTTACATTTCGATGATGACTATTAGATGTGGGGGTATCCGCACAGTTGCTGTAGTACGTCAATATCCAAACATCAAGGAAGCACCAGAATAGTGATGTCAAAACTATTACTTTCAGGTACTGCTGATGTTTCCTGCTCAGCATGATGCGACACGCCAGAAGGTAATTCTATAGCTGCTTCGGGTTGATATAGTCTGCACAGGAAGCTTATTTCGGGTGCTTTGAGTTTATCGAGTCGTCTTGAATCTGGATGAGGTAGCCGATTCTGTTTGTTTCTGCGATATAGTGGTACTCTGAGAGAGAAGAAAAAATGAGTAGGGCGAATTCCGCATTTTGATGTGTAGAAAAGACAGTTACATTACCTCAATCCAGCAAGTAGCTCAGTTTCTGGTGATGAAGTCTAAATATAGATGGAGAATCAGCATCTTAGAGGCAGAGACGTTAATATACTTGATCGATCATGCTATAGTAGTGTTTTTGTGTCAGATGGGGAAATGACAACTCATACTATCTCTGGCATAGCTTTAAGTCGACGGACAAATTTCCGGTAGAGTACATAGTGCCATAATTGCGGATTCTTACCTGCGGCATGCAATTCTACTAGAACGCCGAGCTCGTAACCCTTGATGCTACAGTGCTATTTTCCAGAAACTAGTAAAAAAAAGCGTTGTTGATACCGTGAGACGTCATCGTCGAACATAAATTGCAATTTGATTCGCGTAGAGGGTTCTAGGAACCCAATCAAACTTCATTTAAAGAAGTTAGAGCTATACAAGACACTACTCGCTGAATAGTAACCTAAATTCATTCAACTGTGCTGGGGTTCCGGCCAGTTTTCCTCCAACAGAAAGTTGACTCATTCGTCTCCACGTGAACAATATTTCTAGTCGTAGATGGCTGGTCGTGATGGAGATGACATCCCATGTGATATTAGAGCAAGTGTCACCACTGGCTTAGAAGGGCTTGCTGCTGATGAAGTAGCTGAAAAGCTATGCATGTGTGATGACGTAAAGCATGGAAGGGGATTTGTCACTTGGAGCCAGCCTGCGAAGCATTGCATTCAGGCATGTCTATATAGATTTTAGGGTGTCCCTCCAGAAAGTTATGTGATTACTACTAATGTCCTTACCTTGGTAGTTCACGTGTTATGCGATGTATTTCTAGGCACTTAATTTGAAGGTTGTTGAAAACCTCGAAGTGGTGATGTCGACTTTTGAAGTAAACTTCTCAAAGGATCCCGTGAGTTTATGAAAAGTTGATGCACAATTTTCTCCCTCTGTCTCTCCTCTCCTATGCCTCATCAGTTCATCGAATATGTGTTTCTTATCAGGCTGCTGCTTTGGAACAAATGAGTGATCTATTGACAGGAGTGAATTGGACGACAGGTCTGAATGTTTGGTCCAGATTTGCTCAGTTTGACGGCCCACTAACTGCAGACGATGTAGGACAGAATAAACCTAGAACTCAGCTGTAATCTCTCTTTCAAAGTTCTTGTATTCATTTCTTTCCTCATATCCTCATCAGATGCAGCCAACTAGCACAAACGAAGACGACTCCAAATTGCCTGCGTTCCGTGCCACATGTCATCGCACCGGTCAAAATCATAGCTTCAGTTCTCCAGAGGTAGCCCATAAACTCGGAGGCTTAATCGGTGATATGTTTGGTTGGAGAGTGAATTTGAAAAACTTTGATATTGAAGTAGGTGCGTATGCTCAACTGATTTGATGTCACGTTCTGGCGTTTCTCTCACCACACACTGCCACGTCAAGGCATTGAACTAACTATTTTATGGCCGTCGGTTTTAGTTATTCATATTGTGGATGAGCAGATCAGTTTCAATCTGGCATTGAACAAAGAGAGCCTGTTCAAGAGAAACATTGGTCACTTCAGTCGGACGACGCTGAAAGCAACCATCTGCGCTGGCCTGCTCAGGTCTGTAGAGACTGACTCGTGACGTGACCTGTGACGTGTCTTGTGATGATACTGTAAAAATCGAAATTTTAGCGATCTCACAATAATAGCTATAATACTGTAAACTGGAAAACGATCATGAGAAAAACAAATGCGTCGATTGCGGTTTGCTATAATTGCAAAAAATGCAATATTTTCTTACTGAGTCAACAGTTACTGAGTTACCGGAATTCGCATTTATTTTGCAGCGAAAATAATTTACGATTTGTAAAGTTCAGTCAAAGTCGCAATTATTTTTAATAAGGATCATTTTCCAGTCTACTGTAGCTACTCGAAGAAAACGCTATATTTTCAATAGCTCTTTACGTTATATACAAGCTGGAAGGAAATTGTTAAAAATTCCAGGCGCTATTATTAGAAATATTGCTAATTTCAGAAATAACAATATAGTTTGACGACACGAAAATTTCTATGTTTACAGTACCTATGACGAGTCTCGTGACTTAACTCGAGACATGTCTCGTCACGCTACTCACGACGTGACATAGACGAAACTTTGCAGTCTGTTCAGCTAGATTTTACCAGCAGGTCATATGTGTGATTATTTTAGACTAGCCGATATCAAGCCAGGCGATGTGGTGGTTGACCCCATGTGTGGAGCAGGCAGTATTACTATTGAGGTAAGCATAGTACTGTAAACGTGGTAATTAATGTGGCCTGAGGCGAGAGCGGAAGATACCGGTCGTAACAATAATGGATTGTGATGAGTGACATATAACTAAAACAAACGTTTTATAACATTGCTGAGTAATTCGTTATAAATGCTATAAATAGAACCGAGTTATAATTACCGCTTTTACAGTATTTTCATAATTATTATTAATATTATTATTATTTATCGTTATATTATTATTTCTATTAATAATAATTGTGTAGATATTATTATTGTTATTATTGTACACATTTATACGTTTGTATAAGATGCAAGCAGTTTCTCGTAACGTTACAATTCTCAATCAAGTAGTGATATAATTATGGTGTGTACTGCAAATGTAGACCCAGATATTTTAGCAACTTCGCAATAATAGCCATAATAGCGACTCTAAGAGAATGTTATTAAAGTTGAGCGCTATATTTCTGATAGCTCTTTATGCTATATACAAGTTCGAAAGAAATCGCTAAGAATTCTAGGCATCATTATTAAAAATACTGATGATTTGAGCAAAACGCTATAATATTTTGTCCGCTATAATATTTGGGTTTACAGTACACTGCTTCAATACTTGAGAGCGGAACTCTGAGCCGGCCATTTCCGATTGGTTGGCGAGCTGGATCTGTCATGAAGTATAGCATTATGTATACTATGGCGTTGAATGCTCAATGGCAATTATTTTTACATCTACGGTATCACTCATGATCAATTCCCATTCCCTGTAGGGGGCTATAGAGCATCCGACCGCGTTCCACGTGGCGGGCGATAATCAGGAGTTCTGTGTGGAATGTTCCAGGAATAACATAATCGATATGAATCAGCAGCGCGCTAAGGATGGAACGTAAGTCTTGTCTACACATACCATAAATAACTATGTATCCGTCAACATAATTATCCCGTATTTTTCACAACTAAAGCAATTTGAAGGCGGCAGAAAAAATATCTGCTGATTATATTTTTGTGGACTATTACTGTATATGCAGTAATTATTGCGCATCCAAATTATAACGAAAATTTCAGAACCTCTATATTGATCACATTATCTGGTCGCATTTCTAGTCACGGGTAAATCACTGGCGGTTGTAATAATAGCGCAAGCATCATTTCTTGACTCTCTGCATCCATATGCATGTTGTACAAGGTGGAGAGAAAGTAAGAACCGATTGTTTGTGTGGATGAATACTAATATTTAGGTGCGCTGCGTCTGAGCCAGAGCAATAAGCGCAGGGATTTCCTCTTATACTAGGTACTGGTACAGGATTACACAGCGATCATATTATTACCGTGACAACGAATCATGTGACACTTTGCTGTTCTATTAATAGTGGAACTCATGAAATTGCTATTTCACTATGTTTAAAACACCGCTATAGTTACCACGTATACAGCATATCATCTCCAACTAGTGAACCAGCGCAGCTGTCTTGTTTTTGTCATGAAATGATGATGATAAGTTGATGAATGAATTTATTAGTTGCAGGGAATTTGTGTTCATGGCATTGACAAGCTTGTGTCATGTTAATTAATTGTTTAATAATTAATTAATCAATTTAATTAACAAACCTGATGGTAAATCAAAGAAAATTTGAATTTACAGTCACTGTTGCGCCGCAGTAAATGATTCGCGTTGATATGAGATACTGTAAACCCAATTATTTTAGCAGACGACATGTTATAGCGTTTTGCTCAGATCAGCAATATTTTCAATAATCACATCTAGAATTTTCAGCAATTTCGTTTCAGCTCATATATAGCATAAAGAGCTATGAAAACTATAGGGTTCAACTTAGATAGCGTTTTTTTTTCTTCTAGTAGCTATTATAGCTGTTATCGTGAGGTCGCTAAAATATTCATGTTTACTATACGACCATAGCTGCTATGATGGTGGCAGTGTGCTGCTGCTCTCTCAACTCATCACTGAATCTATATGTTTATGTTGTGTTGTCATTACGCTTCTCGTACTTTCTCACGCTTTACATACATTTTGCTATCTATTGACATTGAGTTTTCCGTTTCCTCGGCGTAGGACCAAGCTGAGCGCCGGAGTCTTACTGTGGGACGCGACTAACCTGCCCCTATCCACATCTAGTGTCGATGTTATAGTGTCCGACTTGGTAAGTATTTACCACAGCTTACCAGCATTTATTGGTCCCCTAAGAGAGGACAAATCCTGATTCTGAACAGGGGCCAAATGCAGCTGGAAAGTCATCTATAGGAGATCTGTAATAGTTGCACGTAGTCAACTCATGTTGAAATACATGTATGACATCATTTCGCTATGGTGTAAGAACTTTTTTTCAGGCGTAGACAACCTTGGGACCAGTAGAATGAGTCCGAGTCTAAGGAGATGATGGAGTTGTCTTCTCCTGATAGCTCGGTTCTCCCTGGCTTGAAGAAAACCTCTTCTATTAGGAGTTGTCACATATCGTTATTTGCCCCCTTTCCCTCCAGTAAAGGCCTAGGGAGAATCCTAAGGTCATCAGTAAGCAGAGCAGCAAAGATGATCGAACATATAGATGTAGATATTTGTAATATAATCTCCCCCCTTACAATCTCCCCCCTTACAATCTACTCCCTTACAATCTCCCCCTTACAATCCATTGCTAAAGAGCATTCAGTCGTAAAAACCATTGATTGAATTCATAGAATATAACTCAGCTGTCAAACATCGATGCAACACAGTTACCGTTGTTCAGCTTTCTTCTTGGTTGGTATGACAGGGATTTTATAATCACATGAGAGATTCACCGCCAGACCTGATTTTACAGTAGGGAGACGAGAGGGCCAATCGACTACGATCCATTGAATACTGCAGTCACTATCACACTAAGTAACGGTCACCATTCAGTCATCGATATTTTGTCTCTGGCAGCCGTTCGGTAAGAGGATGGGCTCCAAAGTGGACAACCGCAAGCTGTATCCTGGTTTCCTGACGGAGGCAGCGAGAGTGACTGTACCGTGCTCAGGAAGGGCCGTTCTACTCACCACCGACAAGAACTGCATGAGTCGGGTAAAAGTGTAAAAGTGGAATCATTAGCAGTAGAAATATTTAACGTTTCCCCCCAAAATGAGCATAATAGCGAGAAAAAATGTCAGCGTTTGTGGATAGAGTCCATTTCGGAAATAGAGTAGAAGTATCTTCTCAATGGACAAATCAGCATCTATGAAACCATGAACATGCCTACGATCAGGAACTATGAGATGACAACTCCAAAAAGTTGTCATGTCAACTCCGATGGAAACTTAGTTGTATTTATGATTAGATATTTCCTTCAAATCGCGTTACTCGCTGAATATTTTTCCACGATAAATTTTCCACTTTTACAGTAGTGATGTCATACGCATAGGAGTTGTCCTCTCAATTTCCTTCTTGAGATCTAGTTGATGATACCCGAAACCTTTGTTCTGATTTTCTGCGAGAGCCATTTGTGGGAGAGCGTAGCAAGTAGAGCCCATTGCATACCGTATTCCCACGGATTCAAGACGCAGAATTAAGGGGAATCCAAAATCAATAATTCTTTGACAAGCATCAGACACTCGTGAATTTTTGCAACAGTTTTTCAATCACAAACATTTTTTGGTGAGGTCTTCTATCGCAATTGTTTACCAGTGCAAAAATATTACAGTCTTCCTCTCCAACAACCGTTGAGTTTTTTACAATCAGTATTCGCTATTATGAGCCAGAGTTGTCCCTCACAACAGCTTTCTTATCTACAGTAAGTGACTCCACCTCAAACTCCGCCTACTAGTCTCCCCCACATTGGTGCATACATTTGAAATCTGAAGGCCCGGCTACACTATCGCTAATTTCAGCTAAATAGCTCATAGCGGCGATTTGGACTTCTACCAAATAGCTTATTCCATCGGTTTTAGCTCATCACTAATCGCATAACATGTTGAACCGGCGATTTAGTTTGCGATTTTGCCGTTATTGGTCAATTAGTGGCGGTAAAACATGCACATGGGTGAGATGCAGCAACCACACCGGTCACCAGTCAATCGCTTTTTAGGAATCGCAGAATCTAGCAGGTGCATAGCCTCCAATGAAATCGCAGAAATGAAAATAGCTCATCGCTGCTATGGGCTATTTAGCTGGAATTAGCGATAGTGTAGCCAGGCCTTAAAGCTATAGAATATTTGTGGGCGTGGCTTGTCTCACCTCAGCCTTTACCACCTGTCGATATCTCCATACACTGTGAAACATGCATAGAAACTGCTGTAATTAACAGAGCTTTTCAAGAGGAAGAATTTAGGAAGTCTAACTTGGTTCCAAAAATGAAGTCCATCTGTGCATTTCCGTACTGAAATCTCTCCATGAGCTCACATAGCCTGATTCAATTTGTATGACTCTGTATCTACTACTATTTGGCTTTTTGTCGTAAGAAAGGAGTGTTTATTTCTATCTAACTTATTTTGCAGTATTTTGAAGTATACTGCTTTTGTTGGCTAGGAGAAGACATTGAAACCAACTCTGTGTGTGAAGCCATGCCTTCAGTTAGCAGGGCACGCATTGGAGTTGTCTTCTATTTGTTAGACGGATCACTCATTGCGGCTATTCCTTTGACAGGTTCTGCCGACAGTGAAAGAATGGTGGTCAGTACCTCGCACGTCATTCATCAACCATGGAGGTCTGCGAGCGTGTGCCTACGTCCTCAAACGCACCGCAAGACTTTGGTGATCTCAGCCTTTGGGCGTGACTTGATGCCCTTCGGGGAGTCCAGTTTCAACTCCTTTAGCAGCAGGATTTTGGCAGCGGATAGCTGACCGCGATAATACATAAATGACTGTTATGAGATCGCTGTTTAGGAAAATTTGATTAATATATTTTATACACCTTGTGGTGCAAAGTTCAAAATATATCCAAGACATCGCCATCACTCTCTCTTTCCTGGTTTATCTGTTTAATCGTCACGTATTTTCAATCGGATAAGTTCTCGCGCTGACGAGTATCTGTGGGTTAGTTCAGTAGTAGCAAACCCATTCAGCCACCTGGCACACTGTCAGTACACTGTCAGCACACCGTCAGCACTCCGTCAGCACACTGGCAGCACTCTGTAAGCACACTGTCAGCACTCTGTAAGCACACTGTCAGCACTCTGTAAGCACGCTGTCAGCACACAGGTTCCTACCATAAATATCAATGTCGTATACTCTGCGTTCTGCTACACATGGATAAGGAGGGAGTTATCCTCTCTCGTCTCAATGGTATAGCGTTCGAAACTAGTTCGATGATGGCAAGCATGGGTCAGGCTAGCAGCAGCTCCACTCGGATGACAAACAGCTATGACGGTGACATCAGCTCCTCCCACGGCAGGGTGCAGCCGCAGGAGATTCTGGCCAGGAATCTTTTATCGGATTCATACCATAAATATTATGTATCGTGATGACAAGCTTAGACTATAGACATAGGCATTGACCAGATTGCCATTGTGGGAACAAAATAATAGAAAGCTAGTTTCCTCTGAACATTGAGAAGCAATAGTTCAGAACCGCTACAGCTAATATTGCGTCATATTTGAGGTAATCACAGTAAGATCTGACTAATGAACCACAGAGCATCCAGAAACCAATCACATCAAACTCATCACTCAGTTTTGGCAGCAAAAATACTTGGGGAACATGGCAGATTTCTCTTCTATGATTTGATGTTTCTACACAGACGTGAGCGTCTCTCCAGGAGTTGGTAGGTTTTTTTATTTTTTCATCAGACTATCAGACGTCGGTTCTCAAAAGAATGTGGTTTATGCTTATATAAGAGAATTAACATGGCTACATTTGTGAGATATAATTTGGCCTTTTTATTGGTCACGGACGAACGTAGATCTAGATACAAAAGGAATGAAAAAGAAATCAACGAAGCATCATATTGCATGTAATTAGGACCCCTCACAACTCAAAATGAGCCCATAAAAAGCAGTCGGCCCGAGAAACTGGCTGATTTATGGGTGCGTGATAACAAAGCTAATATAACACATAGAGTTAGTACTGCAGTTACAGCGCTGCCTCTCTTTCTGCTCATCTAGATGTCCTGAAAATAACATTGCTACTGCATAGGTTTTGTCCGCGCCGCCGCCTTGCTAAACTCATCTGGTTATCTGTTCGTTTAATAAATATGTGCCGGCAAGGTTCACTAATTCAAACAGCTTCTCTTTTTTAACAGGAATGCTCGTCTCGGCGGAGTGTGTGTGTGTGCACGCGTGTGTGTGATGCTGTGCTCGATCTACTCGCTGTTTGCGTTGAGAACGGTGCTCTCGTATTCGGCTAGCTTCTGCTCCAGTACCTGGATACGTTCTCCATAAGTTTGTACAGTAGCAGTCAGCTTTTTTACCTCCTCAGTCAGCGTTGCTATTTCACTAGCACCAGATGCCTGTAATGGAGGATAAAAAAAAAACAGTAAAAACGATGTCTTCAATGCAAATCTGTAGTTCACCTGTAAACGCAGTGAAAGGAAAGGTCAGGATCACAGAATAAACTATACCCGACAAGCAACGATGTTAATCACAACCTTGCGGCAAGCACCAGTGATCTAGAACCATCTATAGAGCTATATCTATGGAGAGGTCAATGCACCTTGACCAGAGAGCATGACAGCATGCATGAGACTTAGTTCCACTATCACAGCATGAGAAAGAGAGGGAGAGATGGGGAGGTAGAGAGGGAGAGATGAGGAGGTAGAGAGGGAGAGATGAGGAGGTAAGGAGGGAGACATGGGGAGGGAGAGATGGGGAGGTAGAGAGGGAGAGATGAGGAGGTAAGGAGGGGGACATGGGGAGGTAGGGAAGGATCGAAAGAAGGACAAACATAGAGGGAGTGAGGGGGAAGAGGAGATAGATGGGGAGAGAGGCATCCCAGCTAAATCCATACTATTATATGCCAACCAACATAGCGTGTGGACATTTAAAATTAGGTAGCAGTTGTCTTCTCGTGACAGAGCTACTAGGCACCCAGGACCGATGAGACAATAGAGACAGCCGTTATTGCATGCAAGCCAGCTAATCACAGACCATGCCATGCCGATGCAACCTCACCATAGGCCAATAAGTGGAGACAAAGCGCCAGCGAAGAGGCAGAGTATTAGTAGAGGCATGCCAGAACTAGGGGCGAACAACTTAACCTGCGATTGTATTGAGAGCGACACATATTACACTTCAACTGGCTCAGTCAATTCGAGGGAGCTGGCGGAGCCAGATAGCGCGGACGTAACGCCGCCATTCTCCGTTTCAGCTATGGAATGTGCAGAGTGGTTCGGAGCAGGTGGCGCCAACGAGCCCCCTACTTTCGCCTCAAGCAAGGCGATTCGCCTCTCTTGGCCTTTGGCTATTATTTTCAAGCGACGGACTTCATTCAGCAATTCCTCCACCACAGCCTAACGGGAAGCAATAGAAGAAGAGAACGTGGAGGCAGGCAGGCAAGAAAAAAACTGCTGCACATCTCAAAATCACCGAAACCGCGTAATAAACGATGGCCTTGACCCTGGAAATATAGCAACTGTGGCGGCTCTCCTAGGAAAGTCATCATTCAACTGGCACGATAAATCAACTACAAAAGTTGCTGTGATCAGGCATTGCAGCTAACATATATAATGAAAAAATTCTTTAGGTTTTCCAAATGAGGCTATCGCGAATCGGAGTTGTCTCCTTGACATGCTGAATAGATTTTTATGAGCGAGATCACATCTCAGAATTCGAGTTTCCAGTTCCGAAATTTGTTGAAAGAAACTAACCACTATCCAATAGGAATTGACCTTCATGAGGTTGACACACCTCTCTAAATCATTCACTTACATTTTCTGAGGTTATCGGAAATTTCAAGAGGAGGCAACTCCTCTAGGATTCTCGTTTTTGCTAAGTCGATTCTCCTTCAAAACAGAATACGTCTCCAGCACGTTTCATTGTCAGACGTCTGTCATTGACAACTTTGGAGATGAGTGAGATAGTAGAGTTACTGTTACTACTACTCCTACTCGTGTCTAATCACATAATGTCAAATCAGTGAGCGAGTGGAGATAACTTCAAGCAGCGCAAGCAAGCATTAGTGATTGGTCGATGGTTATCGGGTCAATATATTTTACTCACAGCTGAAGGAGCAGCCTCTCCCGCGCCGTTCGATGCTGCCGACGCCACTGGAGACTTCACGACTGGTGTAGAGACAGCAGCGCTCGTAGACGCTGGCTTCTCTGCGACGGACTCCCTCTTCTTGCCGGTGGTCAGCACGGAGGCGCGAACCTTTGCCTTTTTCAAGCCAGTTTCTGAGAACTTCTCTCTCATGTCCACCTTAAAAGAGACACAAACGGCGTGCCAGAGAAGTAATTCCAATCGTCTTATTGGACTGTAGAACAGGGTTTGATGGCGACATTCTGACTGTAGTGCATATAGCAAGCTGCTCTCATTCAATTATGATGTAGAAATTACCCCCACTATAGCTCACATAGGAGTTGTGTTCCGATTTTTGGGATCACTATTGTTAACTGGTTGCTGTAAAACCGAATTTGACAGCGACGGTCTAATGGCCAAGAAAATCGGGAAGAAAAATGATCGCTATCGTTGGAATTCACTATAGATATTATACCTATTATAACGTATATAGGAGTTGTCTTCTCATTTAGGGATCGCTATCGTTGGACTGCTATCATTATTGTCTCTTGATGATTTTGACGGAAACGTTAACATTTCCGTCGCTATCAATTTCAGTTCTACAGTATTGCAATAGTGGAGATAAATAGTAGAGGTGACACGATACGTGCGTGTAAACGGCCTTCTTGTTGCTTAGCAACCAAAACTAACAATACGCAAACTTTGGTGGACGACGCAACGTCTCTACACTAGAACAAAGTTAGGCTGGGGCATTAGTAAATAGAACTTCCGCTACAAACTGTCACCGAGGCTCCAGTAATCTTTGGGTCAATTTTACAGTTCACACGACACGCAGATGACCTTCAAAGTACTAGTAATTGGGAGCACAACTCCACAAGTTCTCTGACATATAATCTGCCCGCCGTTTATTTGCTAGTTGAGCAGTGCGACGACGAGCAGAGTACAACTCTACTCACGAGCACAGGGCCAGCCGACTTTCCATTAAACCACTCGTCGGCAGTGAGTGACGGGTCGCCGCCAAAAGTTTCAGGATAGAGGTCGTCCTGGTAGAGCTCGGACTTGCGCGGCACCGTAAACGAGATGGGCTCGCATAGGCCACCCTGGTTTCCGCCTCCCTGGACGAGTTTGTAGAACCTAAGCAATATAATGAAGGTATTAGAGACACAATAGTAAGGATAGTAGCCTCGCCGTATTCACAGATGACAACCAATAAGACAGAATTTAAGGTTGGGTCAAACAGTCAGAGCAGCATTCGTATGACTCACCTAGCGATCTCGCAGACGTTGACATTGACGGCTCTCTTTGGCAGGTATCCGATACCCCTCTGCGGTACGTTAGATGAGTAGTTGGAGAGCCAGTGTACGTACGGCGCCTCAGGAACTACCTCAAAGTATCGGATCACCGAGTCGCCCTGTAAGGAAAAGCTGCGTTAGCGTGGCCGAGCTCGCAATGCAGGGTTGGCGCATTTTGACCCTGGTGGTTAAAACCGTCCCGTCCAAAAATGTTTTCATCTGTTTCTGGTCGAAATTAGTCAAAAATGTTCTTGGTTCATTGCTAGATATGTAAATACCTCCGGTAGCAGTGTAAGAGAGCCAGTCCCAGTAGTACTGATCGATACTAGCCTCTGAATAGCGTAATTCTATGCATTTAATGCTCAGAAAACGATGATACGTAGCATATAGACGGTGTGTACGATGCAATGAAGGTAAGAAATATTTACACATCCGCGTTTTCGTCTGCGTGCCTTATTACACAGTTGATTTTTGTGCAAACGGAATAAAATTGCTATTTTTACTCAAGTTGTAATTTATGAGAAAGATTGCGCAAGTTTTTATTTGCGATTGCGGATCATCGCAAATGAACGTATTTCAAGTGTTGCAAAACCTTCCCGGTTTACAGGAAACGTTCAGCTACTAAGACAACAGCAGGAACAGCCATGACGAAATGTCACATAGCGAGTATGAAGTAGAGAGCCGAGGGCGGAGACTGATCAGGAGAGGACAAACCTTGCCGACCAGGTAGACGACATTAGTATCACCGTCATAGAATATATACATGACTCCATTGCTAGAGTCAATGTTGTCGGTGGTAAGGGGACCCTCACCGCCTCCCAGAGACTTCGGTCCGTCCTGGATAAAATAAATATGACACTCAGTCTAAATTAGGCAACTGAGTGAATAAGAGAGAGTGAAGGTATAGGGGGATAGAGCGAAGGGAGAGGGATAGAGTGAAGGTATAGGAGGATAAAGTAAACGTATATGGATAGAGTGAAGATATAAGATCTGAGAGTGTAGGGAGCTTGATAGAGTGATGGTATAGGAGTATAGAGTGAAGTGAGAGGTAGAGAGAGAATAGGGAGAGGGATAGAGTGAAGGTATAGGGGGATAGAGTGAATAGACTTAGAGATGGACAGCATGGAGAGACAGAGCTGTCGGAGAGGGAGGATGGAGAGTAAGTGAGGAAGAGAGAAACCGTACCACATCCCATAGGGCGTACTGTCGGTCGGACATCTTGGAGAAGCCAGTGGTAAAGATTTTGTCGTCCCGAGTGAACACGGCTTGGCTGGCCTTGGCTCCACTGTGGGCTTTTCCTTCCTAAAAAAACGTCGCATATACATCATAAAGTAATGCCATATACTGTATATGAAAAAATAATCGCGATTGAGCATTGAATGCAATGTATTTATTGATCATGTTATTTTCAGGTGTGCAACTAATTGCAGTAGATGCGAGATCGCGATGTTTACTCATCGCATCTATTCCTCAACAGGCTTTTCAGCATTTATTTGTACATGTACAGTATACGCAATGCCATGTATATGTGTCGATTCAAGGTTGTCCCGATCATTCTGATAGTTTGACGCCTTGGATTATAATATATTCTTGCTCAGTCTTACAACTTACAAACATAATCCCATCCCGGTTTCTGTACATTTATCCATTGCGATGAACGGGACTCTGTAGGAGGAAGGGGTGGGACTCTGTACAAAGAAGGGGCGGGACTCTGTAGGAGGAAGGGGAGGGACAGAAAAGGAGGAAAGGGATTAACAAAGAAGAAACAAGCGAATGAACACAGAACAAAGAAGAAAAAGCACGAAGAAACAAGAAGCTCGACGAAAC
>ERZ1740065.1081-NODE-1081-length-15886-cov-8.847009_pt1 | contig 15886 bp, 13 predicted proteins | sample MGYA00581738_ERZ1740065 | MGnify/ENA primary metagenome ERZ1740065 (study PRJEB43018, sample SAMN04849749) | marine metagenome | isolation source: floating plastic debris | place: Pacific Ocean | collected 2008-09-01 | study: EMG produced TPA metagenomics...
CGGCGATCGAGCGCGTGATCGCCTGGCGAATCCACCAGGTCGCGTAGGTCGAGAATTTGTAGCCGCGACGGTACTCGAACTTATCGACGGCCTTCATGAGGCCGATGTTGCCTTCCTGGATGAGGTCCAGGAACTGCAGGCCGCGGTTCGTGTACTTCTTCGCGATCGAGATCACGAGGCGCAGGTTGGCCTCAACCATCTCTTTCTTGGCGCGGCGGGCTTTCGCCTCACCAATCGACATGGCGCGGTTGATCTCTTTGATCTGCGCGATCGTGAGACCCGTACGCTCTTCCATGAGTACGAGCTTGCGCTGCGAACGCAGGATGTCGTCCTTGAGCTTCGAGAGCACCGAAGAGTGCTTGCGCTTCGCGCGGATGTGTTTGTCGATCCACTCGAGGTTGGTTTCGTTCTTCGGGAAGCTCGACAGGAAGTCCTTGCGCGGCATGCCGGCCTGGCGCACGCAGAGGTTCATGATGGCGCGCTCGCTCTGGCGAATCAGCTGCACAGTCATGCGCAGCTCGATGACCATGGCATCAAACACCTTGGGTGAGAACTTGATCTCCATGAGCTCGTCGGTGAGCTGCTTTTTGATCTTGCGCGTGGCCGACGCCGGGGCGCCGTGCTTCTCGATGTGTGTCAGGTAACGCTTGTGCAGGCGCGCGACCGCTTTGAGGCGGCGCGTGATTTCATCGGGATCGGGGCCCGTGTCGACTTCTTCTTCGTCGTTATCCGAGGCGCGGTTGCCCGGGGTCGGGATCTCGTCAGGCTCGTTCGGGTCGATGAAGCCGACGACGAAGTCCTGCATGCGCGTCGTGCCTTCGGTCCACGAGCGGAACGTCTCGAGGACCTGGTCCACGGCAGGCGGGAAGCCGGCCAGTGCCGCCTTCACGTCGTTGAGGCCTTCCTCGATTCGCTTGGCGATTTCGATTTCGCCCTCACGCGTGAGCAGCTCGACGGAGCCCATTTCACGCATGTACATGCGGACCGGGTCGGTGGTGCGGCCAAATTCAGCATCCACCGAGGCCAGCGCGTCTTCGGCTTCCTCGGTGTCGTCGTCGTCAGAGACGGCGTTGTCGTTGAGCATGAGCGACTCGGCATCGGGTGCTTTCTCGTACACCGTGATGCCCATGTCGTTAATCATGTTAACGATATCTTCGATCTGCTCAGGATCGACGATCCCGTTAGGCAGGTGATCGTTGACCTCGGCATAGGTCAGGTAGCCCTGTTCCTTGCCGCGGGCAATGAGGCTCTTCAACTGCGACTGTTGGTCAGTTGGGAGTGCGCGTTTCTCGCTCAAGTCGACTTCCTCAAAAACAGTTGCGCGCGCAGACGTCACCGCCGCGCTGCGATTGCGTTTTGGTAGTGGTCAAAAGCCACTCTTGTTGGCGCAAGGCCGTGCGCCTCGTCGATGCCATGTCTATGGCAGGTGCCGCGCTGGCGGGTCCGCTCCGCGGGCAATCGGCCGATGATATCAAGAGGTAAGGCCAAATCCAACGGTGTCAAGGGCTGTCGGCAGTTTTGTCCCGCTGCGCCTTGGCCGCGAGCAGCTGCCGCAGCTCGTCGCCTTCGCCAGCCGTCAGACGTCGTTCGACGGCCAGGTCTCGCAGTTGCTCGACCCGGTCAGCTCGAGCCATTTCAACGAGTTGGCCGTGCACACCCCGCAATTCTGCGGCCGTGTCGATCTGCACGTCCTCGGGCAGCGCGGCGGCGGCCAGCTTCTGCAAATGCCCGAAATTGGGGTCGCCACGCCACTGCTCCAGCAAAACCGCCGGACTCACGCCGGGCCGCGCCTGCACGTCAGCCACAAGTCTTTTGAGTATGTCCGCGCCGGGTCGTTCCAGCCCGGCCAGCAATTCGAGGTCGAAATCGAGTGCGGCCGCGGGTTCGTGCAGCAGCAGCGTGATGGCGCGGCGCATGGGCGTGGCGCGCTGGCCCATGCTGCGCCGCGCCTGGCGCTCGCCGCGGCGGCGTGCTGTGGGCGCATCGCCCAGCATGCTGCGCAGCTTGGCCGGCCCCAGGGAAACGGCCTCAGCCAGCGCGTCTATCACAAGCTCGCGGTAGACACCGTCGGGCAACTGGGCCACGAGCGGGCGCGCGAGTTCCGCGAGTTGCGCACGGCCTTCGGCCGACTCGGCATCGACCTGCGCCGTGAGCTCGCCGATCATGAAATCGGAGAGGGGCAGGGCGGCGTCGAGCACCCGCTCGAAGGCACCCGAGCCCTCTTTGGCCACGAGCGAATCGGGGTCCTGGCCGTCGGGCATGAACGCAAAGCGCAGCGCGCGACCGTCGGTGATTTTCGGCAGCGCGTTCTCGAGCGCGCGCCAGGCGGCCTTGCGGCCCGCGCGGTCGCCGTCGAAGCTGAACACGACCTCGTTGGTGAGCCGGAATAGCCGGTCGAGGTGGTCGCCCGTGGTGGCCGTGCCCAGCGTGGCGACCGCGAACCGGATGCCGTTGCGGGCCAGCCCGACCACGTCCATGTAGCCCTCAACGACGACCAGCCGGTCGATGTCGCGCAGCTTCTGGCGGGCCTCGTAAAGGCCGTAAAGCTCGCGGCCCTTGTGGAATAGCACGGTCTCGGGCGAGTTCAGGTATTTCGGCTCGCCGTCGCCGATGACGCGGCCGCCAAAGCCCACAGTGCGCCCGCGTGCATCGCGGATCGGGAACATGACGCGGCCGCGAAAGCGGTCGTAGTGCCCACCCGTGTCGCGCGGGATCACGAGACCCGCAGCGGCCAACAGCTCAACGCGCTCGTGGTCACCACCGAAGCGCTTGAGCACGGTGTCCCAGGCGTCGGGCGCCCAGCCAATACGAAACTCGCGCGCGGTCTGTCCGTCGATGCCGCGCTGTTTCAGGTACTCGACGGCCTCAGGCGTGTCGCGCAGGATGTCGGCGTAGGCCTGCGCCACGGCATCCATGAGCGTGTGCAGCTGGTCGATGCGCGTGTCGCGCTGGAAGTTGCCGGCCTCTCGCGGCACCTCCACGCCCATCATGCCCGCCAGCTCCTCGACGGCCTCGGGGAACGACAGGTGGTCGTGTTCCATGAGGAAGCCGAGCGCGGTGCCGTGCGCGCCGCAGCCGAAGCAGTGGTAGAAGCCCTTGTCGGGGCTCACCGTGAACGACGGCGACTTCTCGTTGTGGAACGGGCACAGCGCCTTGTACTCGCGCCCACCCTTGCGCAGCTCGATCCGGCTGCCCAGGACCTCAACGATGTCGGCGCGCGCGACGAGATCGTCAATAAAGCTTTGCGGGATGCGCCCGGCCATTCAGCCTGCGAGTCGCGCCTTGATGATGGCGCTGACCTGGGCCATGTCCGCGCGACCGGCCGCGGCCGCCTTGACCTTGCCCATGACCTTGCCCATGTCGCGCATGGACTCGGCGCCCGTGTCGGAAATGGCGTTTTCGATGATCTCGGCCAGCGCGGCCTCGTCGAGCGGCTCGGGCAGGTAGACCTGCAGCACCTCGATCTCGGCGGCCTCGGCTGCAGCGAGCTCGGGGCGGCCCCCCTTTTCGTACTGGGTGATCGACTCGCGGCGCTGTTTGACCATTTTTTCGATGACCGCGAGCGTCGCGGCGTCATCGAGCTCGATACGCTCGTCGACTTCGCGTTGCTTGATGGCGGCCAGCGCCATACGAATCACGGTCAGGCGCGACTTGTCGCCGGCCCGCATCGCGGTCTTCATGTCATCGGTGAGGGTGTTCTTCAGCATGGTCGTCATTCGGGCAGGGGCCCGATCCTGTCTATGGTAACCGCTCTGGGTGCGGTTGCCGGTTCACAATTCCGTGTCACAAACAAAAACGGCCGCCAGTGGCGACCGCTTTCGGAACGCAGGCCCGGAGGCCCGGGCGTGCACTCAGTAGAGGCGGACGCGGCGGTTGTTTTCGCGCTGCAGCTTCTTGGCGTGGCGCTTGATGGCAGCCGCTTTCTTGCGCTTGCGCTCCTGGGTCGGCTTTTCGTAGTACTCGCGACGGCGCAGCTCCGTCAGCACACCCGCTTTTTCGCAGGCACGCTTGAAGCGCCGCAGGGCGGCATCGAAGTACTCGTTGTCTCTGACTTTAACGCTCGGCATGTGATCGCCTATCCTTCGTAGTCGGTGACGGGCCCTTGAGGGCTCGATCAGTGGTATTCGGTTGACCCTGGCGGCTGCCGGCTTGATGACCAAGCTTGGTGCCGGGCGCAGGGTGGCCACCCGCATGCGGGGGCAAAGACCGCGAAGTATACAAACGCCGAACGGGGCCTGTAAAGCGTCTCGAACGGCCAAAATGGGCACCAGATGCGGGTATTGGGAATCGAAACGAGCTGCGACGAAACCGGGGTCGCCGTCTACGACAGCGAGCAGGGCTTGCTGGCGCAGGCGCTGCACAGCCAGATCGCGCGGCACGCGGAGTACGGCGGGGTCGTGCCCGAGCTGGCCTCGCGCGACCACTTGGCCAAGCTCGCGCCCATGGTTGATCAGGTGCTTGAGGCTGCGGACACGCCAGCCGAGGCGCTCGACGCCATTGCCTACACGGCTGGGCCCGGCCTCGTCGGGGCCCTGCTCGTGGGGGCCTGCTACGCCACGGGCCTCGCGCGCGCACTCGGCAAGCCCGCGATTCCCGTACACCACATGGAGGCGCACTTGCTCGCGCCCATGCTCGAGGCCGACGCGCCGGCATACCCGTTTGTCGCGCTGCTGGTTTCGGGCGGGCACTCGATGCTTGTGGATGTTGCCGCGGTGGGCCAATACGAGGTGATTGGCACCACGCTCGATGACGCCGCGGGCGAGGCCTTCGACAAGACGGCCAAGCTGCTGGGGTTGCCGTACCCGGGCGGTCCGGCGCTATCGGCGCTGGCCGAGCAGGGTGATGCCACGCGCTTCAAGCTGCCCCGGCCCATGCTCAATCGTCCCGGGCTCGATTTCAGTTTTTCCGGCCTCAAGACGGCCGTGCTCATGGTCGTGCGCGAACTACAGGGCGTGGCCGGTGATCAGCCGCCGCGACCGGGCAGCACGTTGTCGGATGTGGGTCGGGCCGATGTCGCCGCGTCCTTCCAGGCGGCCATCGTCGAAACGCTGACGAGGAAATGCGAACGGGCGTTGGCGCAAACCGGCCGGCAAAGGCTCGTGGTGGCGGGTGGCGTCGGCGCCAACCGCGCATTACGGGCCGCGCTGGCGGCGGCCTGTGATACATCCGGCGCACGTGTCTATTACCCTCGGCCCGAGTACTGCACCGATAACGGTGCGATGATTGCGCTCGCGGGCGTGCTGCGTGCAGAAGCGGGCGGCGAGGGCCTGCCCATCGGAGCCGCGCCGCGATGGCCACTGGGCACCCCATTGCCCGAACGTCGCAAGCGAGTCGCCTGATGGATCGTGTCGTTATCGAAGGGCTTGAGATCACCTGTGTCATTGGCGCCTGGGAATGGGAGCGCCACATCACGCAGAAACTGGTTGTCGATCTCGCCATGGGCACCGACATCGCGGCCGCAGCGGCCAGCGATGCGCTGTCAGACGCCGTGAATTACGCGGCGGTCGCGGAACGTGTCGAGGCATTCGTCGTCGAAACCGAGGCCGTGCTCATCGAGCGTCTGGCCGAGGGCATCGCGCAGCTCGTGCTCGCGGAATTCGGCGTCTCGCGGGTTTCCGTGCGCGTGGCCAAGCCGGGCGCGGTCCGCGCCGCGAGTACCGTGGCCATCGAAATCGAGCGCCAGGCGGGATAAATCACCGCATCGGCGGTCTCATTATGTGATTGACGTCACACGGTCCCGGCCGGCGCCGGGCCAAATGACGCTAGAATTTGGCAATGAACGAAATCGGGGCGTGTCCATGAATTTTCGACAAGTATTGGTGGTAACCCTTTCGGTGCTGGCCGTGGGCTGCGGTGGCGGCGGTAGCAGCGGTGGTTTTGCCGGAGGCGGCGTTGGCGGCGGCAGTTGCACTGTCGACGACGAGAAGACCTTCGTGCTCAACACCATGCGTGATATCTGGTTCTGGAACACGCAGTTGCCTGCGGACGTCGATCTGTCGGCCTACGCAACGGCGGAAGAGCTGCTCGTCTTCCTGACCTCGTTTGAGCCGCTGGACCGGTTCAGCTTCATCGACAGCGCGGCAGCCGACGCGGCCTTTTTCAATGAAGGCGAGTTTGTGGGCTTTGGGTTTACGAGCTCGATCGTCGATGAGGCCACCAATGACGTCCGCTTCCTGCGCGTGTTCTCCGGAAGCCCCGCCGCTGCCGGCGGCCTGGCTCGCGGGCAGCGCCTGCTGCAGGTGGACGGCGTCGATGTCGCGACGCTCATCGCCGGTGACGGCTTGAGTGCCGCATTCGGACCCTCGGAAGAGGGTATCCAGCGGACGCTGCGCATTCGCAATCTCGACGACAGCGAGTTCGATGTCGTGCTGGTCAAGAACACGTTTACGATCGACCCGGTGCCCCAGACGCGCACCTACACGATCGGCGGCACGACTTACGGCTACATCGAATTCTCGACGTTCATCAGCACGGCCAACGACCAACTCGACGCGGCATTCGCGGACTTCAATACCGCGGGCATTACAGACCTCATCATCGACCTGCGCTACAACGGTGGCGGTCGCGTCGACACCGCCGAGTTCTTCGGTGACTTGCTCGGTGGCTTTATCGCCAACGGCCAGGTGTTCTCGGAGACGCGCTTCAACGAAGACAACGAGATCAACAACCGCACGGACTTCTTCCTGCAGCGCGCCAACTCGCTGAGCACCTCGCGCCTCGTGTTCATCACGACGGGCGGTTCGGCTTCGGCCAGTGAGCTTGTGATCAACAGTCTTGAGCCTGTTGCTTCCGTCGATCTCGTGGGCTCGGACACGTTCGGCAAGCCCGTGGGCCAGATTGGTGCGACGTTCTGCAACGACACCAAGATCCTGCGCCCCACAGCGTTTGAGACGGTTAACAGTCTCGGCCAGGGCCAGTACTTCGACGGCCTGCCTGTCGACTGCCAGGCCGACGATGACTTCACGACTGAGATCGGCAGCCAGGCCGACCCGTCGACGGCCGCAGCGCTGGAGCTGCTGTCCACGGGCGCCTGCCCCGTCGTCAGCGCACAGGACATCAACAAGCCGAGCCCCACGGCCTCGAAGTTTCGCCCGCCCGCCGCGCGGAACGCCGCCGAAGCCAACGCCTACGCCTTCTGATTGCAGGCCACCGCGCGGCAGCAGCCGCGCGGTGGCTGTGCGACAATCGCGACCCCGCTACACCTGCCCCCGGGGGCCTGTCGTACGTGCCTGATTCTGCCCGCCACAGCTTGCCTGAGCCGGATGTGCTCAGCGCTGCGCACGAGGATGTCGTGCGTGAGCATATCGCCGAGAAGATCATCGCCTCGGGCGGCAGCATTCCGTTCTCTGAATACATGGCGCTCGCGCTCTACGCGCCCGGCATCGGTTATTACACGGCGGGCAGCACCAAGTTCGGTGCCGTAGGCGACTTCATTACGGCACCCGAGCGCGGCAACCTGTTTGCCAAGGTGCTGGCGCGCCAGTGCGCAGCCGTGCTCGGAGAGACCGGCGGCGACATCGTCGAGTTCGGCGCCGGCAGCGGTCGGCTCGCGGCCGGCGTGCTGGCCGCACTCGAGAAACGGGATGCTTTGCCGGAGACCTACCGCATCGTCGAGGTCTCTGCCGATCTTCGCGACCGGCAACGCTCGCTGCTGACACAGCGTGTGCCTGAGCTCGTCGATCGCGTGCGCTGGGAGGATACGCCGCCCACGTCATCCTGGGCCGGTGTCGCGATCGGCAACGAAGTACTCGATGCCTTGCCCGTCGAGCGGTTTCGCATCGCGGCGGACGGCGTGCAGCAGCTCGTCGTTGGCTGCGATGACCTCGATATGAAGCCGCGTTGGGCGCCGGCAAGCGCCGCATTGGCAGAGAACATCGAGCGCCTGCAAAGTCAGCTTGGCCGGCAACTGCCCGAAGGCTACGAAAGCGAATACTGCATGATGCTCGAAGCCTGGCTGCGCGCGGCTGCCGGTCGGCTCAAGCGCGGCGCCGTGCTGTTTTCAGACTACGGCTACGGCCGCAACGATTACTACGGCGACGAGCGCACGCGCGGCACGCTGACCTGTCACTTCCGGCATCACGTGCACGATGACGCGTTCATCAATGTCGGCATCCAGGACATCACAGCCTGGGTGGACTTCAGCCGCACGGCCGAGGCACTCGACGCCGCGGGGCTCGACTACATCGGCTACACCACGCAGTCCCAGTTCCTGCTGGGCGGCGGGCTCGTTGAGATGCTCGAGGAACGCGGCCGGGACCGGCGCATCGCGGCGGAGGCGCGCGAGCTCACGCTGCCCGGTGGTATGGGCGAGCGGTTCCGGGTCATGGGCTTTGCACGCGGCCTGGGTACGAAGCTTGCGGGATTCTCGGGCCGTGACTTCGGGGGGCGTCTGTGACCCTGCTGCAGATCATTGTACTCGCCATCGTGCAGGGGATGACCGAATTCCTGCCCATCTCCTCAAGCGGCCACCTCGTGCTGGCGCCTTCGCTGCTCGGTTGGGAAGACCAGGGGCTTGCCTTCGATGTTGCCGTTCACGTGGGCACGCTCATTGCCGTCGTCTGGTACTTCCGCGACGACGTGCTGCGCATGAGCCTAGCGTTTTTCAAACAGTGGACGCCCGGCCAACCCGACGCGCAGCGCCAGGACGCGCGCATCGCCTGGTACATCATCATCGGCACGATCCCTGTGGGCATCGCGGGCCTGGTCGGCAAGGACTTCATTGAGGGCAGCCTGCGCGACCCGCTCGTGATCGCCATCGCCACCGCGTTCTTCGGTGTGCTGCTCTGGCTGACCTACGCGCTCAACAAGCGCAAGCGTGCGCTCGACGGCATGAACCTGCGCGACACGATCATTATTGGTGTGGCCCAGATCCTGGCGCTCGTGCCGGGGACCTCGCGCAGCGGCATCACGATGACCGCGGGCTTTGCCCTTAACTTCACGCCGCAGGCCGCGGCGCGGTTTTCGTTCCTGCTTTCGATTCCTGTGATCGTGCTCGCGGGCGGGCTGACCACGCTCGACCTGTTGCAGGTGCCCGGTGCCGTCGATTGGCAGGCGCTCGTGGTGGGCACGGCCCTGTCGGCCATCGTGGCTTACCTGACGATCGCATTCTTCCTGCGCTTCATCTCGCGCATCGGCATGCTGCCGTTCATGCTCTACCGGCTCGCGCTCGCGGCCGTGATCATCTACTTGCTGCTGCTCTCGGTGTAGCGGCGCTTGTAGTCTGAGACGGCCGTGACACGCGCGCGGCGCAGCGCCTCACCAAACGCCTTACCCTCGTGCCCCTCGGCGGCGATGGCGGCTGTGTCGACAGCGGCAGCGGCCACACAGGCGCCGCGCAGGTAGTCGACCTGTGGGTACGGGCGATCCTCGAGACCCAGTCGTCCGCGGGCGTCCGCTTCGCAGGTTTGCAGCACGCGCTCGAAGTGCTCGCGGTCGCGAAACGCGCCCACGGCTTCGAGCATCTTCACCACCGTCTTGGGGCGCAGCTCCAGCGCACGGTGGCAGTGCGTGTGGTACTCGGCCACATGCTCGGCCAGGCGCTGCCAGCGCTTGGGTACGCGCAGCCGCTGGCAGAGCGCGGCGACCAGCGGCACGCTGCGCGCTTCGTGGTCGTGGTGCTTGGGCCATTCCGATTCAGGCGTCACGGCCTTACCGAGGTCGTGCACGAGCGCGGCGAATCGCACGTCGGTGCCGGCGCCCATGGCGGCGGACGCGTCGATCACCATGAGCGTGTGCAGGCCCGAGTCCACCTCGGGGTGCCATTGCGCGGGCTGCGGTACGCCGAACAGCGCGTCGACCTCAGGGAACAACACGCCCAGTGCACCGCAAGCGCGCAGGATGCGGATGTACACGGAAGGCTGATCGTGACCCAGCGCGCGCTCGGTTTCTGAGAGCACGCGCTCGGGCGACAGCGTTTCGAGCTCGCCTGAGGCCGAGATCGCGGCCATGAGCCGCATCGTGTCGACGTCGATGTCGAAGCCCAGCGGCGCGAGCCGCGTTGCGAAGCGCGCAACGCGTAGCACCCGCAGCGGGTCCTCGGTGAATGCGTCGCTGACATGCCGCAGCACGCGCTGCTCCAGGTCGTCGTGCCCGCCATAGGGATCGACGAGCGAGCCGTCGGGGCGTTGCGCGATGGCGTTGATCGTCAGGTCGCGGCGCTCGAGGTCCTCTTCGAGCGTGACGCGCGCTTCGGTATCGAATTCAAAGCCGCCATGGCCGGGCGCCGTCTTGCGCTCGGTTCTCGCCAGTGCATATTCTTCACTGGTGTCGGGGTGCAAGAACACCGGGAAGTCATTGCCCACCTGGCGAAAGCCACGCGCGGTGAGCTCGTCGGGCGTCGCACCGACGACCACCCAGTCGCGTTCGTGCACCTCGAGGCCCAGCAGCGCGTCACGTACGGCGCCGCCGACCAGGTACACCTCCAGCTTGTCCGTTGCCGCATCCATGGGGCGCAGTGTACCCAAGCGCGTGGTCGCGCTGCTCGCGTTCCTGCTGCCGCTGCAGGGCTGCTACTACGTGCAGGCCGCGCAAGGGCACTTCAAACTGATGAGTGCGCGCGAGCCCATCGAAACCGTCGTGGCCGATGTGGAGACGCCTGAGGCCGTGCGCGAACGGCTCACTGTGGTCACTGAGGCGCGACAATTCGCGATCGAGGAACTGGGCTTGCCCGACAACGGCAGCTACACGAGCTATGTCGACCTGGGCCGCGACTACGTCGTCGTGAACGTTTTCGCCGCGCCCGAGTTCTCGCTGGCACCCAAACGCTGGTGTCACCCATTCGTGGGTTGCATGGCCTATCGCGGCTACTACGCAGCCGAAGGTGCCAACGACTACGCTCAGCGGCTCGCGCGCGAGGGTTGGGACACGACCACGAGCAAGGTGCGCGCCTATTCCACACTGGGCCGGTTCCGCGACCCGGTGTTGAGCACGATGATCGCGGGCAGTGAGGACGCCACGGTATCGCTCGTGTTCCACGAGCTGGCCCACCAGGTCATCTACGTCCGCGGCGATACGGCCTTCAACGAGTCATTTGCGACCTTCGTGGCCAGCGAGGGCTTGCGTCGCTGGCGCGCGCAGGATGGGCGCGCGGCGCCGGCATCGCTTGTACAACGCCGCGCGGCGTTGCGCGCGGCCATCGCGCGACTTCGCGATGCGCTTTCGGCGGTCTACGACGGCGAGCTGCCGGAGGCGGAGAAGCGCACGCGCAAGGCGGCGTTATTCGAGGCCTTCGCGACGGAGTGGACGGCGCTGGGCGGACGCCTGCCCGCGCCGCACAACAATGCCGCGCTGGCGCCTATCGCGCTCTACGCGGATCGCACCGCGGGCTTCGCGGGGCTGCTTCGAGCATCCGAAGGCGACCTCGAGCGGTTCTACGCCGCCGTGAAGGTGATGGGAGAGCTTGAGAAGCCGGCGCGGGACGCGCGCCTCGACGCGCTGGCGTCCGACTGAGGCCTAGTCGCCAAGTCTTGCCGACTTACGCATCCGGTCGTAACCGGCGGCGCGCCCTTCACGCGACAGGTACATGGGCACGATGCCTTCCATGGGCGTGGCCTCGATGCCGAGCTCAGCAAGCCCGTCACTGTCGCAGATGCTGTGCACCATGAGCGAGCGCAGGTTGTCCGTTGAGAGCGGTTTGCCAGGCACGAAGTCGAAGATGCGCGCCTGCAGCTTTGCGAGCGGATCGGGCAGGCCGACGATCATGCGCTTGAGGCCGAGCTGGTCGCGCACGTAGGTCACAAGCTCACGCAGCGAGTACACGCGCGGCCCGCAGAGCTGGTAGGTCTGGCCGTGTGTGGCTGCGTTGTCGATCGAGCTGCAGAACGCTTCCGCGACATCGCCGACGTACACGGGCGCGAAGCGTGCGATGGGTCGCGCGAGCGGCATGACGGGCGATAGCTTGAGCAGCTGGGCAAAGCGGTTGATGAACGAGTCTTCGGGGCCGAATACCACGGACGGCTGGAAGATGGTCCAGGCCACGCCCGGGGGCGCCTTGCGGACCAGCGCCTCGGCCTCGCCCTTGCTCTTCAGGTAGTCCGACGGGCCGTTCTTGGCGCTGGCCTTGAGTGCCGACATCTGCAGGAAGCGGGGCACGCCCGCGTCGGTGCAGGCCTCAACAATCGCGCCCGTGAGATCACGGTGTGCCGTGTAGAACCCGCGGCCGCGGTGGTGGCCTTTCTCGTTGAGGATGCCGACGAGGTTGATCGCGACATCGGCGTCGTCGAGCAGCTTGCGCAACGTGGCCGGGTCGTAGATGTCGGCCGTGACGACACGCACTTCAGGCACCACGGTGAGCCCGCGCACGAGCTCGCGGTTGCGCGTGGGCACAACGATACGAAAGCCCATCTCGCGCAGCTGGCCGATGATGGCGCGGCCCACAAATCCGGAGCCGCCGAAGATGACGCAGGTTCTGTTGCGAGTCATGCAGACCCTTCTTGGCAGGAACGGTCGCGCATTATAGTCGAGTGGCGACGCGCGGGTTGCTTTCGGGGGCGACGGGCGGCAGTCGCTCGCTGAGTCGCACGGTCGCGAGCCCGAGCCGGTGGCGGTAAATCACCTCGGCGGCGAGCACCCGTTGCACGTAAGCCCGCGTCTCGTCGTAGGCGATCGTCTCGACCCAGAGGTCGGCCGGCATGGGGTCTTCGCTGGGCAACCAGCCCGGAATGCGTTCGGGGCCCGCGTTGTAGGCCGCCGTGGCCAGCGCGGGATGGTCGAAGTCTTGTGCCAGTTCACCAAGATAGTGCGTGCCGAGTGCGATGTTCTCGGCGGGCTCGCGCAGCGACTGTTGGCCACGCCAGCGTCGTGACGTGCGTTTGGCCACACGCTTTGCCGTGCCCGGCAGGAGCTGCATGAGACCGATGGCGCCGGCGCCCGAGCGCGCGTCGGGGTCGAACAGGCTCTCGCTGCGTGCGATGGCCATAGCCCAGCTGGTTTCAATGCCGGCGCCTTGTGCGCCAGCTGTGATTTCCGCGGCATGTGGCAACGGGTAGCGCCGGTCCAGGTCGTCCCAGGCCTCAAGCTCGGCCAGCTGTCGAATGGCGGCGGCGTGCCAGCCACGTTCGTGGGCGAACGCCGCGGCCGCGGGGTAGTCGGCGACGGCCATGCTGCGAACGGCCCGTTGCCATTCGCTCTGTGCCCGCGCGCGCTGATCGACGGCGTCGAGTTCGACGGCGCGTTGTACCTCGAAGCGCGCGCTGATGGTGGCGAGCGCATCAGCACTCACAGCGAGCGTTTGCGGTTGCAGCGAGTAGGATTGGCCCAAGCGATCTGCAGCCAGGAAGCCGTGATACGAACGTTCCTGCGCCAGCGGCTCGAGCAGGCCGCGGCCGGCATCCACCTGCCCGGTCTTGATCAGCGCGACGGCTTCCCAGTAACGCCAACGCTCGCTGGCCTGGTCCTCAGCCGACATACGCGCGACCGTACGCACGACATCCGACCAGTCACCGACGCGCATGGCGGCCCGCGCGCGCCATTCCAGCGCCCGCGTGTCGGCCACGCTGTCGGGCAGGTTCGCGAGCAGGTCGCGCGCCTCAAGGTGGTAGTCCTGTGCGGTGGCCAGTGCGATGTGGCGTTCGAGCGCTGCCGAGCTCTCGTCTTCGAGGCCGGCGTTCGGTTTCAGTTGCTGCCAAAGCTGGCCTGCGAGCAACGGGTCACGAAGCGCCAGGCGTCGCAGGCCGTAGTCGATCTGTTCAGCCGAGTAGTTCTTCGCGCCCGCGCCCAGCACGCCGGCCGGGTCGCGTTGCATCCGGCGCCAGCGTGCTACGGCGCCCTGTGGGCCTGGGCCAATCAGGTCGGCGACGTAGGCGGCCAGCGAGAAGTTGCGCGCGTCGATGGCAAGCTCGAGCCGGTCACGCCGCGCGCGTGCGCCCAGCGTGCCGTCGTCGAGCAACACGTCAAACGAGGCGTCGCAATAGCGGTGCTGGCTCGACGGCACGCGCCAAAGCTTCTCGGCAAGCGCGATGGTTGCTCGGTCGCGTTGGCTGCCCTGGCCCGCGAGCTGTGCTTTGAGCTCGAGGCAGTCGAGTGCAGCGACACCAGCCGCTGCGTAGTGCTGCGCATAGAGACGGCGGTAGGCCGCCCATTGCTTCGTCGTGGCGAGGTGGATCGCGTAGCGGTAGCGCAAGCGGCGAATGGGCGGCAGCCCATCGTGCGCCGCCATGAACTGCTCGAGCGCCTCGGGCTTGGTCTGGTCGAGCCGTGCCGAGTACCAGGCCGCGCGCAGGTCAGCGGCCAGCGGATAGGTCTGGAGCGTGCGTTCCTCGTCGGCCGAGAGTGGCCAACGCCCGTCGAGCGCCTCGGGCCAGGCGCGCTCGAAGATGGCGCGGCCCGGTGGTTCTGCGTTTGAAGAAGCGGGAGCGAGGATCGCGCCCGTGGTCACAACGACCACGAGCGCTGCCCAGGCGGCGCATCGCTGCGAGCGCCGCGCGTGCGGCATCAGCGCGAGAACTTGAGCAGCAGGCGGCGGCCGTTGCGACGAATCTCGAGGTACATGGGGCGGGTGCCCGCATCGCCGACTTCACGGCGCAGGTCCTCGACGCCCGAAATGGCCTCGCGGTTCACGTGCGTGATGAGGTCGCCTTCGCGCAGGCCACCCGAGCCATCGGCCTCTGATGCGGGCGAATCGCTGGCCACGTCCGTGACGATGACGCCTGCGCCGTCGTCGGCGTCGCCAAAGGTCGCGCCGCGCAGACCCGGGCGGATCTCGCCCGCGTTGGCGATACGGCCGCTGCTCATTTCGTCGAGCGTGGCGTTGAACGTCTGCACTTTGCCTTCGCGCAGTGCGGTAATCGTCACCGCGTCGCCGCTGCGCATGAGGCCGATCGAGTTACGGAGCTCTGCAGCCGAGTCGACCTTGTCGCCGTTAACGGCCGTGATGATGTCGTTGATCTCGATACCCGCGCGTTCCGCGGCCGAACCCGGGCTGATGGACTGCACCAATGCGCCCGTGACGTTCTTAAGGCCCAGCGCGTCCGCGTTGGTCGGGTTCACGGTGTCGATAATCACACCGAGCAGGCCGCGTCGAACCTCGCCGTACTCAAGCAGCTGGCGCATGATGCTGCGCGCCATGTTCGACGGGATGGCGAAGCCGATGCCGACGTTGCCGCCGTTGCTCGAGATAATCGCGGAGTTAATGCCGACAAGCTCGCCGTTGAGGTTAACGAGCGCGCCACCCGAGTTGCCCGGGTTGATCGAGGCGTCCGTCTGAATGAAATCTTCGTAGCCGTCGCGGCTGATGCCACTGCGGCCCAGCGCGCTGACGATGCCCGAGGTCACGGTGTGGCTCAGTCCAAACGGGTTGCCGATAGCGATGACGAAGTCGCCCACGCGCGTGGCGTCGGAATCACCAAACGTAATGTCGGTCAGATCGTTTAAGTCTTCTTCGACAACTTTGAGTACGGCAACGTCGGTGCCTTCGTCAGAGCCAACAACCGTCGCGTTGATCGTGCGCTCGTCGACGAGCGTCACGACAATTTCCTCGGCGTTCGCGATGACGTGGTGGTTCGTCAGGATGTAACCGTTGTCAGCGTCGATGATGACGCCTGAACCGGCCGAACGCATGGGGCGCTGGTTTTGCCGGCGACCGAAAAAGTCACCGAGCGGGTCACCATTGCGAGCGCGCGATGAAGACCCCGACACCTGGATGTTGACCACGGCGGGTGACACCTCCTCAACCAGCGGCGCGAGGCTGGGCAGGGCCTGGCCATCCACGGCGGCGGGCAGCGCGGCGGGGGCCGGGGCTGCGGCAAAGGCAGCGGCAACGAGGGTCAGAGCGAGCGTCAGTTTCTTCATCGTGCGAAATCCTGGGGGGTTGTAGTTCCTGCGGTGACGTAGGCGGGCGCGAATAGGCCAGCGTACCCCAACTGGGACCGGCGCGGCGGTGCTCCGGTTC
>ERZ1740065.1082-NODE-1082-length-15884-cov-10.074863_pt1 | contig 15884 bp, 19 predicted proteins | sample MGYA00581738_ERZ1740065 | MGnify/ENA primary metagenome ERZ1740065 (study PRJEB43018, sample SAMN04849749) | marine metagenome | isolation source: floating plastic debris | place: Pacific Ocean | collected 2008-09-01 | study: EMG produced TPA metagenomics...
GTAAACCAGAACGCATGTTGGATCATTATGCTCCCCATCGAGTGACAGCCAGGCCACCAACTGCTCACAGACGGCAATCCATTCGCTGAGCAAAGCTGTTTTGCCAAAGCCAGCAGAGGTAGAGATGAGGGTTAGTTTGCGGTGCAGCCCTGCATTTAGTCGTTCAATCAGGCGCGATCGCAGCACAGTATTGGGCCGTGATGGAGGGATATACAGTTTGGTAGCTAAAATCGGCCTATACATTACCTAAATCATATCCTCCTGCTATCGCCCTGGGGAAAAAGGCGGTATAGCCTAGGGCGCATCATCAATTAAATCTAGAACGCTTAAAGATGGGCATTACCGCGCCCGCTCTGTAAAACTGGCTAGGGGCTGAACCGCTTTCAGCATAAGGATTTAACCACTAATTGATGACAGCCCCTAGGGTGAAGTTTGCATAACGGTAGAGTTGAGCAGCGGCAAATAACCTTGAACTCGATAAAAAGTCTTTCGGCAGTCCGCTCCAAGCGAATTGTTAGCCGTCATCGAAGGTCTCTGAGAATTGCGGAGGAAGGGCAAAACTGGGGCCTGAAGCGAACGACCAGTTTTATTAACTCCGCGTCGCTCGCTGTACCTCGTTGTCAAGCATCAGGAGGTCTGCCTCAACCCTCCTGATGTTGTCATAAACTTCAGATTCCATAGCGACTTGCACTGCCGCTGCGGCCTTTGGAGATGGAAGTCTTATCATGCGACCTACTCCTCGAAGCGACTCGTAGCGTCGCGATCGCGGTCGTATCGTCCCGTGAGTGGAAACGGCGGCAACCAGGACTCGCGACGAACTGTCCAGAGTTCGTAGGTTGGCCTCAGTTGGTCAGGGGCATCCAGGGAGCCTATGTTCACTTCGATTTCGTCGCCGGTGCGTGCGAAAATGGAGGAACCGCAGCGAGGACAGAAAAACCGCCCGTCATAGTCACGGGTTTCGCCCTCGATCGTTACCGCATCCTGAGGGAACACTGCGGAAGCGTGAAAAAGGGCACCATGATGCTTGCGGCAGTCGAGGCAGTGACAAAGGCCAACCCGGTATGGGAGTCCCGTCGCCACAATTCGGACATTGCCGCACAAGCAACCGCCGGTGAATCGATCCATGCCACATCTCCTCTAAAATCAAGCAGTCGGAATGGTGACAAAGAAAAGCCCTAATACGCTTCTCACGGTGTATCCGCCGCTGCCGCTACTAATGCCGCGAGCAAGAGGTATGGTGGTGCACACGATGACTGCTAACACTATGTTGTGTAGCTGTGAACTGCAGGCCACTCCAACTAAACGTTAGGCGGCGTCAGAATAGGTTTTTCATAGGCCTATGCTTCGTGACACACGACTTCGATGTTATGACCATCTGGTCCAATAACGAAAGCGGCGTAATACGTTTCACTATATTCCGGGCGTATGCCCGGCGCGCCATTGTCTTTTGCTCCGGCTTCGAGAGACGCCCGATAAAACTCATCAACTTGCTCGCGGTTTTGTGCAACGAATGCAAGATGAAGGTGTGCAGGTGTTTCCTCGACTCGACGGATACAGAGTGATGATTTGCCATCAGAGCTCAGCTCAATCCCGAGCGGTCCCTCTGAAACGACTTCTATACCGATTGGCTGCAAGGCTTTCAGAAAGAACGTTTTACTGGCCTCATAGTCGCTGGTGCCAAAGACTACGTGATCAAACACTTGTACTCCTAGAACGTGCGATCGTTGCAAGTTTCTACGCCTGATCCATGTACGTGCAGTAACTGGGTTGCTCTTCGATGACGCTGAGCAAACGTGGTTAAGCCGCCTAACGTTGGAGTTCAACGGCGGCAGTAACTTTGGACTTTGTCAATTGCTTATGCTCCGCCGTTGCAACGCAGTGTTAGCTGAGTGGTGGCAACAATCTTACAAAACCCTCCTGCTCAAAGTGACGGTCAGTTGTTAGTGCATCAGTTATGCCACGTTGACGCATCAAAACAAAGCTGACTGCATCGCACAAAGAATATGTTTTATCCTCGCGAGCTACCAAGAGTTCCATGGCTTTTCGGTGCAGTTGTTCATCAACCCATACCGTTTCAATGTCTGGGTTATCGACTAGATCTACTACGAATGCAAGTACCTGAGGTCGAGGGAAACGACGAACCAAGGCAAGGGCAACCAATTCGGCGAGGACATGACTGTGTGTCAATAGTCTATCGCCAGCATCATGGATTAGCTGAACCGCTTTATCATGTTGAAGCTCATCCCGGTGGAGGTAGCACAGCAAGCCTGATGTATCTAGAAGCATGACTAAAACTGACCTCTAGTAATCATCTGAGTAAGCTTTGGCGAGGTCAGCATCAATCCGATCGTTATCCGTATCCGTGGCATACCCTAGACTGATTGCACCAGCATGACTCCTAAACTTGCTTCGTGCCTGCGCTTGAAGCTCTGGTGAAAGCAAAATATTACTGACGAGACTACTCTGCCTGCTAAGGAGTGTCACAATCCATTCCGTTATGGAAATACCGACGGCACTAGACTTATGCTGTAGATCTGCGTAAACTTCATCGCTGATTTCCAGGGTTAATTGCTGACTCATACGATTGAGTAATCCAGGCTATGTGTTACCAATTATAGCCTGTGTTTCAAGTGTTAGTAGAGTTCCCCATAGCAAACAATCACAACGCTTTAGCCTGCGTCAATTTGGATCATGATTAATTGTTTTGGATGAACACCCATTTCCCAGGTTCGAGCTGTAAATATACAGAGATGCCAGCATTTTGAATGGTATCTAGATCAGCATCTGATGCAGGGCCAGCTATTGCTTTAGTATATTGCCCTGCATATCCTAGAACCTGACCTATCGCATATCTTGCCTTCTGCGTACCCAAATCCTTTTTAACCTCAACCAATATTTCCTCATCAATTAAAAGATCTGGAATTCATTTTTGAGAACTTCTAGGATGGATTTTTACATTATGTCCTGAAGATTCTAGCCATTGCACTAAATCTTGCTGAATTACCTCTTCAGAGTCCTTATCGCTACCCTCTAGAGTTGTCCATGTCGGGGCTACAGCACGAACTGGCAAATGAGCAAGAAACATTTTTTTAGAACCCCAATGAGGTAAAAGCTCAGAAGCTGAAGTAAGCGTATCTTGAGCAAAATAATCATCATCTGCAGTATCATCCCACAAGTGATCCTTATGAATACCTTTTGCCTTCTTTAACAGCTTAGGAACATAGTTTTGTGATTTATCTACCACTCGAATAGGTATATTCTCATACCCCCCCTGCTGCCCAAATGAAACGTGATTCGTCTTCATGTGGACTAAAACTCAGTGTTTCGCGATTCAAGTAACCTAATTTATGATCGGACTTGCGCAAAATTAGAATAGAACAAGTGTAAGGATATATAATCTCTCCATAATCAACACGACAGATAGGTAGTCAGCGCTGGTAGTCGGGGTCATCAACAGCTAAAAAGTAGTATGTTATTTTAGTTGCGCATTGGCTCAGTAAACCATGGATCACAGGCAGATATGCCGAGCTTGTTCTAACTGCTTGAAGAAATTTGTCTAAGCAATAATCAGTTCCCCAACGTCCTCTCAAATGAGGCAGCCTAGGTTGATTATCTATAAGCCAATTGAAGACTATCTGTCGCCAAGTATCCTCCACGTCAAGCATGAGTTTTAGCCTCAATTATCTCAGATATTTTTATGTCTTCTGCTACGTAGTTCACAATCAGGACGAAGCCAGCTAACCACTTAGTTATGCAGATTCTAGTCTGCATAACATGATGACCTGTAGCTCACATTATAATAATGGCTGTGCAAGCATTCCGATGTGATCTGATCGCATCTCTAAAGGGAGTGTTATGCGGATGGCGACGCCCCCTCCCCAAGACACTGTTTCTATTGAGCATCTGCCAGATTGGTAAGGAGCAAAGCGGCTGCCCGGTTTACACTAGTCGTCCCTGATCATTCCAGTTGCCAAACAGCTTGCCCGCTGCAGTTTTCTTCAAAAAATTGCCCAAGCGGCGATCGAACTCGTCACGATTTCGCCGCATTTCTTCGATGTAACTAATCCGCACGCGAACGTACAAATCTGGGAACTGGCAAAACTGTGACCAGGCTTCTGGAATGGCTTTGATAGCTGCTTGAATGTCGTCAGCCACGGTAAACGGAGCATTCAGATCGGGGAGGATGGCCTGACCGGCGGGTGTCATTAAGCCTTGGTCAATCAGCCAACGCGCTCTGGCTTTATTGAGTTCAGTCCAGTGACTGCGAGGGCGGCGTGGCGTAAACCGTTGAGCCCGTTCGACGTCAGAAGCGCGTTTTTGAATGCCGTCAATCCAACCAAAGCAAATCGCCTCGTAAACCGAGTCGAGATAGGAAACTGTGGGGTAATCGGCGCGATCGTCAAAGATTAGCCAAATTTCGCTGGCCGTATCATGGTTTTCTGCCAACCACGATCGCCAGGCTGCTTGATCTGTCGCACGATAGGTAACCGAAATCTGCATAGTTTCTGCTCGCCAAGTCGATAGCACTGCCGCGCCAAACTAAGTCTGCCAGCCTATCTGATGGGAATATTGCTTACAGTATATTTAATGCCGTCAACCGTATCGTGACAAATCAACCTCAGAAATAATCGCAGCCCTGCGCCCCAAAGCTATTAATATCAACCCAGAGAGCAGCCTGAGGGTTTATGAACGTCCAAAAGATTGCAGCGTTTTCAGATGGCAATACGGGGGGTAACCCCGCTGGGGTGTTGATCGCTGAGCAGCATCCGAGTGAAGCCGAGATGCGTCAGATTGCCGCTGACGTGGGTTTTTCAGAAACGGCCTTTGCGGCTCCCCTGCAAGATGCCTTTCGCGTCCGTTATTTTGCACCCGAGTCGGAAGTCCCCTTTTGTGGCCACGCGACGATCGCCCTGGGGGCAGCCCTGGCAATGAGCGAAGGCAATGGCACCTTTAAGCTGGTACTCAATGAAGCCGAAATCACGGTCGAAGGTCGCCAACAAGGAGAACAAATTTCTGCGGCGTTGCAATCTCCCCCGACTCACAGTGCCGCTGCATCGCCCCAGTTGGTTACGGAAGTGCTTGCCTTGTTTGGCTACACCTCCGATGACCTCGACCCCAATTTGCCCCCGGCCCTTGCCAACGGCGGCGCTAACCATTTAATCGTGGGGCTCAACACCCGTGCGGCGTTGGCCGCCATGCAGTACGATTTGGCCGCCGGTCGTGACCTGATGAATCGCGAGAATCTAGTTACCATCATGTTTGCCTACAGTGAGACGCCGCAACGGTTTCACACACGCAACCCCTTTGCCTCTGGCGGCGTCTACGAAGATCCGGCGACGGGCGCGGCGACCGCAGCGTTTGGCGGCTACCTGCGCGATATCAATTGGCCCCATGGTGGCGTGATTGACGTTGTACAAGGCGAAGATATGGGCATGCGATCGCTGCTGAGGGCTGAGATATCCCCGGTTCCCAACAGTTCGATCCGCATTTCTGGTACGGCTAGAGTGATGGATTCGTAAAATCCATCGGTCCTTCAACACCGCTCCCTAGACCTGTCAAATGATTAGTCAAATCCGGCAATCTAAGCAGCCCGCTTTGACTGCACCCGGAGCCGCATCGAAGCAGGTGGGGCCAAGGTTAAACCGCGGCGAGCCGGTAGCACGGGCCGGGCGTGAGGCAATGCGAACTCAAAATCTTGGAGCAAGGTGGCGATGCCAATCTTAAGTTCCATCATGGCGAGGGCGGAGCCGATGCAGCGCCGATGACCGCCGCCAAAGGGCAGATATTCGTGGGGGGCGTACTGTCGCTCTAAAAATCGCTCGGGGCGAAACTTGCGAGGCTGAGGATACAGATCGGGGCGTTGGTGAATGATGTAGGTGGCAGGTAGGAGGGCTGTCCCCGCTGCAAAGTCATACCCCGCCAGGGTAACCGGTTCGCACAGCACCCGCGCAAAGGTCGTGGGGGTAATGGGATAGATTCGCAAGGCTTCTTGGCACACGGCGGTCAGATAAGGCAGCTGTGAGATCGCCATCGGGTCAGCCTGAGGCCCCAAGTCCGAGAGTTCTGCTCGCAACCTTTGCTGTACTTCGGGCAAATAGTGAATCCAATACAGCAGCCACACCAGGGCAGAGGCGGTGGTTTCATGACCGGCCAACAGCAAGGTAACGATCTCATCATGCAGTTCGGCATCGGTCATGGCTTGACCCTGTTCATCCCTAGCCAGCAGCAGCAGGGTCAAAATATCGGTCTTGGCGTGAGGGTCAACATTGGGTTGGGCCAAGTCGGCCCGGCGATCGCGAATCTCGGCATAGATCAGCTGCCGCACCTGTTCTCTCAGCGCCACAAAACGCCCCCAAGGGCTCGCCGCGCCCCAATCTTTTTGTAAAACCGGAAAAAAGAGAAAGCTGGCGCTGACAGGGGCGGCAAAGAAGTCGAGCAGAGTGCCCATAAGCTGTTGCAGTTCCGCCAGTCGCTCTCCTTCGCGCCACCCAAACACCGCTTGCAAAATCACCCCGAGCGTCAACGACTGCATCGGTGGCCGCGCCAGCAGCGATTGCCCCGGTTGCCAATCGGCACTCACCTGGTGGGTGATGTCGCTGATCAATTGCCCATAGGTGCGCAGGCGATCGCCGTGAAAGGGCGGCATCAGCAATTTGCGCTGTCGCTGGTGAGGCACACCATCCAGTAGCAGAATCGAATGCTCACCGACTATGACCTGTAGCACGGCATTCGTGGGAGCCGACAAGGCTTGAGTGGCATCCAGTAAGAAAATTTCTCGTACCACCTCGGGGGCGCCGACATAGACCAGCGGGGGGAATTTATCACCCCCAATTTGAAACATCGGGCCGTAGCGACGCACGTTGTCGTCCAGGTACTGCGTAGGCCGCAGAATCAAACGTAGGAGGCGGAGGGTGCGCCGCAGCCCCTTAGCCTTGGGACCGTCGATAGTTCGCTGTTGGGGGCGATCAGAAGGGGCAGCATTCTCGGCAATCTGAGTCGTCATGGCGAATGAGTGGGGAGCGCTGAGAGGTTTGTTTAGATTGCTTCGATGATAATCCCTCCCGTTGGTGGCTGGTCTCGATGCAGGGATTGAGCGAGTGGGGCAGCAGACCCATCTAATTGCGCCAATTGCGGTTCGACTGACAGAGCACCCACCTCGGGCTTAATCTCCGAATCCACAGGTCAAAATGCGCAAAAAAAGGGGCACTAGCCCCCTTAAATCTGAGTTTTACGTTTCTCAGGTGTTTAGTACTTGTAGCTTTCAGCCTTGAAGGGGCCGCTCATCGGCACGTTGATGTACTTGGCCTGAGTTTCGGTGAGTTGCGTGATGACGCCACCAAAGCCTTCTACCATGTAGCGAGCGACCTCTTCATCGAGGTGCTTGGGTAGCACTTCAACGGTGATGGCAGCGGCTTTTTCAGAGGCTGGCTTGTCGGCAAACTTGCGTTCGTAAAGGAACATTTGCGCCAATACCTGGTTGGCAAAGGAACCATCCATAATGCGAGAGGGGTGCCCGGTGGCGTTCCCCAGGTTAACCAAACGACCTTCTGCCAACAGCAGTAAGAAATCTGCACTGTCGTCGCTGCGATACACCTGATGCACCTGCGGCTTAACCTCTTCCCAACGCCAGACGCGACGCATGAAAGCGGTATCGATTTCGTTGTCGAAGTGGCCGATATTGCAAACGACTGCGCCCTTCTTGAGGTAGGTCAGCATGTTGGCGTCGCAGACGTTGACGTTGCCGGTGGAGGTGACCAACAGGTCAATATTGCCCAGCAATACTTTATTGATGCTGTTAACGGTGCCGTCATTCTGGCCATTCAAATAAGGCGAGACGACCTCGAAGCCATCCATGCAGGCTTGCATGGCGCAAATAGGGTCGCACTCGGTGACTTTGACGATCATGCCTTCCTGACGGAGGGAAGCGGCTGACCCTTTGCCCACATCGCCGTAGCCAATGACGAGGGCTTTTTTACCTGCCATCAGGTGATCGGTGGCGCGCTTGATGGCGTCATTCAAGCTGTGGCGACAGCCGTACTTGTTGTCGTTTTTGGCCTTGGTGACGGAGTCGTTGACGTTGATTGCGGGGACTTTGAGCTCGCCAGTTTCCACCATTTCCAGCAGACGGTGAACGCCAGTGGTGGTTTCTTCGGTGACACCGTGAATCTTGTCCAGCATGGCTGGATAGGTTTCGTGAATGTGGCCGGTCAGGTCACCGCCGTCATCCAAAATCATGTTGGCATCCCACAGTTCACCCTCAGGGGTGCGGCAGGTTTGCTCGATGCACCACATGTACTCGTCTTCGGTTTCGCCCTTCCAGGCAAATACGGGGGTGCCCGCCGCGGCGATCGCCGCTGCCGCATGGTTTTGAGTGGAGAAAATATTGCAAGACGACCAGCGCACTTCTGCACCCAGCGCCTGCAAGGTTTCGATCAGCACTGCCGTCTGAATCGTCATGTGAATGCAGCCGATGATCTTCGCACCTTGTAGGGGCTTGCTGTCCTGATATTTGTGGCGAATGGTCATCAGCGCCGGCATTTCGCCTTCGGCGATCGCAATTTCCTTACGGCCCCACTCCGCCAGGGAGATATCGGCAACTTTGTAGTCTTGCTTCAGAACTTGTGCAGTCATGGATTCCTTGTGAGTGAATTTTAAGTGAGTGACTTTGAATGAGTGGGATTAAGTGAATACTGACCGCCTTAAAGAGCGGCTTTAAGCACGTCTGCCTTATCCGTTTTTTCCCAAGTCATGTCGGGCAGCTCTCGGCCAAAGTGACCATAGGCTGCCGTCTGACGGTAAATCGGACGACGTAAATTCAGCATATCGATTAATCCCTGAGGGCGCAGATCAAAATGCTCGCGCACTAACTTCGAAATGTCATCGTCGCTGAGCTTGCCAGTACCAAAGGTATTGATGGAAATCGAGGTGGGTTCAGAGACCCCGATCGCATAGGAAACCTGAATTTCGCACTTATCTGCCAGACCGGCGGCGACAATATTTTTCGCCACGTAGCGGCCCGCATAGGCCGCTGAGCGATCGACCTTAGATGGGTCTTTACCCGAAAACGCCCCGCCCCCGTGACGGGCCATGCCCCCGTAGGTATCGACAATGATTTTGCGACCCGTCAGGCCGCAGTCGCCCACTGGCCCGCCAATGATGAACTGCCCGGTTGGATTGATGTGATATTGCGTCTCTACATGGAACCACTCGCTGGGCAAAACCGGCTTGATGATTTCTTCCATCACCGCTTCGCGAATCTCTGCCAGTGAAATGTCCGGGTCATGCTGAGTCGAGAGCACCACGGCATCAATCGCCACGGGTTTGCCCGCTTCATAACGCAGGGTGATTTGGCTCTTGGCATCTGGGCGTAGCCAGGAGAGAGCACCATTTTTACGTAGCTCAGCCTGCCGCTCGACCAAGCGATGGGCATAGTAAATCGGCGCGGGCATCAGCACGTCGGTTTCGTTGGTGGCGTAGCCAAACATCAGCCCTTGGTCGCCTGCACCGAGGTCTTTATCTGCGGCCTCGTCAACACCGATCGCGATATCAGAAGACTGTTTGCCGATGGCGTTAATGACTGCACAGGAGGCCCCGTCAAATCCCACCTCGGAGCTGTCATAGCCGATGTCTAAAATCACCCCGCGAACGACATCTTCGAGGTCGACATAAGTGCTGGTGCGCACTTCCCCAGCGACGATCACCATCCCGGTTTTGACCAGGGTTTCGACCGCTACCCGCGAATGCACATCGTCTTTCAAAATTGCGTCGAGAATCGCGTCAGAAACCTGGTCTGCCATTTTGTCAGGATGACCTGCTGACACTGACTCTGACGTAAAAATGCTGTATTCACTCATGCTGTATCTGGGGGGTAAATCAATAGGGTAAGGCGATAATCGTCCCCATATCCTATCCGTTTTCAGCAATGATCCGTCATTAAATTGAGGATAACCACACTTCTCTACGAGGAACTGAAAATTGCGTCGATATCGATGGCTGTAGTTGCCTTGACCAAAGCGTTGCTCAAACTTCTTCCCCACCCAAACACGACCCAACACCGACAAAAAGCGTTGCTGTTATCGAGCATGTTTATTGAGAGCAGAGTTCTGGCAATGGGTGCCAACCGCCACAATCGGAACCGCTCTACGATTTCTGAAATGAATGCGGCTCACACCAGGATTTCCTTGCGGCCCTACCAAACGTTAGTTTCCATCGTGTCGCTTATCAACCAAGAGGTAGATTGTGCTAGGGGTTTAAGGGGAATGCCCCTAAAATTTTGTCATCGCATGTTTGTTCATTGAGATTGCCGTTGATGACTGCCCAAACACCCCTGCCCAATAGTCCGGATGCCACCCTTGACCAAGTTGCTCGGGCCATGCAGTCGATGATGACGATGGCGCAAACTGGGGCCAACGCGGCGGGTGATGCCTTCATTAACCTGATCTACCCGGCCATTGACCAAGCGACACAACTGGTTGGCACTACCGTCGCGCCGATTGCCGATATCCCCTTTATTAAATATGCGACGGCGGTACCAGGGCTGAGTTGGCTGTTGGCGGTAGTGGGGCAGGTCAATGCCGAAAAGGTCAGTAAAAAGGTCGCCACTCTGCGCGCTGAGCATCCTTTGGAAACCGATGAACAATTGGTGCAGCGAGTGATTAGCAAGACAACCTGGCGTGCTGCTCAAGTTGGGCTGCTGACGAATATCATTCCCCCAGTAGCAGTCCTTTTGTTTGCGATTGATTTAGGTGCGATCGCGGCCCTACAGGCAGAGATGATCTACAAAATTGCCGCAATCTATGGCTTTTCGACAGAAGATGTGACCCGACGCGGCGAAGTTTTAGCGATTTGGGCAGTGTTTACGGGCAGTTCTGGCACGTTGAAGTCTGGACTGAGCTTCTTAGAAATTCTGCCAGGAGCGGGTACGGTCATTGGGGCTTCCTCGGATGCTGCCCTCATCTACGCTGTGGGCTTTTTGGCCTGTCGCTATTACGAAGCAAAGCTCACCCGTGAGCCGCGTTTTTAGTGCAAGCAGCAGTCGTGTAGCGCCTGCGATCGCCAGTCAAATGTCCCAGGCGAAATCCGGTGTTGCTGATTCCTAAGATGAATCAGTCTTTGAAAATCCTTGCCATATGAGGGAGCTGAAATCTGTCTCGCCCTCATTGCAGCAAGCTCGAAGTCCTTTGAGCGGAATCTTTGATTTTGGGACTGTCCCTCGGCTCTGCCTCAGTAAACTTGATGGCATTCACAGGGGTATCGGAGCACCATAGCGCCCGTTGCTGCTCAAACTCTGAACTTATTTAGGTGAAATCAAAGACAAGACTTTTGCCCGCCAGGGGGCAGCACTGAGGGAATTTCAGGAAAACCGTCCCATTTTAGAAAGTTGTCATAAAATTACGGTCGTATCAGTGCGCTTTCCCACGCTTGAAAGGGGCAGTCTGTCACTTCAAGAAAATTCTTTGCGAGTATTAAGTAGGCGGTTGAAGATGAAGAGCAAGAAAATGCAGTTCTCCGTTGGTTTTCTAAGTAAAGTTGCCTCTGGCCTGACGCTGGCATCTACCTTTTTAATCAGTTCAGTTGTCGGCTTGAGTGGGGCTTTTGCTGCCAATGAAGGGCTCGTTCTGCGGGAAACCTCAAACTCTGTCTTGGAAAATGCGGACGGCTGGCTGGCTCAAGCTGCCGACGCCACTATCCTTAACTTCGGCACTGCTGATTATTCAGTCCGGGTTTTTAGGGAAGGCGGTGCCCTCAAAATGAACGTCTTTGACGCGTCTCAAAATTTACTGCGGGTGGACGCATTGCCGACCACCTTTACGGTCCGCAATGGTCGAGGTGCCTACATTACAACGGGCGATTACAGTGGCCGTCAAGCGACCTACGTCGCCGAAGTGTTTCCCAACCGCACGGCCGCTCTACAAATTGTGGATGGGGCTAACACTGTCATCACCAGTCAACCCTCTGGGAACGTCGCTGTTTTTGCCGTACCCGAATCAGACTTGGCCCAAGTTCGGCAAGATACTGTGCTCAATTTTGAGACGTCGAGCTATGCCGTGCGCGTGTTTCAACGAGACGGTCAGCGCTTTATGAACGTCTTTAATAAGTTCACCGGTCAACAAGAGCTGAATGGGACCGCTGCGAGTGTCGCAGAACCGATGTTTCCTTACGAAAATGCGGTTAGCTACGTGGCCTCTGGGCAGAGCAACAATCAACCGGTAGAATACTACGCGCGCATTGAGAGTTCTGGGCGTACATTCTTAGAAATCTTTAACGTCAACGGACAGCGGTTGTTTCAAGAGCCGGGGGTTGGCGAGGTGGTGGTCAATATTCCCCAGCAGGATTTGCCCACTGGCGTCGACAGCATTGACCGGGTGGAGGAGGCCTATGTCGCAGCCGTATTTGGCGACGAAGGTACACTCAATGACGTGAAGCAGCTCTTTCCGGAAGCGTTTATGGATAGCTCGCGCCAAGGAGACTTTATCAATGCTGGGGCTTACCCGAGCCAGGATGAAGCGACCCTGCGAGTATTAGAACTGCGATCACAAGGCTTTCACAACGCTCGGGTTGTCTTCCGCGATGTGCGGTATCGCTAAGCAGTGTTCCTAATTGGTGCGGCGGGTTGGCTCAATATCGGTTGCCTGCGGGCATGGCGATGAGGCAGCCCTCTAGTCAGTCGTATGGCAATAATCTGGCAGTCGCTGTCGCCAAATGGCATCGGCGACCTTGCAGACTTCTACCATTGCTTGGCCGTCATGCACCCTGAGAATGTCAGCCCCGCCTGCGATCGCCGCGCAGCAAGCCGCTGCCGTGCCCCAGCCCCGGGCTTGGGGATCAGGCTGGTTGAGCAGCCAGCCAATAAAACTCTTGCGCGAGGGGCCAATCAGGATGGGGCAGTGCAATCCCTGCAGTTGGCGAATCTCCCGCAGAATTTCTAGATTCTGTGGATAGCGTTTGGCAAACCCAATACCCGGATCGATCGCGATTTGACTGTGGCTGAGGCCAGCCGCTTGAGCAGTTTTGACCTGTCGTTCTAAAAAGTCGGCAATTTCCCCCATGAGATCACTGTAATGGGTGTTTTGCTGCATCGTCTTGGGGGTGCCGCGCAGGTGCATCAAAATAATGGGCACGCCCAAATCGGCCACGGTGGAAAACATTGCAGCGTCAAATGTGCCCCCCGAAATGTCGTTAACAATATCGGCTCCAGCTCTCACCGCTGCTCGGGCAACTTCCGATTGGGTCGTATCCACCGAAATTACCGCCTGAGCCAAATCGCGATCGACACTCTGCCGAATCGCTTCGATCACGGGCACCACGCGTCGCAGCTCGGCCTCAATCGGAATCTGTTCCGCCCCAGGGCGGCTGGACTGACCGCCAATGTCAAGCATATCCACACCGGCGGCTAACAGCTGTTGCGCTTGAGAGATCGCGGCCTCAACCGTGTTGAATTGGCCACCGTCGCTAAAGCTGTCAGGAGTGACATTGAGCACCCCCATGACATAGGTGCGATCGCCCCAACGAAAGAGGTGATCGCGCAAGACCCAAGGGGAGAGGGATGCGATCGTCATGGCCAAGCCTTTGCGGAAGATACCAAGAGCTAGCTTGCCACAGCGCCTACCCAGCCATGAAAATCTAACTGAACTTTTTGTTGGCTCTGGCCGCTGGGATACGCCATTAACCAGCCCCAACGACCTAGAAGATCCCCTGTCCAGCCCGTTTAAGACTCAACGCAGGGCTGAACTTAGATCTTGTGAGATATTTGACCGGTTATGGATAACCGCCCTACTTGCTTAACTTCAAACCGTCACGCTTGTTTTAGAGCGTCTCACGGAGAAGATGGAAGCGGCCTCAATCTGTTGTGAGATGCAGCGATCGCGAAAACAGTCGACGTCTGAAGGCTTCTAACTTGGGGGCCAACTTGGGTGACTCTTGAACGTGGCGATCACATTCCTTAAGCCGCGCTAGCAGCTTGTACATGTGAGTATCGTTGGCAGCTAAGGCCGCTGGGAGACAATCGATTCTTTTTTTACAGGTAGTACAAAGCATGTGGGTTAAACCTCTGCCTGTGGCCTCGGTGTACGGGAATCCTGAGTGAAGCGTCGGTCTATATCAATACAAGCCGAAGTTATCGTTTCCCGAAGGTCAGGAAAGTCAATCGTGAACATATGCGTCAGTCAATGGAAAATTCATTTCCTATCGACAGAATGCCCCACCTTGTCAACAATCAATCAACAGCGGGAAGGGCGATTACTTGCGACACATTTGTAGAGTACACCCTATACATAGTGACGAATTAAAAATGTAATGGCCCCTGATTTGTGTGAAGAAAATTCGAAGAACTGCTGTTCTGTATTTGATCCCCATGAACTGTACGTGTCATTGCAGAACGGAACTCTTTTCTGACCATTCAAAAAAGAACGTGCCAGCATAAAAGTGTCGCAAACGAATCTACAGACAGACAAAAACTATACTTTCTTGAAGATAAAGCAAGTAATTAAAATGTAGATTGCGGTAATTGCAGCATTAGTTACAAAGTTTTGAGATTCTAGGCTTTTTGATGCGATTAATTGCATTCTTCGGTCCCAAAAGAACCGATGGGTAGGCTGAAACGCTTGCACAGACAATCATTAATGACCGGTGTGAGGGTTGGAAGTAGCATTTTTAGTGGATTGACAACCCCCTTTCATCAACCATTCAAGTCAGGTTGTTGATCAATCCTGTGACCTGAGATCGCGTGGGCAGTGAGGACTGTGCGCCGGGTTGCGTGACTGACCACGCAGCAGTCGCTGAGGCCCAATGCAGGGCTTCGGTCAATGAGTTCCCCGCTTGCAAAGCGACCGCCAGTCCGCCGTTGAAGGCATCCCCAGCAGCCACCGTGTCTACCGCCGATACGGGTAGTGCCGGTACCTGGACGATTTGCTCTTGTTCACTGCCGCAGAGAATGCCCTGCTCGCCCAGCTTGATGATGACGGTCGGCACACCCTGTTGCCGCAGCACAGCGATCGCCTCCCGCGCCTGAGCGATCGTCTCAACTGGAAAGCCGACCAGCTGTGCGGCCTCAACCTGATTGGGCGTCAAAATATCAATGTGGGAATAGAGCGATCTCAGATCTACCGTTGGAGCCGGAGCGGGGTCGAGGATGACCTGAATCCCAGCCGCATGGGCCAGTTGGGCGGCGGTGGTAACCGTCGATAGCGGAATTTCGAGCTGCAGCAGTAAGTATTGGGCTGAGGGGAGTTGTCCCTTGAGATAATCCAACTCTGGTAAGCCGACTTGGCCGTTGGCTCCTGGCACCACAATGATTTGATTGGCTCCAGAGTCGGCCACGGTGATCGCGGCAATGCCCGTGGTAGCTGCCGGATCTGAGTTCACGCCATCAACTGTGACGCCCTCGTGGGCTAGGGCTTGGCGCAGGGCTTGCCCATAGCTGTCGGCTCCGACGCAGCCCACCATCACGGTTGGTACCTGCTGTCGGGCGACGGCCACGGCTTGATTCGCACCCTTGCCACCGGCAATGGTCTCAAACTTTTGGCCTGATAGGGTCTCACCCGGCACAGGGAGGCGAGCGGAGCGGACTACCAGATCCATATTTAAGCTGCCAAAGACCACCACTGTCATGGCTGCCTACAACCCAAAAGGATCGCTGCCACTATCGACCTCGGCCTCGCCACTCCAGTCGGTGGGGGGGCGATCGCTGCTCCAGGCCCACCAGGCGGCTTCGCACTTACCGCAGTGATAAAACTCTTGCCACTTGCGTTTGTGTGCTTCGGTATAAACGGGCGATCGACGATTAATCCAAACTGCCTGTGATTCAGCGACGTCAGCCCCGCAGCTAGGACAGCCAAACTGATGGGCATGCACTGCCGACTCGGCCCAGCTCGGAGGTACCGGAG
>ERZ1740065.1083-NODE-1083-length-15875-cov-12.853097_pt1 | contig 15875 bp, 12 predicted proteins | sample MGYA00581738_ERZ1740065 | MGnify/ENA primary metagenome ERZ1740065 (study PRJEB43018, sample SAMN04849749) | marine metagenome | isolation source: floating plastic debris | place: Pacific Ocean | collected 2008-09-01 | study: EMG produced TPA metagenomics...
CTCTCTCTCTCTCTCTCTCTCTCTCTCTCTCTCTCTATCTCTCTCTCTCTCTCTTTCTCTCTCTCTCTCTCTATCACTCTCCTTCTCTTCTTCTCTTCTTCTCTTCTTCTCTTCTTCTCTTCTTCTCTTCTCCTCTTCCACCATCTTTCTCGCTCTATCTCCCCCTAACCATTAGATTGTCTAGAGAATTGTCAGAAGCATTCTACTTCTACGTGATCATTTGTGTGAGTTGTGAACCCATTGGCGTGACAACTAGGACACTCCCTCCCATCCTCCTCCCATGACAACATTACAACGTGAACAGTGGACAACCTACCTGAAATGTTGTTCTAAAAGCGAATAACAAGTTTTTGCCTCAGCCAAAAGACCCAGTGATTTACATCGAGTTTTTCTTGTGATAAGGCCGTTTCTAGCGATGTTAGGAGGTCATTGTTGTTAGGCAGCTCAACAAATGTAGTTTTTACTAGTAAACTAAAACGTCCCGGGTGTACATCAAAACGCAATTCTCAGAAAGCTGTTAATTTATGGGACGCTTATCGTCCTATTGTATGTCATACCAAGCCCTTTTGTGGTATTTAGAAGCATAAATTCAGATGAATAAATCAGGATAGATTGAAAGCGAGCTGCATTTATGAGTGTGTCAACAGTCTCAGATCAAAAAATGCTCTGGTTAGTCTGACCAGCTACTCTCCGTGCTTCTCTCCGCGCTTCTCTCTGCGCTTCTCTCCACTCTTCTCTCCGTGCTACTCTCGGCGCTGCTCTCCACACTACTCATTACCCTACTCTTTACCCTACTCCCTGTCCTACTCCCTGTCCTACCCTCTACTCTGCTTTCTGTTCTAATCTTCATCTATACATCTATTTATCTATCTATCAGTCTCATATATGGGACCTCAATGTTGCTCTCTATCCGTTGCTATATCGAAGAAAGAACAGAGACTCTCGATACTGATAAACCTGATACTGGAGGTTCCAGACATTTTCATGTCATTGAACACTCTGTACCTTACAAGTCAACATATTGGAGGGTCTGGGAAATACAGAAGACTTGAATGGTGTGTCTGCAGTATGGTAGGAAACATAAATCCTCATCCGGCTGTTCAAACTGGAACCAATCTAATAGTCGAGCCTCTTTAACCATTGAGTTGATCGTGTTTCTGCTCAAGATAAAGAAATTTTGTTTACTCACTACCGCCACAACACTGATAGCGGTCATGTAGAGAAAGTGTGAGTAGGAATAATGTCAGACGATGCCCATAATGACTCAGGGATTTCATCATGATTTGTATTAGATATTGGGTTTTTTAATTGACCGAGAGTTTCTGCTATTGAGTGAGTAAAAGTATAAAGACAGTTGAAGATCGATCATAGTGTGCAAAATGTGTGCCGAAGAAAGAATGTGTGTTGTGTAGACAATTTGGATAGAATATCTGCTTGCTACACTTCTGTATATTGATGTCTGCAGTCCGTCAGGAATTTCGCTGTCTGTTGAAGAAACTGCTCCAAAAGCCTTAAGTAAATAAAAATGAGTTAAAACCAGTGAGAACTTTCCTGTAGCATTACAACAAGACCCATAATATAAGCTTACTCTCTCCAGCAGAGCAGCTTTGGAATCTTTTCTCACGTCCATCACAGTCTGAACCCCCACAAGCTGGATTTGGGTTGGAGCAGGATCTTGTTTTCACTTGAAAACTTAATACACCCCAACCAAAACAGGTGCCCAGTCTCCAATCTGTCCAGCCACCATGAACTGTATTGAAACGGAGGATTGTTATAGCTTCATGACCAATCATATCCAATATGGCGACCTATAATGCTTTCTTGCCAACTGTCTATCAACTACGCACATAAAAATTCTCCTGCCGATTCTCAAGCACCCTCCGAGACATTCCCGCATATGCCTAATGCACAGATATCTATGGGCCATTGATAAAATCCAAATTTTTCGCCGTATAATATATGACTGACTGTGCGGAATGATGCGGACGCTGCATCAGGACACTCAGCCTAATTGGTATTGTGAACCTGAACAACCAATTAAAATCCTTTGCTTTACAAGATAAATTCTCACAGCACCCATCATTAGATCCCCATTAGCATAATAAATATGTAGAGAGGCTATGACAATAGCTGGAGCATGTATCTAAACCTGGCCTCTCATGACAGCACATGGAATGAGACACCGATGAGGTGATAACCGTCGTTTCCATTGAAGCTAACACATCATACTATAACTATGGTGCTATGGCTATGGTGCTTACCTGCTGGATTGCAGTCCCTCTCTTCTCTATCATCAACACAGTCACTGTCAACGTTGCATCCTCTGGTTCTGTGCTGCTTTCCGTTGCAGTCCTGAGTACAGTCGGACCAACTGGACCACTCTTTCCATTTCGGAATTAGCTCCGTCTTATCCGTAACTCTTGTTTGCTGTGGAACTAAGACCTTACTAGGAATATGGTCGTCTCGTCTCCTAAAGGGATCGTTGCTATCAACCGGCAACAAGAACGCCATCACGAGCCATATTAGTATCATCATGTCTGCAAAATAGGAGCTATTAATAGATGACAGTCACTTCCTGCTTCATTGACAGGTTAGAATAGTAGCAACTGATTGAGGGGTATTTCATCACCTTACTAAGGATGTGTTACCGAAGAGCGCTGCGTTAATAAGAATTACTATATCTAAAGCTAGTGTGACGTTCCCATATTGCCGAAGTGTGTTGTAAGCGTATCAGTAAGACAGTAAACATATTATCCATTTGGGGGTAGTATGCAAAGCATGATTGATGAGATCAAGTGTATCAGCAATGGCGAGCTCCAAAGAAATCGAACAGGAACCCCTCTGCCTTCAACAACTCACCTGTATGTGCTTCTTGATCCCGCTTCCAAGTGCCAACTGCTCACAGACTGCGATGTTAATGGATGTGATACTAATGGATTACATAGGCTTCAGCTCATCCAGTCAGATAATCTCCTGCAGAGCGTGGATGATAAATGTCCCAACTTCTCAGGTAACTCCTAGCGTATAGCACATCTCCAGCATTTGCTATTTCATTCTAAGCGTCAAATCAGATGAAAGGGGATTATGTTACCGAGCTATTTGATGCGATAGTTGTCGGCGCTATCACAGTCTCTCACAACTAGTGGGCTATATCCATTTCTTTATTGATGGAAGCATGGCTGTTATGCCAAAGTGCGGTATGAACTTGGCACGGCTGTATATGGATTAACTACAACACCGCCGTATCTCCTTTAGGTTTCTTGCAGAAGATAAACCCTTTGATTTTGTATGAGAAGGTGATTTCGTCGTATGTTTTCGCGTCAGCCAGAAATATATTATGCTTTATTGTATTGCAGCACTGATAATTCTGCAGATCGGTTCTCTCATCATCATTGTGGCTTATTTCCTTCTCAATATGTGGAGAGCAAATGATGTGGCATACACTTTCATTGACCAAGACGCTGGTAGATTTGTCCCTATTAGTTCTAGGCTTCGTTTACAATGAGGCACCTGAGCCAAGTTGATTTCATAAAGCTAAATCACACTGCGCCGATAGCCACCGGCCGATGAAAAGCTGCTATCGTCGAGGAATTCATCGTCAAGCACGCTACGTTCACATTGTGGCGATGCTATCGGCCGGTGGAATTATGAATTGAGAGTTGTCTACTCTTTACCCAACAGCGAGCTCAGTAGATTGGTTTGCAAGCAATTTCCTGTTTAGGACACTAGCGAGAAAAATATTCGAATATGGCTAGGATAAAATCAATTCAGCAGCAGAGAAACCGTAAGAGAAAAGCAGCAGCCTTGGTTATTGCTCTTCTTGATGAAGATGAGAGGCAAGTCGAGAGAAGCTGTTGGGTGTCTAACTTTTTGAAAGAAAGAGATAATCTCAGTGCGAAAGAAAGGTAGGTATTTTGCCTTTTCATGTCTAGCTATTATTGCGAAATTATACTAATAGCTTTCTCTCACCTCTTTCAAAGAGTACTGGAATACGAATACCAACGTTCGCTAGTACAGAGGTGAGCGCTAGTTCCGCGGCAAATTAAGAAACGGCTCCCATTGGTCAATGCCCAGCCGATGAAAAATTCTATCGCTTGAAAAGCGTTCTCGCCGATGCATCGGCTGAAGCCAAATCACCGGCTGGATAGCCCTCTCACCCCGCGCAAAAGCGTGAAGGTATGGTATCGGCCGGTGGCTATCGGCGCAGTGTGAATTTAGCTTTAGCCAGGGGGGATTAGGCTTTGTATACTCGTATCACCCGCTACCAATCTGAATTTCCCATGATCAAACGTGGCCAGTACTTCAGTACTATTGTCTCACAAAAACCATGCCACATATTTCTCCCTGGCCTTATTGATCTCAGACCTTAATCTCCTCACCTCTCTAACCTTCAGAGTGTATGTACAGTTGTCTACTCATTCAATTAATGCGCTGGTGAAATGAGCAATAGCAGATTACCGTGCTGCGGGAGTTGTCTTCTCTCTTCTGACTTTTCTTACAACCAGTAACTAACTAGTCCTTCCATTACAATACTGCAATGAACAGAGAATACATCACTTCCAGACATATTGAGCAAAGTTGTTTGAGTAGTAGAGATAATAGAATGTGGATTTCATTTTCTGCACATGACATCAACTTGACTATTTTTACTTCGTTTCCTCACCACTTAATGTCGACTGCTTAAAAGCTACCTACCCAACATGTGTTATGAGATTGGATTATGGAGGTTTCAACTTGGATGATATTCCCTCCAGTTATCGAGTATCTCATAGCCTATCACGCATGATCAGCACTAGCTATGCAAACTTCTCTTTTCAGTCAAGTTCCAGAAGTTAATCCTATCAGCTCTCCAATCTATCAAGATCTGTATGGTCTCCTTGTTTACTAATTGAATGCGATCATGTGCTGCTGAAATGATTACGAGTAAAAAAATACACAGTGGGAGTTGTTTTCTTCTTCTTTGTATTTCTTAGAATTTCGTTCACTGATTTAGTATCTTGAGAATATTGCAGTGAACTGGCAAAGCAGCACTCACTGGCATCTTGTTCCATGTTGCCATCTGATTAGTGGGCAAACTTAGTGAGTGAGTGAATGACAATAGGGAGCATAATGCAAATTTTCTAAGAGACTTTCTCCAGGAGGAGAAAACTCCAAGGTTTGGGGAAACTCTAGCATGAGGTGGTATGGTAAAGCCATACCTGGTGTACCACCGAGTACGGCTCTAGAGTGAGCAATAAACATGAGTGCTATCCTTGCCATTCATGCACGCGTTCAAGTTTGCTGAATATTTTTAATGGATTAGTATCTATTTAGCAAGAGATTCATAAATACTCCTACCATTTTTGCACTTCAAAGTGACTGATTTTAATGGTATAGCTTCGCACAGCGTTTTAAAGTTCTTATCCGTCCTCGCAGAAAATGACTTTAGGTGATTGACTTTGGCTCTGAGGCCTGTGGTTATTGCGTTGCATCAAATTAATCCTCATTCTGTTTCACTTATCCTAAAGGCCACAACATAACACCGGCACATGAAACCCTGAAACCAACTTGCCTACAGATAAGAGAGTATAAATGCCGTCAGAACCATTGCTGAACTTAAAAGATTGGTGCTGTAGCGTCGACAGTGGACAAACCAGTTGGTCTTAAATGCCAGCAATGCAGTAAGATAATTATGGCTTCAACTCACCATTTGACATTGTGACGGCAACGTACGAAGTATAGCGCACCATAGAACCATAAATACGTTGAACTTATACAGGAACACAACCACATAATTAGTCTTCTCTCGCCAGTGCTATTTGGAGTACTTCGCATAATCCGATTCAGATGAAGTGTCCATGATCATTATTCCACATGATGGTTGTCTTGCTTCCTCCTAACATTGTAAGTGACCTGACAACACTACTAGCGATCTACTAGCGATCTACTAGCGATCTACTAGCGATCTACTAGCGATCTGCTAGCGATCTACTAGCGATCTGCTAGCGATCTGCTAGCGATCTGCTAGCGATCTGCTAGCGATCTGCTAGCGATCTACTAGTTATTGGTTTTGTTGAGTGGCTGACGCACAATGACCCTGAAATATTAATAGCCGAGTTTATTGGGAACCTAAAAGCTTGCAGGACATAAGTGGCTCCCCATAAAATGTCGAATAAACATATGTCACAACATCGAAGAGGGGATAAATCTGACTGTGTCCAATAGTGGTAGATATATGCAAATAACATCAGACACTAAGACATGTATGTAGACGTCTGAGGATATAGGAGCATGTGAACTTTGACACCATGATTGATGATGCCTTGTTCAGTGAATGTGTATGTGATACCATCGGAAAGCACCTGCCTCCCCTTGTATCTTTGGCCCCATCAGTTAATGATGCAATCATAATCCTATGAGCAACACAGAATCTTACGTCATCGGTCCCCAACCGAAATAGTATTCTCAAGGGATTTTACATAATCTATCAATAATCTGATGGGTACATTGGTGTGTGACAGTGCGCTTACTAATCAGCACTAATCTACCTGATTCTCAGTGAGTGATCATCAGCATCCTGTACCTCTTGCCATCAGAACATACTCTCTTTGCAAAGCAGTTTCCAAAGAAGAACCAACTTTTGATAACTTCAATGATTGCAACATGGCATGACATCGGAGGGCTGTAATATTTTTACTCTGCTCTTGTTGAACTACTTGATTGTGCAGACCAGCATACAAGATGACATAATGCAATCAGCTAATAGAAGACACAATAACTAGAAATTCCAATGAGGTCATAAATAAGTTAAGAGGGTAAAGGAAGGCTGAAGTAAATAGATAGCTATCACAACAGCTAATTGTGACAAGAATAATGTCAGAGAGAGTGAACAGAAATATTTCCAGCACAGTAAATGGTAGGACTATAGACTATGTATATAACTGAGACCTTGGTCGTAGCATACACGCAAAAAGAAATGGCTGCAAGTGGTAGAGTAAGAATTGTAAAGAGGGCCATTTGTTATTAGACTTATCAGATAATTTAGGAATTTTCTCCTCTTGGGAAAACTTTCTCGGAAAAGTATGCACCATTTCTTTTGATGTTCAGATCCGTATATGACACTTTATCATCCAATCATAGTTAAGACGATCTGTTACTGACATGATGCAACTGTGCTTGTTGATGTGAAGTATTGGTGATAGAAAGCGCAACACTGGAAAAACTACGGGGAAATGGTGTTCGTTCTTGGTTAACAAGCTTATGTCGAAGCAAAAAACTCACAGGATGCTCACCATTCTTGCAAGTATCTATCAAGGTCTTACATTTATGTTTGTAGGGAGGAACTCTGCCATGCGTCATAGACTCTTTAACCTATGTTCTGTATAAGCAGTAGATGTGGTACCGCACGGTGCTATTGTGTGTCGGCTGCACAACAGTTGAAGCCGACTTTATTTCACCATAAATAATGCTCATAGGCAATTTCTTCCTGATATGCAAAAATTATTGTTCCGCTTCGATGAGTGTGGTATCCTTATCAATAGAAAATGCCTAAAGTTTCTTGGAGTTACCGCCAGCTGCACTCAAGCCAGTAGTCTATGAGGCTTGTAAATTACAGTTACGACAAATGTCACAGCGTGGCAGGGCTACGATAGACATGGAAATGCCAGAAAAAAATAAAATGAATATGCCCAAAGGAATGCTGAGGCTGGCAGTTCAGTATGGAGTGACAAAAAAGGTTATGAAAACAAGCCAAACCTACACCAGACAGAAATAGAAATAGAAAAGTCGGTTGAGGGTGTTGTGAGATGAAACGAATATTATGTAGGGAATAGAATGAGACGAAAAAATGTAGGAAGAGAAAGAGATCGATCCTCCATAGAAGAGTATGATGACAGTTGGGTGAAAGGAAGCACATGCAGAGAATAGGTATATGTGATAAGAGCAGAGGAAAAGTAGAAAAAGAAGGAAATGAATGAGAAGAATCACTCATTACTCACCAATAACTATTCCTAGAGAGGATAAAAAGTCTGTTTTAGGCTCTTCCCAGACATCCCATGATGCTGTCACATGTATATCAGTTCCCAAATTATGCAAATATGCTGAGGGATTAGTTGTACGAGGAGGTTTGGTTTTACTTATGAAATGATGAGAGAACGACATCAAGTCTGGACCAAAGAGTGAATCTCAAAATGAATTGATTTAGGAGACGTAATCAATCATGACAACATGGCTGGAGAATCTGATTGGATGACCAGGAGCGCGAATTTATAGTAATCAACTAGAATTTTGTCACGGCGATGATTGATCTTCATTTGTGATCCAATAGTCACAGAGCTTCATCCAGTTCTCAGTCAGTTTGATTTATGGTATCAGTAACTGCCTGCCATCATAACAACAAACAAGTTCCTGAGCCTGTTAACAATTTACTGTCAGTAATGCTGTTCCAACAACTTCATGGCATGCCAGCTTGCCTTGACTGCCTGTATTTTATCATAGAAAGAGTCCTTGCGCAATAAATTCAAAGCTTTGGAAGCCAACCATACCGGTTGACCTGTCGGGCTGAAAATACCGGACTTTATTTTCCAAACATAGAGAAATCATAGCTCAAAACCCCCTACAGCAAAATAACTCATGTGCCTCAGGAGAACATTCAAAAACTGGTAACATATATTTCTGCTTGTATAGTCTGGTATGTAAAACACATTAGTCTTGACAGGTGTGAAGCAAGCGTTTACCTGTTAACGATGGACAGTTAATTGGTCTGATGATGCAATTTACCTATAGGAAAAGTCATTGAGTCTAATCTTTGTCCTCATTGTGGCAGAGAGTTTCCTTTTGGTCATAAGATAAACCGCCAGTTTGATGATTGAAGCAAGTTTATTAGAGCTCAGTAAGAACACAGAAACGATGGAGAATGAAAGTCATGGTGCAAAAACTTATGTAACATTAAAGTTATTAATGAAGCGTCCGTATGTGTGCAAAGTCTGCTCACTAAAAAGCTCTAAGTCAGTATCTGAGAGCCATTACACCAGCCGTTGCCTGGGTAACCTGTTAATTACATGAGGATTGACTTTCCTTAGATGTCCTTGGATATACAAACTCACTTTCGAGGTGAGGCGTAACAACGCTTGTATGTTACGCTTCTTCCATCGCAGTCTGAACCACCACAGGCTGGTTTTGGGTTGGTACAGGATCTCCTTCGCCACTGAAAACCAAACTGGCGATATCCCCAACAAGTGCTGAGCTTCCATTCCGTCCAGCTGCCATCAACTGTGATCAGTTAGATGCTATTTATGGAAACATGACTAAACATGCATCACTCCGCGGGCTTAAGATATTCATGAGTATTTTGGTCACTCTCAGAGCTTTCCATAAAAGGAAATTTGCATAATAATACACTACAATGTACTATACTAGGAAGGCAAGACAGCCTAAAGGAAACCTTTAGACTGAAACAACAGCAGTTGAATATCCCAGCAATACAGCAACGGATTAGGATCAGGGTTAGGAAAATCATCACAGCAGGTCATCGCATAAAATAAAAGCCTCATTGAGAGGACAATCTGATCTTAAGCAATCAATGGAACACTATTTTACCTGCAGGTAAGTGTTCACAGGAGGAGGTCGAGCCATATCAGATTCTCATCAGCGCAGTAGAGATAGATGGAGTGGATGTAGCTAAGAGAGACTTAGGTATCACACAGAGTTTCTAAGCAGAGCCTCTGAGGATATGGATAGCTGGACTAGAGGTGGCTGGTTGATGCGTGAACTGAATTTTTCTGGCAAGTTACATGTGACACAGCTTTGAACATATCTTAGAACTCATTTGCAGATACTGAAGGTAAAGAGATAATAAAAAAATGATGGCAGCTAGAGGTGGTTCCAAGTGTGTATATATTACTGGACGTATCAGTAACATAGGTGCATGCCTGCGATATAATTCACGTTGTGCGGAATAAATACGTTACCGATAATATAATTGTGACTGACATTGAGTATTACCTGTTGGATTGCAATCCCTCTCTTCTCCCTCATCGATGCAGTCGACTTTGCCATTACACTCTCGGGTTCTGCCCTGCATGCCGTTGCAGTCTTGACTGCACTGCGACCAGTCAGACCACTCTTCCCACTTGGGAAGTACCTGAGTAGCATCAATCTCAACTAGCAGTGGTGCTTGAATCAATTGCTTGCTTCGAGTAAACGTGGTGGGTCTCACGAATACTATAGAGCTGTCAACCATCATCACCAGCGCAGTCGTGACTAGGATCTGGTTCATCATGTCTGTGAAAAGAGAAGAACAGCTTGATGAAAATGTTCTGAATGACTCATCAATGGCATATTGGTGCTATGCGATATAAGCCATATCTAATGTTATTTGATGATGTCAAATTATTTCAACCAGCTTACGTTGTGAGCTGATCATATCAGTAATTGACCTGTTTTTTGTCAATCTGCCGTTGATTTTTGCGCACACTGCCACGCATGTGCGCTCACTCTCGCACGTGCTCGAATTTTCCGCATGCACAAATATCTACAGGAGAATGACAAAAGCCCTTGACCTGTAAATATCCATACTTTTTCTGCTCACAGTATTGGTCAAGCACTAGTCTAAAGTGATATAGCCAATATAGGTTCCATTGAGAATCAGATGGTTTGAAGGAGAGTATGAAAACAGCATGGTAAAGAAAACTCAGGCAGGAGATGTGATTAAGTAGAGCAACTGGTTCAGCAGTGCGAACCCCATTCCGAATAGGTTCCAGAGAAAATTCACACAATGTCTGCCATTGTAATCAACTCACCCGCATGTGCTTCCCATTCATACAGCCGAATGCCAATTCCTCACTAATTAGCAACACCACTAGCCATTTTTTATGTAGTTTACCTCATCCAATCAAAGATGATCTTCATTCAAGCATGCATGATGAATGTCCTTGCGTCTCATCTGCCTCTCAACCTATCACACATCCTCAATACTGAAATGCAGTGTTGCTTAGGACAGCAGATTTCAGAATGTGATGTCCTTGACCTAATTTATTTCTGCTACCATGTGACTAGTGCTCACCGTAGCCCATTTCCCACGCTCGCAGAGTTTTATGGAAATCACGTTTCTACTTAGCTGTCTCCAGGCTTCAGGAGCCCTGTGGTACCCGCATACTAGGTAGATAATAATTCGATCACACAACCTGCCAGGTACCTGGACAGTCTACCAGCAAGGTCAAAGTTTCACCTCTCCACTGGGACTTAATGAGAGTATAGGATGCATCTGCTGAGTGGAAACCATTGCACCGGGTGATCAGCCAGAAACAATTATAGCCTGGTTTCCGTATAGCCGGTTCGGATACTTGCAGTTGCTTTATCCGCTGTGTCTGAGAATCTATTTGGAAAGCAAGCTTTACTCGATTGACTCCAAGGATATCGAGCCAACTTGATGGTGCTTTGATACTGTAATGTCATGCTGTTACTACCCATGACTGTGTAGCTCTTCGGACTTGGTTCAATAACATTTCAGCTGTTAGCATTGTTGTTGATGGAATAGAATGCAGGGCTCTCCCCAGGGTGGGCGCATGGGTACTCCGCCCAATGTTCCTAACAATCCCCACAGATATAGCAAGTGGTCAACACAAAAATTGTGATGAGAATTCAACATCAGCGACTACCCATTTAATAGGGTAACTAGCGTAAACAAAAATATCACCATCATAAGTCTGCTGAGTATCGAGGTCTCTCATTGTACTCCTGGTTTTTGTGGCATAATGACACGGTCAACCACAGCTACTGCATCCGGTTGAAACATATGGATGACACTTGCCTTTCACGCTGCCACAGAGATTACGACAGCTATTCTGTATTCATTTCTGCTAGTAGATGTATCCTAGTTGGTGCAGTGACAGTGGATAAGAGTTCACACTTAGAGTATCACTTTTTGAGCACCAGCAGACCATTTCAACAGAAATTTAGCTGCGTTTTGAGAGGAACAAAGACTGCATTCCCATGGCACTAAAACGTTGTTGAAAGATGCGTGATGGCCAGCCAGCATTTGAAGATCTGTTTGCCAGGGTCAGAGGTGAGTCAATTGCTTTTTGATTACCGCTAATTTCGAAATTATGGCTCACCCTGAATGTAATTAAGACTGAGGATGGGGAGTGTGGTACGAAGCATAATGCTGTTTGTTTGATGACACCTCGATTTGCATCTATCCATTGTTTATCTTGACTGCAATCATGCTCTCTCTGCTGAGTTCGAATGTGTTGGAATTTACAATGTTTCTTGGTTGTGCAACGCACTGTCATGATTACCTGTAAGCAATATCATATTACGTTCTTATGTACTGCTTAGATGATGAAGACACTGTTTCAAACCCATTAACGGCACCATCAAAGACAAAAAAGAGAACTATCATCAACTCTAGGAGGCTGTCATACTCTTGCTGGCTTGTTGTGGATGAAATGAAGTTCCTCGAATGCTGTATTTTAGCAATTTTGTTGGACACTCATCTCTTATACTACATCTATGTCTAATTGACAGGTGACACTATGAGTTGCAAGCTGTGCAGATGGCATAATGTTGCTGCTCAGTTCGGTTGACAAACCTCTGATGTGTGAGAAGTCCAAGTTTAACTAGGAGATGCTAAAACAGGGAGGACAGCAATGAATCCCACACCAGAGATCTAGGATAACCTGTAAGTGTTATTTTTGGCATGAACCTCCCTACAATTTTATGACACTTCTGCGTTGAACTTGCCCATTTCTGTAGGTAATGAATGTGACAAAGGAACAAAGGAAGAGGAACAACATCATGTTTAAAGTATTGATTTTGTATTGGTAAGGGCACAAAATATGAGGTTATTCATGTTCTTGGCATGTTAGTGCTGGAATATATTTCCGTTGTCATGATGCTTGTCAGTGAGGGAGGAGAGAGCAGCCAGATGTCTTTGATAAGGTAGTTTGTTAACCTCCACAAGAGAACCCTAGTGTGTAGGTCAGTGTCGCTAAGTTCCCAAAATACTGCTAGATGTAAGACAATGGTATTCAGTGATCTTGACGCAATAAAATCTTCATCCCAATGTTCCGCCTCTCATGATAAAGATTGCGTACTCCCCCCCCAATCCTGGAGAGAGCCCTGGAATGCTTGTTGATATTTAGCTAGTGGTCAGCTTTGTTTCATAGTGCTTTCTATTGTGCATTACCATTTACCTCTATGCCATGACCAACTAGTTCCTGATCGATCTGGAACTAATTGGCATTGGTTCACAGAGTCCCTGTGATTGGGCGAGAACGACATTGCCACCAGGCAGCCTATAGGATTATGCGGGAGCCCGGCAGGAACCCTGAATAGTGAGAAGTAGCTATCAAGCTTTACTGGCAGTCCCTCCATAATAAGGAGATAGAACAGCTATAAGCAGGGAAGTAAGAGCTAGCAATTGTATTGGATATTAATCTCCTGGTTCAGCTTGTTTCTCTGATAAACTAGTATTTTTGCATTCACCATTACAAAAACCTGTGTATTTATCATTCAAGCCAATATAATATATATGCTACTCTCCATTACGAGTTGGTTTCAATGGGTAAGTTTTGACCTGATAGCAAGCCTATACCATGACTCATAGATGATCAACTCAGCACGTTATTCCCAAGTCTAATCTTCGTATTGAGTAGCGGCTCGGTTACCACATCCTGCTTTTGCACACTCATTGCACAATCGCTCAATAGTTGGACTCGGTTTGAGCTTCATGTTCCTCCTATCACATTGCCTGGAGCCAAGAGGAAATGGAGAGCCTATTATTGGCAAAAACCTACTTGGCTTTGACCTCGTGACCTTGTTGACCTTGTTTCTATCAATGCTAACGGCAATCTATTATTTGATGCAGTGCTGGGTAGATTATCAGCATTTCAAATCGGTATATGAAAGAGAGATTCACTTTAATTCAATCGAAGAGTTAATCTACAGTAAATGTGGTATTGACGACGGCCTAAAATATAACCGTTTTAAGTGAGGAAAAATGATACCAGTTGTAACAATATAGTATTGCGATGAGTGACATATAGGCTTACTAAGCTCGATATGACTAAAACGAACATTTCAATAACTTTGCTGTGCAACTTGTTATAAATGCTATAAATACAACCACGTCATGATTACCACGTTTCCAGTAATTGCAAACCTAAGTAGATAATCCCTTGATTTATGTAACTCCTCGTCATTTTATGCAAGCACTTCGTTATACCACCCAGAAGTGCTTGAGGCGTATTTTTATCCACTTCGTACCAACTGAATCTCCAGAGCAGGTGGTTAGGTACCATGGTCCGGTGTGTACAACGGGATAATCACTTCACTAATCCAGAAAAAATAGACATGATGGTCCCAGCCTATGCGTTAAAATATTTCACCTACGTACATCGACGTTACTTAAGGTGAGGTGACTACCAAACTCCAGCACTGATCTGCATATAACAGACAGATTAGAAAGGATTGTTCTGTGTCGCTATCGCATTAATTGGGTTGTGGGTTGGAAATATAGGAAAATGACCTACCAATCAATCAATCACGTACTTCATTTCAGCTATCCTTGTGCTCTAACGGTCAGCTAGTGTCAAGCAAACACAGGATGCTTTGAGTAGGCTAAATAAAACCCCAATCAGATGAGCACTTATGCAATAGGAGCAGGCCACTTTCTCACAGATGCTAGGGCATGCAAGAGAGGATGACTCCAAATCAACCACATGAAACCTGAATAACTACACTTGAGTGGTCTACTTCCAGGTAGTTGACATTGAATTTCAAGTGCCATTGTGAGTAATGATTTTAGGCCTGTGAGTTTGTAGATGTGCTTATAGACCCAAATGGTCTAGGGTGATTAACAACAATACCTTCAGCGAAAATATTCTCAGCGAATAGCCATCTATACAATCATGGATTGTAACCTCATATGGTTCAGCTTTTGGCACTTTTTACTTTTATATCGGTATCTCGACCTAATAGGCGCTTTTTTATGTACGCACTTTGTCTGATGTGCGGGCTTTATTTATTCAGTAGTTATTCCACAGTTTGTAGGCACTGTGTCCGCAGTTAACATCGATGCTGGCAGGCCTCCGTATCCTCTTTGTATCTGAAGGCGGGATTGAACTATTCACGTGCGCCTAATTCGTTGCATCAATACGATGGTCCTATCGTGCACATTATTTGTACGAACAAAAAGCCTTGTGCTATGCGTGTCCATTCATTTCCGGTGTGTTGTTATGGTTTCTTTCCTGGGTAGATATGATTTGTAGCTCTAGATATTAGTCCTTTGATATTAGCTGACGATAAACTACCTGTTATTAAGTTCCTTTGTGAGAAACTACTTCTTAGAATATTGCGATGGGCAGCTATATTGAGCTGCACTAGCTTCGTCTTGGCTATTGCATAGTTCTTTTGTATTGTTAGCTTTCCTGTTCGTATTTACACCTGCTTCACCACTCAAGCTATATAGCCACCCTAATAGTTAAGCACAGTTTGGTAAACAATAAATGGACTTGGTTAAGAGGCTAGCTGGAGGACATTGCCGATTATGTGTCTACGTCTTCTTGTGTCTACTCTGCCTGTGAGCTAGTCTGTGGGTTCTGGATACTAAATATCTATCTGCTGTCGATTGAAGTAGCTGTTATCAGAAGCTGCTTCTAGGATCTACTGTGGGTATCTCTCCACAAGAGCTGTGTTGCTCAAGGCACTCGGTTGCGTTGGCATATTGTTGTCCGTTGTCTGTTTTCTGTGACTATCTATAGAAGGCAGCTAGCACTTCTGTGCATCCAATCCCTGTTTGTTGTAATACGGGGGGGGGGGAAAGCGATAAATTACCCCAAAGGCAAGAAACAAATGGACGGTGAAAGCCCCGCGTAAATAACAAAAACATTTGATGT
>ERZ1740065.1084-NODE-1084-length-15869-cov-11.986088_pt1 | contig 15869 bp, 6 predicted proteins | sample MGYA00581738_ERZ1740065 | MGnify/ENA primary metagenome ERZ1740065 (study PRJEB43018, sample SAMN04849749) | marine metagenome | isolation source: floating plastic debris | place: Pacific Ocean | collected 2008-09-01 | study: EMG produced TPA metagenomics...
AGAGCGACGAGAAGGTAAGAAGAGAGAGCGACGAGAAGGTAAGAAGAGAGAGCGATGAGAAGAAATAAGTTATAGAACAATACTGAATGCAAGGGCTAGGAAAGTGAAAGGTAGGTTGAAAAATTTCATAATTAATACATGACTGTGCTAAAAATCCACATCCATTGATCACAAGAAATTTCATGGTTAAAAAAAAGAATGAACCATGAGCTAAATTTCATGTTAATTAACAAATAATTAGGCAGATTAAACGAAGGCACCAAGAAAACTGCAGACACTCACGTAGCGATAGACACTCACCTTTTGACATTTGATAACGTTTCTTAAACTTTCTATCACTGTACTCAGGTAATGAGTAAAACAACCTGTCTCTGATAGGCGGATTTTCTAATGTACTGCTTCTCAGCAAAGTTGACAATGTATTCACTCTGTCAGATTTCTAAGCGGAGCTTTCTCACACAACTGCTGCATGACGACGATTTTGGACGTATCCATAACTAACTACTTCTGAAACAGATATTGCGATACTTAAGACTCAATTTTTTGTTTAATAGCTGTACTAGAGATAGCAATCCCAATATCAAGGTGGTGTGCAAACCATTACTGAACAGATACAATGAAATCACCCACCAACTGATTGGTGGGAATCTAGAAGCAAGGCAAGTGATCTCCAATAAAGATGATAGAACAGCGATGCAAAGCTGATATAACCAAAATGCTAATTTTTGCCTCTTAAACATTCTGAATGTCCTAGCATGAAATATGTATCGGTCATACTGACACACGTACCGTCATACTGACTCACGTACCGTCTCACAGATATATAGGCTGTTGCGCTACTTAAACTGCCGGGTAATGAAATTTGGTTGCCAATTCAGCTCTCAACCGATAGACTTTGCAATCTGAACAATGGGAAATTCTAGTGTTCCTTTGATCACAGAATCACGTTGCGAATCCACCTGTTGATGCATGAGACTAGTGCTATAAGTGTAAACTCCTGGGATGTGCGGAGATAGCTAGTAGATTAAAATTTGGAAAGTATCTCTCTCAAGATGGCATGCTGGTAACTATGGCTGCATTCTGATCGCGTTAACTGAAGATTAATAAAAATCAATTTCTTAAATGATTAATCAAACATTTCCTTCTAAATTAACCAAGCTCTCAAAATGGTTGTTGTAGTAATATATCAGACCCAGTTCACAGCCGCAGACCAGCCGGTCATGGCTAGCGAGGCGACTGCTGCTAATGGCACAAGCCATAGTACTGCACTCAATGGCTTCTTGACAGTCATCAGTACTGACGTTACAACCTGAGTTTATTGGGACTAATTGAAATACCATCACTAGACCTCTTTTCTAAAGTATGATCTTGGCCATAAACATCCGTTCACAGTTAATAAATTATCAGCCCATGAAAACGACACTAGTGGAGATCATCAATGATCTGTGATGCTATAAGCAGTATCAAATCATTCTTCAGCTGAGAGAAATACCTTGGTATTACCAAAGCTATCAGCTTGTCGATGGCTCAGGATATAGGACCTCTCTTTTTCTGGTGCCCAAATCGCTTTAACAATCAGTTTGTGTAGTTATTATGAGTTGTTACTGTTACTGTATATCTCTAAGCTTCGTCAAATAAACAATCAAATTTGTTCGCACTAGAAGACACGTACGCTATTTATTTATTCAAACACAGCAGGGAGTTAGACGCGCGCTCAGACTTATCATTTGCCGGTATTTGAGGTCATTTATGTGAGATTAATTCAAGATAAACTAAAGTTCAAATTTTTCTATCTTAAAATTAATCGAGAATAAGAATTCTGAAGAATTGCAGTCTTACTGGTAACAGCATGACTACATCAACCCTGGATGATATTGCCACTTGACCTGCGTGTCAAATAGCAAGTTTTTAGTTTTTGCTGCAAAACATTGAAATTAAACAAGGAGCTGCACCACGCTATGAAGTTTAACTTAAAAGCGATAGTAAGGTCTCAGAATTATACTCAAACCTGGTTTAATACACTAAGTGACCCCAATTGAGGGGAGGCAACTCCCAATTCTTAGGAACTTTGTCATATACTTTTACCGTTACGAAACTGATTGAGGAATAAGGTGATCAAGGAACTTGCTCAACAGACCTTGAAGTCATCACCTAAGAGTTTTCCGAAGGTGAAAATATTTTCTGTCGACTGCATAGACATTGCTTCATAATGACTACATGTTCTGCGCGGCTGCATGATCAGTGCAGCCGATTACAGCATGGCTCCATGGCCTGCGTGACTGTGCGATCAGTGCAGTTGTGGTTTCTATATCAGTGATTTGATAGTTACTACTTTCGAGCAGAAGGAATATTTCAGGCAGATATTTTGGCGTTTGTCATTCTCCCATCGATATCTGTGCATGCAGCACATATGTGTGCGTCTACCAAAGTTTAATCATTACTACTGGAGGTCTAGTCAAGCTGAGTTTTAAATTTTCCATGAAATGATGGCGAGGGTGAATGCGGATTGGAGGGATTACAGTGATGATGTACGGAGATATATAGCAAGGAAGAAAGCCTAGTAAGACAATTGCTCCATAGCAGGCTATGGGTGGGGGGAAATCTCTACTGCTGGTCAGGGTAGTTATCTGCCCCACAATCAAGCCTCTAAGTCTGCTTCTCAGTCCACTACCAGTTACACTAGCCTGATAGACGATGAGTACCAATGTCTTTAGATTGCTACACACAGGATATACTTAGCCAGGAATAGAACCCATTACAACCTTGGGACCACAGCAGGCTATTTGCGGATATCTCTGGCTAACAGTTACACTCGCCTGATAGATGATTGTTATCAAGATAGTTTGGATTGCTGCACACAGGAGAAATCTCAACCAATCCGTTCACTGTCCGATCAGCTGCTATTTGCTATTTGCTATTTGCTTGACAAAATTATAGTTTTAGCCAGTTGCCAGCGTATGAACTGATGCTGAAACTAAAATGGTGTGATATCGGTTAATTGTTTGATAAACAAGACATTTCTGTTGATTTGGATATGGGAAGATAGAGAAGTTTCTCTAGTTTCAGAATCTGTGTGGGTGCGTTGTAAAAATATTGATAGTATGGGAGTTACGAGGTAAAATGTTGAGACAACTTCATTACTATAGATATACCCTACACAATGAAACCTGAGCCGCACAAGTGGGTTACATAACCGATTACGTAATAGAATGTGTATTGGTTAATCGCGGTCAAGTCTATAGAAATATTGCATCTGCTGATAGATGTGATGATGTTCCTGATGTTGATTCCTTATTTTCTACGTACTTCCACGTGAGATATCAGTACAAAGATATTATCTCCATGCTCGCTTAAATCCATGGTACATCACTACGAGCTGCATACGTTATACGGTATACAGTTATACGGCATTGAGGACAAACATAAAATCTGCCGACGTATGAATAGCTTGGAAAGTCAGCATCAATATTGTCTACCTAGACCCAATTGTTGACCACGATGACATCAGCATCTGCTGCAGATGTCTGGCTAGCTGATGTCACTGGATGTTTACTAAAAGAGCATAAGGAACATGTGAGCCATTATACGAAGCGATAACTGGTAAGTGTATATTACGCGGCCATATGAATGGTAACACCGGACATACCAGACCACACAGCAAACACATAGCACACAGGTTCCTCATAGCCAGCCCACCTGACAGGAGCTCCACGCTGGTGTTAACATGTACCTAAACCTGTAATATGAGCTCAGTTGAGAGAATCGTCGATGACTTTAAATGATCGCATAGATACAACCTGCTATAGTCGAACAATGATTTGAAAGCCCACCGATCTGGGAAGACACAGAAATGAATTATGTTAAATAAAATACTTACCATGCAGTTAAAGAGCTGCATAGAGCTGAAGAAATTATACAACATGAATATGATTCACTAATTGATGAGCATCTGTCATGCAGTTACCGGGTAGCTGGAGGGTTGGGATAGTCACCACCAGATTGTTGACATTCAGCTGACCTCCCTGGAGATGGGCTTAATGACGGCAATTACTCTAAGTCAAATACATCTTCATCCTCTTTCTACACTGAAGAAAAATTATTTCATGGCTAAGTAGATGCATAACATCGAATATGATTGAGCAGTGTTTCGGTAAACACCTGCCAAGTTTAGGATGAATGTAAGACTACTGTAGGTTCAGCCGACAGCTTCCTTGTGTTTATGTAACGTGAAGGTAACTGTTGTTCCAAGGACGTAGTTGCTAGGCTGCAGGCTCCAAAAGCGTAGCTTGTAGTCATATTTGTCTTTAGACGCCATGAGGTGTGGACTGAAAGTGGACTGTTTTGTGAACACGAGGTTCAAGATTGAGGCGCTTGTAGCATCACTACCCACTTAAAACTGAATGCGTGGTGATGGCTTCACTTCACCAAACCGTCCCACAATGCAGTAAGCTTTGTGCGAAAAGGAAAAAGTGTAAATGAATGAACAGGAAAATTAACCGATAAAAATAAACATGAAGAACAAGGAAGACACGTACCCTTCGTATATTTTTGTTCTTCACTCCGAAAGCTCGACTTTCGTCTTTCTTCTCAGTAAGATAGTGCTCTAACATCATTATTATCTTTCTAGCAGAGAAAGCTGATAGCAAAGTACGATGAACTGCTCATTAGCATAGCATGGTCATGTCATGCACAACCAAGCACGTAATTACAGCATACCTGGGTGATCACTATCTGTAAAACCTTCAGACACCTCTCGGGACAAACCTGCCCCACACTGGGAGCAGAAGATACTGTCGGGTTGAGTCTGAACTCCACACTGTGTGCAAAATTAAGTCATTCTTGTAGTTTTCCCGAGAGGTAAGAAGCACAGAAAGAAAATAAGTCTTGAAGCGACTGGGAAACGTGATAATGGTGTGAGGTAGGCGTAGTAGTTATACGCGTATTAATACGTAGCATTTGAACTGAAGTGTGAAAATGTGGAAAATTTAGGATTTCGTAAAGATTTCTTAAACACCTGGAGCGCCATACCCGGGTAGATTCCTGTGAAATCAATTAACTGGGCTGTCCCTCTAGTTTTGGCTGTTATGATTGGTTACTGGAATCCAACGGTTCCTCCTGGACACACCGCCACACGTGGCTGTCTGTCACCACAGCGAACTCATCAACGTACCAATGTAGTGGATGGCATAATGTATAATGGTATAATGTGGTAGTAGTAGGCAAACAAGGAGTAGTTTTGCCTGAACTAAGATGGAGGTATGAGCGTGCTTGCTGATGATTATGAATGATATAGTGAATTGCTATTGTGTCAACAAGTTTGTCTCTACTCTTGATACGCTTCTACACTGTGTCCGGCAATGGGTGGGTTGTAAATATCAGTGTGACTTCCATTTAGGTGAAGTATATTTATATCTAATTTCATCAGAATGTAGCAGAGAATTGCAGTTGCATTCATATCCCATACATGTCTAAAACTTGCTGCACACACACAAGCTCTAACTTCCCATCAAACCATATGTAATGTTAGCATAGGAGGTCGATCTATCTCACTTTCAATCACTATCTTCATATCAACTCAGATGAGATCTACTAGCTGGGTAGACTATTGAGCTGCTCAAAGCAAGTTGGCTTGGTGTACTTTGTGATTGCGGTTGTCAGCACTGCCAGTACTGCCATCGCTTCCACTTGCCCAATAGCTGAGCCGTCAATCAAAACTAGCCGGCAGCCACCTAAAAATTTGAACACAATCGGTCCTAACTATCTTTGACCTTGATTTACTGTAATATCACTGGGTGTATACAGCCAGACCTTTCACCAGAATCACCCAATGAGGGAACAGAACAACTGAGCCAAGTTTGAGAGGTATCCAGGGATTTCGACAGGAGCTAGGGCTAGCTAAGTGGGAGCTGAAGGCTAGTTGCTGATCAGTGTTAGCTGGGCACCATAATGAGCATGCTCGCTTCTGACTGGCTGCCTTTATAGGTTTATAGTCGCTCCAGGTTTTTAAAACAACGTAAAATACTTGCTGGTAAAAAAAATGTAATTTATAATTCGTTATTGTACAAATAATAAGCACTGCAGCATAACAACGATGGAATTTGATGTGTTACGATTGATGTGTACGCAGATGTATAAACAACACGTTAGATCTGGTAACAAGGTGGGGTGCTGTGCACGAGTGATATTTTCGGCGTGTAGGGGAATTCCCGATATGCATGAGGGGATTTCTGTGTCGGAGTGGAATTTCCCTCCTGTTTGAGATATTTAGTTATGAGAGGAAAACTCGTGTCAGAGGTGGTAAATTGTGTGTGACATTGCAGATTGCTGTTTCAGAGGTGATAAATTCTGTGTAAAATGGTGTTTGAACCTAGAGGCGGCAGCTTTAGGCCACGTTGCAGAACTCTTTTTTGTCTGTACATGCTTGAACGTATTGTCACACGCATGCGTAGAGATACTTCTATGGGAATTCCGTTCTGAAACTGGCTTCAGGTGATGATTGTGAGCCCTTCCTTGCGAACTGAGCTGTTAAAAATATGTTACCTCATAGTCAAGCGCTTAGATCTTCTTTCATACTGTAATAGGCTATTTATTTTGTACTGCTAGCTTCTGTTGTTACGTACACTTGCTATGTGGTTCTAGCTATAAAACCATCCTCCTATTTGAATAAATGGATTTGGGTAAGAGACCAGCTGGAGGCGGTGGTGATTACGTGCCTGCCGCCTTCTTGCATCTACTCTGACTGCAAGCTAGTCTGTCAATCCTGTCATCAGGAGCTTCTGTAGTATGTACTGTGGGTGTGTCTGGTATCTCAGTGCAAGAACTGTTTTGGCGTATTGTTGTCTGCCGTCCGCTCTATCTATCACATGAGGCTAGCACTTTGGTGTATTCCAATCCCTGTCTGTTGCAATATGCTACCTTTATGCATCATTTCTACATCAACTGGATAAGGCTGATCTGTGTCAGACCTGCGTCCATTACAATACGCTACTGGTGTGTTTGTATTTCTGCTTTAGTTTTTGCAGTTACGCAACGTCACATAATGACATATATTTTCCCCGTTGCCGGAGACAGTGTTAATATAGACATACCGCTATGTAATCACATAAAATGCTTCGTCCCTGCACTCAGGCAAACTGACTGACAATTACACACATTTACAGGAAGATGGTAAAGTGCCGGTACGTTTGTGTTGACATGTTGCGTGAACGGGTGTGTGTGTGTGTGTGTTTGTACCGATGGAAGCTGAAGAACATTTCCTGGCCCGTTATCAGAAAATCTGGAGCCTGCCATGTTTGCTCATTGCTGTTATACAAAAGCCGACAGTCGGAAATTTATATTACTGTGATGATGCTCAGTTTTGTTATGTTGTGGGAAAGGCAGATGTATGCATAATTAATAGAAATCTATCCAGAATCAATCTGAGGTGTTGCAGCATAAGATAGCATCAAATCAGAATTACATCAACGATATAGTATGGCACATGATGGTAATGGCGGATAAATGAGATGACAATACATAAATGTTGTGTATCGTGCTGTGTCATGCTACTCGTTATTGGTTTTGATATTGACATGGCTGCAAATTCATTCACGTATTATTTATGTAAGGTAGTACCATTGTTGCTATTCCAGGTGATTCAGCTGCTCAAACTATGCTATGGAAGGAATCAACATCCTGATCCCTTTCTGCATCACCAGTTAAAGCTGGTTGGTGTCAGACATATGTCGATTAAAAGATGCGAATTGTGCATTTGCAGTTGTGCAATAGTTTTTGCAGTTGCGTAATGTCTGGCAATAATAAATATCCTCCCTCATTGCTGGACACATCCTCATGTATGTAGATTGCCAAGCTGCTGTGTAATTATATGAAACGCAACTTCCCAGCACTCAGTCAGACAAAATGACTGACAATTACTTACATATGTCCATTTAGGAAGTTGATAATGTGTCATTGCACTTATGTGTGAAGTTTTGTGCACCGATGGAAGCTGAAAAAAAAATTGAATTGCCTACTATGGGGAATGGTGTGTCTACCATGCTGTCATGCAAGCGCTGACGCTGGATATTTATATCCATGGTACTGTGCTCCAATTTTCCATTCTGTGAGAGAGGCGCATGTAGTCGAAGTAAATAGATATTTCTTTGTGATCAATCTGAGGCATTGAAGTATAAATTAAAACTGAATTATATCGTCGTAAAAGTATGGTGCAATTGATGGCTATCACTGATAAATGAGACGACCATCCATAAAGGTTGGGTATCGTGCTGTATCATGTTATTCACTTTTGGGTCTGATATTGAGATGGCAGAAAATTTATTAATGTATTATTTATGTGATATAGTACCATCGTTGTAATTTCAGGTGATTGCGCCGCTCAAACCGTGCCATGGAAAGAATGACTATGAGGGTTCTCTGCTACCATAGCTGCGCAGGAAAATTCGTCTTCTAAGCTGGAATGCAAGTGCAGCAGCACACCAAGAGAGTCAGGCTGACTGACACATGACCACACCAACGATAATGTTGTAAAACCTGCAGAGACATCAGTGTAAATTAACGCAACTAAAAAACTATGCGCTGTCAGTATTTCTGAATTATCTGTCATTTATTTATGAAAAATGAGTGCAATGCTCTTCCATGATGAGCTTATCAGTTCTGATAGTAGGAAATCAAAGTAGTCCACAGTATGACGGCTAGTATTGGGTAAGATGAAGAGGCTTACAGTGTCACATTGACACTGGTGCCACAATAGCCACAATAGCTGTTGAGTTTGCAATGCAGTACAGCCTGTAGCAGCCTATGATCCACTCGAGAGCTTCAACAATGCTGCTTGTACGCAGGAAGTACGCATAGCGTGTATAATAACGAATACAGTTTTTCAAGCGAAGCCAAAAATAGTAGTAGTGGATAGCAATGTGATGCTGAAAATTTTCATGCATAGTAAACCAAGAATATGACTGATATCTGATACGTGAATTTGGGAAATAAATCTGATTGTTTGATGTTATGGTTGGGCATCTTTGAGGGTATAGCTGTTGACCTATATAGCAATGATGGCTGCTGACTAGAGTCAATGGATGTCAATGAGTGTCTGCGGAAACTATGAGAATAGGCTCTTAGCGGTCTTAGAAAAGATAGGAACAAGTTCTTAGAATGGAAGCCTATCTGTTCCCTATGCGATCATGGGGACGCCTAACAAAGCTGAGGATCGCCTGAGCAATCGCACCCAAGAAAACTTAAGTCGGCCTATGGTCGCTTAGAATTCCCTAGGTATTTCTAAGATTCACCCTATGCAGGCCTTAGGCAGCCCTGAGGTGGGCCTAGAAGCTCATAATTGTAATGAATCATTACCTTTGATTCATGGAGAGTGCTAGAACAGAACAGATTTTGGCTATACCTGAACAAGTCCATTTGGGAGGGCTGTCACTGGTACAGAACCATGAATCGAAATATTGCCATTGCAGAAGGGAGCTGAGCTAAACCTAAATCTCTGAAAGAAAATTTTGAGCTGAACTGAACTGAATCTGTAATTCTGAGAGAGGATCTGAACTGAACTGAATTTTACGATCAGGGAATCATATTGACGGGAAAATGACAACAGCGAAAGGTGCTAACTCACATTTTACCCATATTTTGATTATTTGGTGATTGAAAATCAAAAATATGATAAATGATGCCGCTGTAAAATACAATGGGATATGATGAAGATACACTTATGCTGGCAGATTGATGTGGTGTATCTTTGATGGTGTAGCTGTTGATCCACATAGCCGTCATGACTGCTAACTAACAGTGACGAAACACCAGCGGATCTCAACCAAATGTGCTGATATTGGTGCACAGCATGACAATAAAACCTTAAAATAGACCTCTGGCTCCTTATGTGAGCCCAGGCAGGTCAAACTAAACGGATCATTACCTAATACATAAGATCCGACAGTGCATAGGGCAGCACAAGAATCTCTATGAATTTTTATGAGCCGCTCCATGGGTATTCATAAACAGGCCGACCTAAAATCAAAACTGCCCAATTATTTGTACATATAGACTGGTCATTCTTCAACTTATGGGAGTGACTCATAAGATGAGATAATGGACGCAGATTAGCGCTCAGGGTTAGCACTGATGACTGAATCTGTTTGAATCCGAAACCACCGTAAGTAGCCAATTAATGGCAACCATCCCTACTTTTTGACTTTAAAGCAGCGCACTGAATAGCAGGAAATGGAACAATAATTCATCGTCCTTGCTGATACTATCTGCTTCGATGCCAATGGCTGAGCTGTTGCTGGCTTTGACTGTATCAGGAAGTTCCTACCATACTGAGGGTTGACTGTACAATGGGTTGTATATAAATATACCAGGCCATGCCGGTATCATCACACACAACCACAAACTGAAGGTAAGCAATCGCAATCTCGCACCATCATGATTAATAGTCCAGTTGGGTAAGATTTATTTTCGAACACACTTGGAATGTTGTAGTCAAAGTGTTCAAAGGTAGCCAGAAGAGCTTGTGACACCAACTCAACATAGAAGGAAGACTTTTCCATATTATCTCTGTATGTATTATAGATAAGAAATTTCACAACATTAAGTAGCTGAGCAACCTCTGAGTCATTATGAAGACGTACGTGCTGCTATTCGGAGTTATGGCCTCCGCTGCTCTCCGTAAGTATGAAGATTCGACGAGTCAAGGTCTTAGAGCTTCTCGGCAATAAGCATTTTGCTCCACATATTTATAGTGGATGCGAAGTACTTTGGTTGCTATGTTGATCAGCACAGCAGAGATCTGGCAGCTGTGTTCACTGACCTGGGACACAACAATGCTGTCCACACCTGCCAAGCACTGTGCACCAGCAAAGGTAAAGTATGATTAAACTTTTTTCGCAATTTAAATTTGCCAACCTGGTGGTGAATGATGATGTCTGAAATTTTATTTCATAGCTTAAAAGTATGCAGGTACTCAGTACAGAACTCAGTGCTTCTGCGATGACAGCTTTGGCAGGTACGAAGAGGTGGCTGAGAGTCAGTGTAACGCAAAGTGTCCCAAGGAACAGCAGCAATCATGTGGAGGAACTTGGAGGAACTCTGTCTATGACACAAACTATTTGGGTGAGCTTGCTATCTTGTTCATAAGGCAAAAAGTGCAAATCTAGAAGTATATTTACTCGATATAATTCACTGCGAGTCTTCCCCTCACTTTAAACAAATACGATTACAAATTATAGTAGTAATGATTTAGCACTCTAGGTGGATATATCATGACCTGTATTGGTCTTGCCCATTATTTCTCAACACTTGTGAATACTTACATGCAGGTTGTTGGAGAGACAGTCTCACTAGAAGTCTGCCAGTCTTCACACAGATGGGAGCTACTGCCTCCGTGGAAAGATGCATTGATATCTGCACAACTAAAGGTAATCCTTGTCTGGAAGAGATTCTCTAATCCATTCAGTAGAGCCTCACTCAACATCTTCAATAAGAACTAGTGTGAGATTTGATATCTCATCAGAACCCCTCAGTGTTGGGCCTCATGATTACAGGATACAAGTATGCCGGCGTTCAATACGCAAGCCAGTGTTTCTGTGGAAACGATTTCTGTCAGTACGGCGAGGTGGATAGATCTGAGTGCAACCAGACCTGCAGAGGAAACAGTCACCAGAAGTGTGGAGGAACATGGAGGAACTCAGTCTACAAAACTCGTGCTTGCCAGAACTGCTAGATGGTGAACCTCAACTAACTGATGACATCATTCCAGTTATTAGTTAGATATGATGTAGAAGTGTTCTGTTGCGCAAATTCAATACTGAATTCAAGGCAGACAGTTGAATGCAAGATATTTTGTCTCATTTTTAGAAATTCTAAATTTGTTATAGCGCTTGCTCAGCTTAGCAAAATAAAGACTGCTAATGAATTGGAAGGCTGAAGATGAAACTTTGATGTAACTGTGGTAACCAATGCTGACTAGTTGACTTTTTAGAGATGGAAAAGCTATTTTCCAATTTCAATCAGTTAGCTAACACACCTGCCCCAGTTCCTGTCTGTTGCCAGTGTGAGTTTATTTAAGTTGGCTCCAAAATATATCGGATGTAGAAGTGGGAGTTATCTGCTCCTGTGGAAGTGTCACTCTATGGCTAATGTTTGTTGTCATTCAAGGATATCATATGCTCAGCTAAGACAAAATTTCTTCAGGTTTTATGAAGTGAAGTTTAACAAATACCGGCAGTGAGACAAGTAAGTACAATCACCATTACTAGCAGCGTTAGCCTGGGAGCTACTTCACGCTTTGAGTATTCCAATGAGTATTAGTATCCTGATCTGTTAGGTGTCTGGTCACTGTCTGGAGGTCAACATCACCGATTCAAGCCGGTAACTTTTCAAGAACATGGGAGGTTATTAGTGAAGTCACTAGTACTGGTCTAAGTGAAGACAAAATTCTGGAGTCGCGAGGTTTTGGATTGACTCGTACACAATGATCTACCCTCATTTCTGTCACTGAAAAGACTGTAAGTAGTGTTTTTAACGATAGGAATCAAGTGAGACACTAGATAAAGGTATCCTATAGTGTTCTAGAGCAGCAATGGTGAGTAAAAAGTTTGACTGTGCGAATGAGGTGCACACACCCCTAGAGACTCATCTGAATCTGCTGCTCATGTCATAGTCTACATAATTGGATGGTCGGAAGCTTGCTGCCACTCTGATATTGTTACACTGTTAGATTGGAGTGAATGAACATGATGTGCTCTTTCATAGTCTGAAATCAGATTGCAAAACGGACCGCTAGATACTGACATATATGAGAGTAGAGATGTGAGAGGGTCGTTCTGACAAAATTAAATGGTGGAACTTTCTACTTCACTTAGAGCTGGTAGAAACAGATGTATAGACTTTGTTGTGTTTTCCAGAGTTTTACAGGGAGAAGAAAACTCTTAAGACACCTGCTGACGCTGGGTAACCACTCATGCAAATACGACAACATTGATGGCTGTGATCCTCAGTTGGCAAAAGAGAACTTGACTACCCTTACACCATCCGGGCAGGGGTCTATCCAGAGAAGGAGAACTAGTGGGTGTGTACGAATTGTGTTACTATCTGAACTCTGTTAGCAAAGAAATTTGTCTCATGAAATAAAAACAAGGGTGCATTGGACCAATATGGTGTCGAGTGTCATAGTAGTTATATGTAACTGAGAGGCCAATTACTACCATAAATCCATCCTTTCAATTTGGTATTAATTCTTAATATCAAATTCTTTAAACACGCATTTCAACGGATCAATCTAATTCTAGAAACCAGGAGTCTTGGCAGTTTTACAAGCCGGAACTTCAACTGAAAATGAAAAAATCCAATCAGTTTGCTGTGATCCATCTCCTAACATTTTTGCATACCTGAGTTTTGTAGACCAACCTGCAGCTGTGTTCACTGACCTGGGAAGCAACAATGGCGTCCACTGCCAAGCACTGCGTACCAGTAAAAGTAAAGTATAATTCAACTATTCCCTGCAATTTAAATTTGCCAACCTAATTGTTGGTGGTGAATGACAGCATCTGAAATTTTTTTTCACAGGTTACGAGTACGCAAGCACTCAGTACAGAACTTCTGTGATGACAGCTTTGGCAGGTGCAACAAAGTGGCTGAGAGTCATTGTCACACTAAGTGTCCCAAGGAACGGCAGCAATAATGTGGAGGAACTCAGACTACTGAACTTCGACTGCATGAGTGCGCCAGTTCTCTAAGATATTTTTGAGTTGGGGTTGAGAGACAAAATATCCAGGGGTAGATTCAGGCTAAGTTCACACAGTAGTTTCGGTCAAAAAGTCTGCCTCAGCTATTTTTCTTTGGCCAGTAGTAAGTAGACAAATAAACCACAATTCCACTCAATGCACAGTCATACGAACATGAGCAGGCATTACTAAAAAATTGATGACGGACTTCTAGTTCCTGAGATATCGGTTAGAGAAATTCTCTCTGCGAGATCGTTTTTTATGCCCATACCTAAAAAGAATTGCTACCAAAGCATCAGGAAAAAATTATTTCACTGGAAAAATGAAGTTGATGCATAATATATGGGCTAAGCTCTATATTTCGGTGAAATAAAAACTGCAACTCAGTCCAAATAATGACAATAACAATGACAATGATAATGACAAATGACAAATGACAATGACACTGACAATGACAATGAAAAATGACAATGACAAATGACAATGACGATAACAAATGACAAATGGCAAATGATAATGGTATCAAAGCTTCATGAAAGTGTGAAGTACACAAAATACAGTGCCGATACTGACTGACACTTTTTCTGATGCTGAAGCCGCCATTGTGAATTAGTACAGTTGATGACAGTTCCACTCAGTGCTATAAACTACTCCCGACTTCTCCAAGACAAATGTCACAATAAAATTAAAGCTCATGATTTCTAGGGTTGTTGGTAGATGTGTTCACTACAAATCTACATAAACCTGGCCACCAGAGTAGAGAGCATCAGACGTTAGCCATTAACTGTAGCTGGTGGAGGCGCTCATTAGCAACAAGAGGTGATGGTGGAAGCTCTGCAATAACTTTCATCCAATGCAAGCTGTTATAGGCTGGTGTTGTCATCTGTAACAATCATTGCAACTTTCCAGCAACAGTAACAGTCCATACAGTTATGAATGCGATTTTAAGCCACAACACTGCTGAAGGACAGGATTTGATAGCATGTGTCTAACCATAGCAAAAAAGCTCTAGAAATTACGCTCATCATTCCTTATGTAGGCGCTGTCTTCCCATTTAATGGACTGCTATTGTTAGATTGCCATTGTTGTGATTAGTTGATGAGTTTTGAAGACGATGTTAGTTGTTCCATGGCGATCAAATCTGGTTCTGCGGTATTTTCGAGTGGTGACCGCTATATTTGAGCTGCACTGTGATATCCGACGATGTCGCAACAGAAGATTTACCAGACATTGTCGTTAGTTGTCACCACTATGCCTCCAGCTGATGAACCTACAGTAACTTTGATGTGTTATTTATGTCACAGACAGAGCTGGGAACTCGAGCTGCTGCTCAGCTGTATGAGGTGTGACCCAAGCAGGCGAACGAAAACACACCGGCGCTGACTGATGACCACAGGGAATCTAGTACTGAAAAATTCATTACGGTGTCCATGTGACGTCACAATGACACCATTTGCGAGATGATGCCCAACCCCTAAACTTCAAAATTCAATATCTATTGGCTAGCAGGTTTTCACAACTGACCAATCATAGCATTTGTTTATCCTCAGCATGACAGAGCACACGTTTGAGTATCGCAATGGCGGTACTCTACCTTTAACTTGACTCCAGTGTGACTCAAGTCACTAAATTGACCACTTGTGGTCACGTTACACTCACAGTTACCATCACTTGACTTGAAACTTCACCTCTGACCCCAGGTTTTGACTCTACACTTCACTAGATTTGTGAAATACTCTTACTGATTCGACCATATTTTGAGAGTCTGCACAACCATACAAGTACGGGTAAGCTTATGCAAAGACCGATGCTACAAATACACTAGACCAATCATATAGCTTCTATTCACGAATACATATGATATTTATGTCATATAGCGAGCAGTATTACCATTATTTTGAGAAGAAATAGCTCATAACACAATTTGGGAAGCGTTGAAGAACACGCTGAGAACACGAACGTAAGGAAAATGACATCACAAAAGTCCTGCTGTGTGTTTTTCGCATTTTTTACTCTTCTATTGGTAGGCGCGCCGCAATCATGAGCCGGTGTTACGCCGTTGTTACGCCAGTGCTACGCCGGCTTTTGTCCACAATTATTAAGCTTTTGCTGCACTTAAGCCGGCTTTAGTCTAAGCTTAACATC
>ERZ1740065.1085-NODE-1085-length-15858-cov-11.762893_pt1 | contig 15858 bp, 11 predicted proteins | sample MGYA00581738_ERZ1740065 | MGnify/ENA primary metagenome ERZ1740065 (study PRJEB43018, sample SAMN04849749) | marine metagenome | isolation source: floating plastic debris | place: Pacific Ocean | collected 2008-09-01 | study: EMG produced TPA metagenomics...
TTCCATCAATGATTTATTAGTAACACTGCTAGTCATAAGTTCTAGTACTAGAGACGCGCGCGCTTTCTTTCGAGAATCCATACATACATTGCTCCGTCTTTTGTCGCGGTTACGTCACATCCCGAAGTGGGCGGGGAATAAAATAAGCTGTACCCACAGGAATACGAATATATTTATTAGGTTTGCGACAGCCGCGTTCGCTACCTCTGGACAGAGTTTTGTCCGACTGAAAATAGCTTTGGACATGTCACAAGGTCGCGAACTCGCTTATAGACCCCGGGCATTATTTAGTGTTAGTGAGTCACACTGCTGAAATCCGGGCAGTGTGGGTGGTCCTAACTTCGGAGGAACAAAAAAATTGTGGCGATGCGATTGTACCCTAGTATTGGTCAGCTGGGCATTCAGAGCCAGCTTGGTTGACAAATGCTGGGAAAGCTATAACTCCCTCCACCATTGAGTAGGCCCTGGCAACCAAGGGAGCTCATTAAGAGAACGAGATGCGAGATACGCCTCTACTTCAGGGTTTGATTGGATAGACACAGCAATAAGTCTCGATAGTAAGTGCATGCGCAAAACAGGTGCAGACACATCGATGTAACGAAGGGCACGTGTTATCTGTATTGAGTCGATGTGCCTGGAAAAATCTCCTAACGTAGCAAGTTGCCAGCAGGAACTAGGCTAGCAAGTCTTTCTGTTCAGCCCAGGAAATATGAGAAAAAAAGTTTGCCTGATGAGTGGAAAGCTAGGCAGTCAGCGTGTCAGACAATAAGTATAAAGCAAAATTCTTAGAAAATGAACGTAGTACAGAGAGTCGTCAACGGGAACTGCTTAATTCAGATATTTCAGTTATTTAGTGAACAATACGTTGATAATGTACGCTAAGTTGAGGGAACTGTGGTGGATACCTAGAGACTGGGGATAAAAAGGGAAAATGGGGGACCGGATGTGTCAAAATGAGGCGATGGAGTTGATACATTGGGCTCACTGGTTAGGGAGCATAGATTTGTCATCTGACTTTTCAGAGGATGGGGTCATGTTTCCATCCACGAGCCCGATCGCCATCTCGGCCTGAGCCACTAGCGATGCGAGGCGGCCCGCCCTCAACAGCTCCACGATCAGCCCTAGGGCAAAGTGGGAGCTAGCTGTTTGGTAAAGGGACGTGGCCTGCGGTAGCAGCCGGTGATGGAAAGCATGAACACTCAGCGATGTGTGGGACTCCTGGTGTGGTCTGTCACTAGAATGCGCAAGAAAGGGGAAAATAACAATTAGGTGAGGTAACAACATGGAGTTTGAACAACAGACAGGAGAAATGTTGGCTTTCACTAATTGGATGTCGCTGACTCTGATTTTCAATAGTGACGCAGAATGCCGAGGTAATCAGAACATAATGTTGTCATCAGACCATACTAAGAAAGGATTATGACGCATCCTTACTTGGACTAATAGTGCCAGTAGCCGAATACATTCTAGTCTGAGCCATAGATACCTATTTTTAAGAACAATGCTTTATTCCCTTTTGATCTCAGTCAAGACTTGAGTGAGCTTCTCCCAATGATCACATCACAGATTCACTTGTGTGGGCCTCAGCGTCTGACCCTCATACTGTATGTTAGATCATCAGAGTGAGTATACCTCATTATTAATCGCACTGCGGTCGAGTTCACTGCTGTCTCCAGCATTGCTTCACATCACCACAACATACTCAGCGGGAAACAAGTAAGTTCTTTGGATCAGACTCCTTTCTAATACGTGAATCACCATTGATCTCTATGTAACGCACCTGATTACCACCATTTCATGCTTTTGAGAACTCTAAGTCGACATGTCCTAGAGAACATTGAGAGAGTATTCGGCTTTTGTTATTCTCCCGTAAATATCCGTGCATGCAGCACATGCGCGAACATGTGGGAGTGAGTGGGAATGCATGCATGTGAACTCCACATGCGGCAGCATGCGTGCATATGGGCAGGAATGAGCGCGCATGCGCACGGATATCGACGGGAGTTGAGTATTCATATATATTTCATTTCGTTATCATACCTCCAGTTTTGCTCCACACCACGATCACAGACTCTGTGTTCACTAGTAGGTTTTAACATCAGACTCGGATCGCATGTTGTATGATAGTCAGTACTGATACGGTAAGAAGGTCTAAGTCACCATGATTTCATAATTCTCTGATTTCAAGTAAAATAAAAACCAGACAGCCTGAAACTCACTCTCAAAGCCGAAATTATCCTGGGGGAGGCCTCCCCCCAAGGACGGACACCTCTCACATACCTACTCAAGTGCTTACAGTGCTATATCTCTGCCCTTGAGCATAGCAAAGGGTGCTCTGCCATGAAGGCAGCAATCTTTGTTGGCATGACTCTGTATTTTGATGGCACAGGATTGCGTACTCTCGAGATTAAAATCTGAACATCTCCTTTTCATTCGCAATACTGTACAGTAGAAGAAGGTAACCAAGTTCCCTTGATATAATGACCGCAAAAGAGGAAATTCCTCTGCTGAAGTCTGGGAAGCCCACCAATGAGATAGACTACTACTCTCACCACGTTGATGGCACCCCAGACAAGGTGGTCTGGACTCTGGAGGAAGATATAGATAATGTTGGAGTTGGAACCTATCAGATCTTCATATTCGGTAGGATTTGGTTCTCATTCATCCAGAGCTGTGGTACGGAGATATTGATTGCCTGAGCTAGTTAATTTGTGATACATAGATGTTCCCATATGTGATATAGGTTTTGAAAAATTTGCGAGATAAGAAGGAATGGTCATATATGCAGGTCCCTCCCTTTGTCTCTTCCTTCTCTTTCTGTCTGTCCTCTACCTCTCTCTCTGTCTTTCCGCTCTACTCCTGTCTTCTCTATTCCATTCTCTGCCTACCCACCAGTAGGGGTGTAAAGATCATTAAGTTTTGACCCGATTCAGTGAAGATTATTTTGTAAAACTTAACTCGAATTCAGCGATTCGATTACCTAATTAGTGAATTCAATTTACGTACATGAAATCTGCTATGCGGTTACAAAGAATTGACCGGCCAGCATTCTCAGCAGCATACAGAGCTCTTTTCATGCTGATTAGATTTACTGCGCTTGTTCTCACTCTCTCACAAAGGCTACTCAGAGTCAGAACTCGCTGCATGTTGCTTGCAGGTGCATGTGTACTCAGAGAGGCCAGACCTTATGGCACAGGGTAATTAAGACGAGTGGATTTCCACTGATGTAAAAATGCTTTCTAAATGCCTGGGGTCTTTGTCGGTGTAGTGGCCTAGCTACTAGCTACTGAGTAGAGTTTTATGAATTTGAGAGCCAGTGAGCATCTAACTTTTCATTAGCAATAATCGTTTTAGTAGACAAAAGTAATCCTTTCGGCATCGTCACAAAATAATCGATGATGCATCATGACACCCCTAACCACCAGCCGGTTATCTCCACTAACCACAGTCTATGATCTCTGTTGCCAGAAAAGCAGTAAAAAATTGAGCAGAATTGTATTATATTATCATATTAAGACTGTTTGCGCCCTGAAACAAAAGGCCTAACAGCAAACGCGCAGGTTATTCGCTGGTTGATTATTTTGCAGGTGCAATATGTCTGGTAATAGCGATGCACAGCACTAACAATCTCGGAATTATATTCATTGCCGGAATTCAGGACCACACCTGTGCGACACCTGAGAATAAATCGACACATGGAAATCTCACTAGCATTGATTACTACGCAGGTAAGATGCTGAATGACACACAGCGAGTAAGATATTGCGTTAGTTTTAGTTACCGTCTATTAGCTAGGATTTGTATTGCCATTTTGCCTGATTAGCCTAGTCGTATTCCCTGTTGGTAGTATTAAAGTCATCTTCTGCCTCCTAAGGTTTTCCGGTGTTTTCCAGTTGTGATCATTTATACATCAAGGTCATATTATACACTTGAGGTGTAAATGAGGTGTTTCACCACTCCAAAACTTCCTGCGCTGACTGCATCGGAATTGTGAATTGCAGGATGGCTGACTTTCAGATTTTTTGCAAAATAATTTTTCTAATTTCATCTTCAAACGAGGATTCTAAAATTATTGCTGTAATTGTGACTTTGGTAGTTGATTTACATGCCAGTCCTCAGCAGGTTGCAAGATATGCAGGGATCTGGACTTTGCCGAAGGATCCAAGAGATCTAAGAGACTGTAAAAACACTTGCCACTTGACAGTAGCACATATCCCTTCACAGCTGTGCCAGCAGCTAAAGCACCTGCAAGCTGCAGCTCAGGCTGACATATTTACCAGCGATTTAGCGCCGCGATCCGGGTTTTTATGCTCTCATATCCATATGATCGGCGTCATGTAACTCACATCTCTCCACAGGTTCCTGCTCCTATACTGAGACAGTGGCTTACAATCACTCCGTAACCAGGACAGAGGTAGAATGCTCCGAGTGGAAGATTGATCGGTCGATACTCAGTTCCACAATAACATCTGAGGTAAGCAGCCAGCTCTACCTCTTAGCTATAGTTCCATATTCACCGTATTAACTGTAGCCATTGCAAACCTGAAGGATCCCGACATATACGCTCTATGAGCTTGCATTGTAGCACACATGATCTGAGGATCCATCATGGATGATGCTGTAGGGAAACTGGTCTATAGGATCATAATATGACCCAGAACTGTAACCCAGAGATGTCCAACAGCTAATTGGGAATCTAAGGACATGTTGAGGACATTTAAGTTTTAGCATTCTAATAATATATTTCGGCTTCCCGCCCAGAGAAACAAGCAAGGATTCTACAATAAGGTTACAGCATTTTAACTATAGTGAAACAGGAAGTTTTAGGTCCGCAAATACTCCAAACCCGAATATTGCAGTTGCCTCACAGTAACAGCGATAAAAGACACTCAAAGAAAACGCTATTAAAGTTGAGCGCTATATTTTTTATTGCTTTTGCTGTAATATACAAGGTTGAAAGAAATCGCTAACAATTGTAGGCGTCAACATTAGAAATACTGCTGATTTGAGCAAAACGCTATAGTATTGTGTCCACTGAGACATTTGGGTTCACAGTAACAGATGGAGGGGTAAAAAGTTATCTCAGTAAAACTGATTTCAAACACACCCTGCTGTCACATATAGAATGTTTGGAAGGCTGATAGTGGTTGTAAGCATATTCCCTCTCAATCTTCTTACCTAGATGGTTGGATATGTTACCGTGAAAAGTTCAACCCTGTTATATTTTCTCCTAGTGGAACCTGTATTGTCGTGAAGAGTACAAGGTCTCTCTTGTCTACACAGCGTTTCAGGCTGGTTGTCTGTTTGGAGCCTTGTTTCTCAGCTCTCTCCCTGACAGGTGAGTTGCAAAATCTTTGAACATTTCATTTCCCTTTAAAATACCGACTACAATTCCAACCATGTAGATGAACCGACTTTCCTTCATCAGGTTTGGTAGAAGGAAAATGCTGGCCGTTGCCTCTTTGGTAGTCGGGCTATGCAACCTCGGATCTGCCTTCATCAACAGCTACTGGGGATTTTTCATTCTGCGAATCACAATCGGTGCTGCGTGTGTGTTATGTCGAAACACATGTATGACCTTATGTAAGTCTTCATGCCTAGCTAATATGGCTACTATGCATGAGTGTCCTGCTTAGTTTACGTAGTTACCAGAAGCATCTCAATACTTCATCTGGTTGATGCTCTAGACAACTTCGAAGGATATGGCTCCCATCAACTAGCATGACAAGCCCGCAGGCTAGGCTCTCCTGAAGCTATGTATGTTGTTTGGTCATGCACCTGGAAATATTGTCCTAAAACTTTGATATTGATGAAGAAGTACTCGTGCAAGTAATGTTCATGCAATTCAAGAGGATTCAACAGATCTTTGAAATGTTGCGAACTTTGATCTTTTTATTAATGATACAATGTCAGGCCCTTACACTGAAATGAAGGAGCTGATCACACGCCCTTCAGTTTTTCAGCTCACTCTCCTGCAAAATCTTTCTCAACCAAGATGGCTGACATCTTCTTACATATAATATAAACTGCAGACAGCGCAATCAAATCGACTGGGCAGAATCACCTGACCAAGCAGAATCACCTGACCAACATGCCTTTACAGTTACAGAAGTGGCCAGAGCCAAAGACCGGAGCAGAGTCATATTCGTTGGCGAGATGGTTTACTCTCTTTCTACTGTTCTTATGGGACTGATCTTTTATCTGGATTCTCACTGGAGACATTTTGAGGTTTATCTGGTCACACTTCCAGTGATAGTGTGCGTAAGCTTGATGTGAGTTGACCTATAGAGTGGTGCAAATAATTGCGATGCTTCATCTTTTGCTGTTGTTGAACAAATTCCTTTAACTTAAGAGATACTCTAAAAAGGAAATGAAAGTTTCAGTTTTGTATTATTGTCACAATAATCAAATTTCCTGATACCATCTTATGGATATGAGCTTTGAAGGCTGGGCTACACTAACTGTATTTTCATTTGACAGTCACGGATGACAATTTGCAGTAAACGACAGTAGTGTTTACATGACACGGTACTTGTAGCCATAACTCATAAGCAAACTGGCTGTAAATATCTGGAAAGCCAATCAGTGATTTTCTCAGAATTTTATGCAGCGCTAATGCAGTCCCATATAAAACCTAATGACGATTGTCCGTTTTCCACAAACTCGGCAGCCAATCAGCTAGCACTTTACTTAAAAGTATCACTCGAAGTTCCAACATGCTGGAAGTTGCCTTTGGCAGAAAAATGTGTCGGTGCTAAAAATAGAAAGGAATGTGTGTCGTCCATGACTTACAAATGAAAATATGGCTGGTGTGGTCCAACCTTAACATGTGACGCCAGCAACACAGAACCTCTTACCGAGCTGCCTCAGAATCTAGACTTAAAGCATATGCTGACGAACTGTTGCTCATCACATGTATGTGCCTACGACTTCTGAAGACCCCTTAAAAATTCTTCAAGAAATGTTAATACTGGAAAACAGTGAATTACTGATAAAATTATAACATTTCAGAAAGCAAAACTGACCTGCACTACAAGATGATTAGGACAAGGGTTGCTGACTGATGGCGCTTCTTAAAAATATAACCCAAGTCAGCATGTTATGAACTCTTGTCCTTCAGGGGATTCAAGTCGCCCTGTGCATAGACTCTGCCAACATGCTGTCCTCAGGTGGGCTCCAGTGGTCTTAGGTAGACTCAGGCTCACCTGGTCAGTCTCAGACACTTGTTAATGTGCACAATCAGATGTTTTAATTGGTTCCCTGGTGTCCGTGCGGAACTCAATCCAGTCTCCAGGTCCGTTCATCTCTACAACTATAAGCTCACCAAACTGATGTCAACGTGGCCAATCCGAGCGGATCCGAAGGTTTTCAATTTGCTATAAAATGTTCTACTTCAGCTTAGCTAAGGAAATTGGGCATTTTTTACTTGTACGTTGTTATGGATCGTGAATTACGCTATCCGCATTTTGTCCGCACTTAAAACAGGTGCGGCTGTTTTTCTCCGCATTCTGTCCACACTTAAGTGCAGACAAAACGCGGACAGAAAATACCGACATAAAAGTAAAAAATGCCAGAAATTGCAGAGAAACAGAAGTTGATAGGATGAGAAATACTTTTTCCTCCATCACATTTTGCTAAGAAGCTAATCCATGAGATAAATTCATACTGCTAGTTGATGATTGTTTTAGGCTAAATTGAGAACCTTATGATCCCCTCCGATAGACCATGCCGACACGGGCGCGATGATTAATAGTGTTAGGAACAAACAGGACTAAAGACCAGATTAAGAACCTTGCGTTTGGACATCAGGATAGCCTGATTATGCGTTAAGCACTGATCAGGAGGGCCTGGAGCGCTTGAGAGTAGGGTGTAGGTGGACCCCATGCTGACCCCAGGCAGACCTGAGTCAGCTAAACCATAGGCTGCTTCCTCATACTAACTCACCATATGCTCTTCAGGTTCGTTCCTGAGTCTCCGCGATGGTTGCTGCTGAAGGGCAAAAGAACAAAAGTGATGGAGTACATACTGCTGTCAGCCAAGCTGAACAGGAAAAAGTTGCCTTCCCAGATGGAATTGGAGCCAGTAACTGAGGTAAAGAGATCTGATCATAATGTGCTTTGCTTTTCCATCTTTTGTGTTAGCTTATGGCAGGAGAATATGCTCTCTTTTTGAGGAGCACTCTGCAAATATTTGGTTGGAGAACATCAGCATTTCGAGTTTTGGGAGAATATTTTTACGCATACAAGTAATATTATTATATTATAAACAGCCAAAGGAATGAAACTGAGAGAATCTACATCAGGTTTTGTAAAGAACAGACTATTACCATTGGCGCCTATAGGGTTTTGTGACTTGCTTCTGACATGAATGACTGATTCACTAAAATACAAAACGTAGACAACTTTTATTTGGCTTTTATTACAAAATATTAATGCCAAATATGATTTCATAACCTACCGTAGAGCAGAGACGTGAAAATACTGATAAGCATAACGTGTGGAGGTAACTCCGGGTAATCATTTGAGTACTGCAGAAGTACAGATTTTTGCATTTAAAAATATTTGCAATTTTTTCAATCCACACATAGAATTTTGCTAACGGAAATTATTTGTGACTTTTTTATTTACTCTTGCGTCACTAAAAGGAAAAGATTGCAGAAGTTTATTTTTGCAGTCATGCAACCTCGCAAAAAAACATATTTAAAACCACGCCGCAAAATATTTTGTTTCTACAGTACATGCAGGTGCATCTACAGGGAATGCATTGCATATATTATCCTTCAGCTGCCATATCGTTGAATTCGGCTTTTGTCAATCTCCTGCCGATATACATGCATATGTGCAGGTATATCGACAGGAGACTGGCAAAAGCCTTGAATTCTAATAACAAGCATCAATATCTTCAGCAGGCTGTACCAGTAGGTTTCTAGCTCGATAATTGTTCTAGATTTCAAGAAGCTCTGGCTCGGACCTTCTCCTCCTTCTCAAGTCTTGTAAAGTCATGGCCATTTCACTTGTACTGGCTCTGATCTGGTTCCTAGATCTGATGGTCATCACATCTATTCTATACGTCATAAGTGAGTAGCGTCTTTTACAATCAGCTATCAGCACCACTAAGCTACTAAAAAACTAGCATCATGTTTGCCGATTGGCTTTTCATGAGCCCCAGATATTCATTATGAAATCCTTGTGAACACATAAATTGCGAGTCTGTTTTCCTTTAAGGCACTACCAGGGGCGGGTCCAGGTATTTTTTTCACTGAGACAGAAGGCATAGATTCGGTGCTTGAAGCAAACCGGCATCTGCTAAATGCATAACCGATAGTTTATCTGTCGGCGACTGTCGCTTGCATGACTGTGTAATCAGTGCAGTTATGGTTATATTCATCTGTTTACCAGGAGAGAATATATTTGAGACCGATTTATTGGCTTACTCAATGAATTCTTTTCGCAATCAAATAGATACAGGATGGTTATATTTGCATTTTTCATATTCAAAGTTCAGGCACATCATATTTCACCGGTGATATTTCATTCAAAGTGAATGCTTATCATAAATTATTGCCTCACCAGGTAAAATGGATGGTAACATTTTCATCAACAACTCGATACTCGGATCGTTTGAGGTGCTGGGATCTGTTGTTGGAATCTTCTCCAGCCAGATGAAAAGGAAGTCATTGTTTCTCGCTTCATCAGCGGTAACCACGATTACGGCAGCAGTCATCTGTGCTCTATCAGGTAAGCTTCATAACCTATAGAGGTGAGCCTCCATTCATGAAACTGCCATAATCAGTGAAGCTGCCGTATACAACAGTCGGTTCCATAACAGCGCAGTAAGGGCTGGGCCACCCTAGATGTATTTTAATCTTCTACAGTCACACTCGCAACAATTTCCTTTCTATCTGTGACATGATTTTTTGACGGTCACTGGCTATGTCTAGCATGTTTGGATTTAAGCCACACTTTCGATCACGGCTATTTGGTTGGCTATCTAGTTCAAAGTCCCAATTAACGTTTACATATGCCTGCAGTAGCCGCATAAAATTCCTAGCAAATGACTGATTGGCTTTCCAGATTTGTGGTCTCCAGTTTGCAACATGTAGTGTGGAAGCTGCTGGTATGTATGGACACTTTTTACCAGCGTGAAAATGTGTTTCGTGTGGCCCAACCATAACAATGAACAAGCGACCATAACTGTGAACAAGCGACCATAACTGTGAACAAACGACCATAAGTTTCATAGGGAACAGTGTACCGCACAGTCTATGAATGCCTATGAAAGCTCCACTTGAACCAGTGCCAGCTTTACTTCTACTTTTTATCACTAGGAGAGCTCACTTTCATTCCAGATTCCTCTTCAGCAATACCGGTTTAGTGATGTCGATGATACTTCGAATATCATTCTTTCAATCTTCCACATCTTTATACACATTTACAGCTGAGTTGTATCCCACCAAGGTAAGTATCAAATCACTAATCATCACGATAGGAGATTTAAAATCATTGGAATATGTGTTTGATATCACAGATCAGAGCGTCTTCAGTTGGACTGCTCACAGCTATGGGAAGAGTTGGATGCATATTGGCGCCGTTCGTCGTTCTACTGGTGAGCTTTGTCCGCACATACATGTATGCGCGGGTATGAATGAACACATCAACAGGATATTCATAAAATCCAATCAGGCATGACAACGTGCCTCCTGAAATGATCATGTGAAATGTAAGGTGCGTTTGAGAATTCCTGCCGGGACACCCCCAGACCTCAATGTTGGCAGACACCCCTCCCATATACATCCTACTGCCTGCAGCACATGTTGCAACTTCACTAAACAAGGTGGTCTGCAAAGCTGCCTTTGTGCAAGTATAGGTTGATGACCTATGCATCAGTCACAAAATATCTTTGATCAGCCACGATGAAGACGAGGCATATAGCAGCAAAAAGCAAAAAGACATACAAACCAACACATCGTCCTGAAGTAAACTTTATTCTATGATTTCACTATATTGAAGCCATGCTGGTCATATACGGCCTGTTTTACATTAGACTGTAGGGTGTTTGTCATTCTCCTGCTGATTTTCGTGCTCACTCCCGCGCCTATCTGCGCTCACTCCCGCGCCTATCTGTGCTCACTCCCGCTCACTCCCGCTCACTTCAGCACGTGCTGATGCACAAATATCTATGTGAAAATGACAAAAGCCAACGGTAGTATTAGTAACTCGTCTTGAAACGTCAATGGTGGTTTGAATTTAAGTCTTCTGCCATCTCAAGCTTTCTGGTCAGCATTTACACCGCTGGCCGCAATGGTATTAAGCATGAGCAGCTAAAACAGTGCTGGTTAAGCGTTTAGCTACATGAGGGTCACTCCATCGAATTTAATTCAATTCAGGCCAACATCTGGGCAGGTGCCCCATATCTGGTGATCAGCGCGATGAGTTCGACAGCCGCAGTGCTGATACTAATGCTTCCTGAGACGAGGAATCAGCCTCTGAGAGACAAGATTGAGGGTAAGTTGCTCATTGAATGACTACATAAGAAGAGAGCACTACGGGCAGAGATGAAAAAGCTGGCATCCAAAATTCCACTCGACATCTAATATTTTGATACCCTCTCGCAATTTAGGAAACATCCGGGTAAACATCTCTCACTCTCCTCCCTTTCTTTTCCTCCTGCAATCCCTCTCCCTCCCCCCCCCTATCTCTCCTACCATTTTCCCTGTCGCTCCCTCTACCCTTTCCAATCTCATTCCTCACCGCCTCCAGACTATCTCTTCATCCTCCCTCTTTCTGATTAAGACGTATTAGTCATGTAACGCAGCAGAACAGCCCTTACTTTCAAGCGTGCTGTCCTATCAATGAGCATTATTTGAAGGTTTCTTTTGGCATAGCATCTTCCAGCAATAGCTGTAGAAGCAGGCAGTAACGCTAGTTTACACCTCTAGCCCGAGTGTGTCAACACTAGTATACACTCCTAGCCTGAGTATACAGACAGTAAAGCCAGCTCAAAATTATAGCTTAAGTGTGCAGAAGATCGATTGTCATTGTTGGAAAGTGAAGTAATCAAGATTTGGGTTTTGCCTTTTGATAGTAAACCCAGAAATAAACCATGAAAGATTGATTTATTTTACACCCTTTTCACAGAGATGGAGCTCATCGATTTTGTTGGATGTTGCTGCTTCAAAAAGAGTCAGGATTCTCAGGCCAAATTGTGATCAGCTCATCACAAGTTATGAGAACACAATTCCATATCACTGTCTGCAGATCCGCATGTGAGTCGCATCACTCAGTGGCTTTTAAGGAATAATTGTCAGTCTTACATCGAATAAATGCAGGTTTCATTCTTCATAGTTAATGTCGATCACATTGATAATAGAGCGGAATGTAATCTGACCAGGAGAGCAGTCTCAAGACTTTCTTTCAGGAGTTGGAAGACTTCAACTTGAATACAAGAGTTGAGCAAATAGTAATAGAAGCAGGTCACTTTGCAGTCAAGTAAATCAAACATGTAGATTTAATGTATGGAATCAGATACATCCTGTACTAATTCTTAACCCATTTTCTCATGGTAGGTATCAGTTTTCATCTCTTAATTTTATTACTTCCTAGCGAGAAGACACAATACCTCCTGCGGTCAGCTCTGAAAAGCGATTATAGCACATGGCTGTGAGATAATGACGTGGCCACATGCTTATGAGGTGCTTAACCAAGGTCATATAGGCAGAACTGTACAAGGCTTCACTCTAAGTGAGAATCATATGTTAACGAACAGAGCCAGGCCAATCTGCCACTCTTCACACATTTGTTCAAGTTCAGAGATGAGCCGGACTGCTATTGTCTGTGCTGCATCAAAATGAAGCCAAACAAATGGTTGGTTCATGTTTGTTATCAAAGCTAGCATGTGCCCGGTGCCTCTGTGATCGGAAGACCATATCTTGGTTAGGTAAGCAAACGTTGACTGGATTTTACCAGCGGTGCCCCAAAATCTCACTGAATCGGTATGAAGAGATGCGAGGACGACTTCATAGCATTATGAAAGAGAAGGACTGAATCTTAGTACAGAGTGAATCTCATTCGATTTACCACAGTTACCAGCTGTTATCGGTATCTGCTTGTTTCTTGTCTTTAACCGACTCCGATTCATCTGATTCTGGCTATTGCTATGAGTCATGGAATTATAAGAACCAAAGCTAATTCAAGCCACCATCATCACAAAGCAGTAAACAATTTCCGGTCTTTGGTCAATGATACTAGATGCGTAAAGATGCCATGAAGGTGCCAGCATTGTATGCATCCAATCCCAGAGTGACACTTTTGAATTGTGTGTGAATGAACTAGGTCATCATCAAGGTTCTCCCCAGGATTTTTAGTTTTTGAGAGCACTCACAACAGCTGCCAGAGGGGCGACTTGCGAAACGCCTAGACGGAGCAGATGTGCAAAGCTAAGCGCAAACATCGCTGGGGTAGGTGTGGGAGGGTTTTCCTCTCCCACAGGGCAGGGGGAGGGTTTGGGGGCCGACCTAAGAAAATCCTCACTCCAGAGATGCTTTGAGAGCCTATCTCTAGCTATTTAAACTTAGAAATGAGTTCATTATACGACATGGGTTATAGGTTCTGGTTGCAGTTTTCAGTAGGATTTATGATGATTCCAAGCAATTTCTAAAGTTCAACAACCAGACCTTCTCACCCAAACAGTCAAAAAATGAATATCAGCGTCTACAAATTCCAGCCTAATGATCGCCATTACCAGGGTAAGCTGTAATACTTCAAACTCTTCATTTTTGGGGCCATTTTGTAAAGAAGAAATAAAACAAATGGTTACAATGGACTCGCCATATATTTTGCGCAGTGTAAACAATAAATATTTGGAACTCAATTCCTTTGAGGTTTTTTTCCAAGACTCAGCTGATACAAGCCCCACCGAGGATTTTCCAGTATATACGCATGTTTAGAAACATGCATATGGCTGATCTCTCTACATCAAAGCTGGTATCACAATGCCAGATGGTACACCCATATCATAGGTTAATATTGAGCCTGATAGGTTGGTATATCAGTTCACTGTCCCCTCCGGCTTTCACTCCACCTCACCGCAGTACATTCAGCAGTCACAAGTAGATTCCTTATCTCAGTCTCTCATCCGTTGTTACATACTTAAAGCTCTACAAACAGCTCAAAGTTACCGCCATTACATGCTTCTGAAGGTTTGATATGATTAATTGACTGATATCATTGATTGTGCTCCAACATATACTTTGGGAAGCTTCCATACAGATTTTGCACCAATGAGAGGTCTGGATCTTACCTGTCAAGGGAGTATCTGTAGATTTGATGAATGGGTATCTCCAAAACAAAACATTTGAGGCTGAGGGCTAAAACCACGTAGGAAAAAAATCATGAGAAATTCAGTTCCTGTTGCACAATAGTTATTCAGAACGTACCCTACATTCTTCAATATACCATAAGGCAGCAATGGAATAAGTGATTCAGAGGGCACTTGAATGAAAGGTGGGTCATTGAGGCAAAATGATGAGCAATGGGTTGTCTACTTTCCTGAGCAACTGGCGCGTCCGATTATCTAACCTCCACATTTAAGATTGATGCCTCATCTACGATGTAAATCTGTCGCAGGTATGTAGTAGTCTACCCTACTAGAAACCCTACAACCAGAGATGTACATTAGTTTATGTGCAAATGACTTCCTCAGTGATTGCACAGTCCTACCAGGAGAATGAAGAGAGGATAAGGTAGAGAGGGAGATGAATTAGGTGAGAACGAGGGCAGGAGGGAGTGCAGGCAGGGGAGAGTGAGGATAGGAGAGGGGAGGACAAGAGAGAGAGGTCTATTGCATGATTACATTTACCAAATACTCAGAATACATCCTACATTCCTCATTGAAAACTAAGTTGACAGATTTTTATGCAGACACGCCTTCAGAAGTATACCAGTACGTGTGCTGCACAGGAAACAGAGGGTGTTGGGATACACTGTGGCTAGAGAACTTGGCTTTTGTGAATCTCCCATCGACATCCGTGCGTATGTGCACTCACAGTAACGCTCGGTCCTGACTATATACACGCATACTCCCGCAGAATTTGATCAGTTTAGAGAAATAATTTAACTTGTCCAAACTAGATCCTGGCGATAAACAATCATTGGCTTAAACATGACCTTGACAGCTGGTATCACTGCGACTCCCTGATGAGCTATGGCAAGAAATTAAAGATAAGTAGAAATAATGGTGGCCACTGAGTATGAAGGCTTCATATCATAGGATTGATTACTTACTAAAATGTTACTTTCGCTATTCCCACTCAGCTATAATTTGTGATAGGTCAATAGCATGGATGCTCCACTATACTGTTGGAGAAGAGAGTGCGATGTGGAGAGCCGCACTCCGCTCTAATCTTCCTCACGATGTTGGTATCATATGTTATATGACAGAGAGTCGTGTCAGTGGTGAGATGTTGATTGTACTCTTGGAGAATAATTTGTCTGTCTAGTTCTTAAGTTTATGTGGGGGTGAGTGGTGCTGCTCCTCTATCCCTGCTGTGGCCATTGGGCTTATCCATAGACCTCAGCTGCTGATTTTCCATTGTCAGTAATAACAGAGCGTTGTCTTCTCTCTTCCTCTAGGTTGTCTTTCCATTCCACTGATTAACGTATGCTGCAAATTTCTACTGCAGCAAATGGAATGTAATAGGGAAGTTCCTAGATGTTCTAATTAATTCCACAATTAAGCTGTGGACTACCTAAATACACCAGTCCTCTTCGATTACTAATTGCAAAAGAGATAGGGGGGGGGGGGAGGGGAGAGGGGGGAGGAGAGGGGAGGGGGGGGGGAGGAGGGGGGAGGGGGGGGGGG
>ERZ1740065.1086-NODE-1086-length-15839-cov-9.641156_pt1 | contig 15839 bp, 10 predicted proteins | sample MGYA00581738_ERZ1740065 | MGnify/ENA primary metagenome ERZ1740065 (study PRJEB43018, sample SAMN04849749) | marine metagenome | isolation source: floating plastic debris | place: Pacific Ocean | collected 2008-09-01 | study: EMG produced TPA metagenomics...
GATCAAAGTTTTCAAACCTATCCGCAGCGGCTCAAAAATGTTCGGGTTGAAGACCGTGATCGCCGCAAAAATTGGGCTGACTGCGGTGCAGTTAAGCAAGCGATCGAGCAAGCCGAAGCGGATATGGGTGATTTAGGCCGGGTACTGGTTCGCCCCTCTGGCACCGAGCCGTTGATTCGCGTCATGGTCGAAGCTGAGCACTCGGCTTTGGTCGATCACTGGACCGACCATATTGCTGACGTTGTCGCCGTCAACCTCGCGATTTAGGTTTTCACCATGCTGGGGGATTTTGCTGCCGGTATTCCCCAGCATGGTGAAAAATTCAACGGGCAACACAGCAAGGGAATTGCTCAAAGGGATGGTGATTCGCGATGAGTTCGAGAAGCGAATTTTTCGTAATCCTGAGCTTTGAGGAAACTCACTTTCTTATGCTTAATTGAAATCGCTATAGCTTCCCCGATCACCGAGATTTGGCATTGTCAAACCTCGACGAAAATCACCTATCCTGAGGATATTATTTAAGCGCAGATTTCCAAGCTGATTTAGGCAACATTACCAGCACCAGTTATTTATAGATGGGCAAGCTGAATTTTGACTTGGGTCCCTGAATCTAGCTGACTCTCAATCTCAATCTGTCCATCCAGTAGGCGGGCACATTTCAGCGCAATGGTTAACCCTAAGCCAATACCTTGAATGTTTTCAGCGTTTTGAGCGCGATAGAACGATTCAAACACCCGCGCTAACTCCTGTTCGGGTATGCCGATACCTGTGTCTGTGACGATGATGCATAATTGCTCAGGCGTGCAGGATGCCTGCACCGTGATCGGTGCCTGTTCGAGAGAGAACTTAGCGGCATTATTAAGCACATTAAACAAGATTTTGGCCATCAGTCGGCGATCGACAAATTGCTGATCGCAGTCTGGATTAATCTCTATTTGCAGGGGTGGACATAACTCACTAGACGATTCAATCTCGGCTAATAGGCTGTCAATGAGTTCTTGAAGGCTAACGGTTTCTCGCTGGATCTCTAGCGTCTCAAATTCGAGTTGATTGAGAAAAATCACATCATCAATGAGATCAGTCATCCGCTGCATGGCTTTTTGCACACGATTGAAGTGCTTGCTGCGCAAGATATCCGTCAGGCGATCGCCATAATCTTCTAACACCCCCACGGAACTGCTAATGATCGACATGGGGGTCCGATATTCGTGAGCGATAGTCGTAATAATCTGCGATTTGAGCTGACTCAGTTTTTGTTCTTGCGCCAGCGATTGCTGTAGCTGCTGCCCGAGTTGCAACAACTGCTGATTGGCTTGGGTCAGCTCCAGGGTACGCTGGCTGACGCGATCTTCTAGTTCATCGTTGGCCTGCTGGAGTGCCGTCTCAGCCTTGAGCCGTTCAGTCACTTCTGCCTGCAGCTGCTGATTTTGCGATCGGAGCTGTCTTTTGAGACGCACCAGCTTAAGTTGATGCCCGATGCGAGCTAAGACCTCTTTAATTTCGAAGGGTTTGGTAATAAAGTCCTCACCACCAACGTTAAAGGCCCTAACTTTGTCAAGGGGCTCATCAGAAGCGCTGAGAAAAATAATGGGGATCGACTCGGTGCGGTGATCGGCCTTGAGCTGTTGACACACCTCGAAACCGTTCATCTTGGGCATCATAATATCGAGCAAAATCAAGTCGGGCGGGTTGATTTGCGCCACATCCAGGGTGAGCTCGCCCTTCAGAATTTTGCGAACTTTGTAACCTTGCGCTGAGAGCATTGTCGATAGCAGTCGGAGATTATCGGCGCGATCGTCGACGACTAAAATGTCACCTTTATGAGAATGGTTGATATCGCGAGTCATGGCCGAACAGAATAGAGGATATGCAACAAGCTGGAAGGGAACGAGGAGCGGTGACGGAACAGGTAACAACAACAGGGCTAGAAAGACTAAACGCCTCGTCAATATAGAACAGCCGTGGGGATGAGGGGATAGGGTGATGAGCCTTGCGTTTTGGTCTGCGGCAATAAACTGATTGAGCTAGTCCTAGCATGGCCAAGCGCCTTGGCTACCGGATCATCCATCGTGTGAGTGTCCTGGCAACTGGGGTCACCTAAGTATCGAGTCAGTTTGTTAAACCACTGCGGGTTTGAAAACGGTGGGTCAATAAAATCATCAGAAGCAATTTTGTAAAGCAGATCTTTGTGCTGCTGAAGCAGGGTGACAAACCAAGCCATCACTCTAGTCTCGCCACCGTGGGGCTCAGCTTTGATCTGAAGGGCAGCGGCGAAACTGGCGAAACGATTAAGCGTGGGTATGTGCACATCCATCAAGATTAATGGGTCAACAGACCTGAATGGCCTGCTGACTATTCTCAACTCCCAGTGTGGCAAAGTCCAGTAAGCGGAGCTAGGGGCAGCGTTGTGGGTGCTCATTGCGGCGATCTCTCATCATTTAGGGGTAATGTTGCGATCGCGCCCCAGGATCGCCCGGCGACCGGTTGACCGCTGTTCCTAGTCGACATCGTTTGGGTGAGGTGCACAATCTGGTCAAGACGGAAGTCATGGAGCAGCTCGGCGAGGGCTTGCGCCAATGCGGACTGAGTCGGCGAGAGTTGATCTAGCAGTGTCCAAATCAAGTCGTCATCAGCCCCTCGAGCTGCCAACTGTAACTGAGTAACCCAGGCCTGCGGTTGGTTAGCTAACTGGGTGGTTAATTCGTCCGTCATGAGGGCCGACTGGCACGGTTGATCGGTGGCTGACAGGGGCTCGTCTTGATAAAGGTAACGAACGCCCAAATACTGTGTCAGTTTGTCAAACAGTTCTGTGGCACCAATTGGCTTACGGACAAAATCATCACACCCCGCTTGCAGAATGTGCGATCGCTCATTTTCAAAGACACTCGCCGTTAGCGCGATAATCACGGGGGCTTGGCCAGCAGCTTGCCGCTTGATCGCTCTGGTCGCTTCATACCCATTCATCACGGGCATGCGAATATCCATCCAAATTAGCTGAGGACGATGCTGCTGCCATTGCTCCACAGCTTTGCGGCCATTTTCAGCTTCACAAACCTTGAAACCCAGTGGCTGTAGAAAGCGACGCAGCAGCTGACGATTTTCTAACTGATCGTCGACAATTAAAATGTGATATTCCGGTTGATCAGGGGCTAAGCCAATCACGCGGCGTGAGCCTCGAGAGGAAGCGAGTGTGGGCGGGGCGGCAGCGGTGACCGGCAGCGAAAATCGAAAGCTTGTACCGATGCCTAGGATGCTCTCAACCTGTAGCTCACCGCCCATCAGCTCCACAAACTGACGACTAATCGGGAGACCAAGCCCTGTGCCCTCTTGCGATTGCCGACCCGCTTGGGTTTGCACAAAGGGATCAAACAAGTGTTGGATGTCTGCGGTGGCAATTCCGACGCCCGTATCTTTAACCTCAAACGTCACCATGTAATTCACGGCGGCGTTGTCGTTGTCGGCAACGGGGGCAGCGGCGATCGCCCCAACCTGCAAAACCACCGCGCCCTCTTGAGTGAACTTGATGGCATTGTTGATCAAGTTGATCAACACCTGCCGGAGTTTGCGTTCATCGCCACAAATCCAAGCCGGAACCTGTGGCGCACATTCATACTGCAGCAAAATACCTTGCGTCGTCGCCCGCAGATGCAGCATTTCGATCAGTGCCGCCAACATGGCTTTGAGATCAAACGGGTCAAGTTGCAAGGTGGTATGCCCCGATTCGATCTTCGACATGTCAAGCACGTTGTTGATCAAAGACAACAAGTGATCACCACTCCGGTGAATAATACTTAGCGTCTCTTGTTGGGATTGCCGGGTTGCATCTGGGCGATCAGCGCTGCCCACAGTGAGGTCACGCAGCATCACTTCCGTGAACCCCAGAATGGCATTCAGGGGCGTGCGCAGTTCGTGGCTCATATTCGAGAGAAATTTACTTTTTGACCGATTCGCCTTTTCCGCTTTTTCTTTCTCCTCTCGGAGTTCGCGAGTGCGAGCTTCAACGCGCTCCTCAAGCGTCGCGTTCACTCGGCGCAGATTGTCTTCAATTCGTCGTCGATTGATCAATTGCATGACGACATATCCCAAGGCAGCAAATGCTGTCGCGGTAAACGCCAACCAATAACGATACTGATAGAGCACTTGCGATAAAGAGACTTGACCCCAATCCTCATAGGGACTCACCTGCAACTCGCGCAGCGTCTCATGCACCAAAGAATAATTAGCAGGAATGGTCCAGCCGCCATATTGCCCGGCTTGAGCAGCGGGATGATCCGTTGAAATCGCCATGAGTGCGGTGGCTACTTGCTCTGATAATTCCGTGGGGGTATGAGCCAGCGCCGCCATGGGCCATTCCGGGTACAATTCAGTCGAAAGCACGAAGGGAAAACTATCGCTCGGCTGAGTTTGCGGATTTAAAACAACGAAATCTCGAAGATTGATTTTGCCTTCGTGCGCCATGCGCTCTAGGGTGTCAGTGCGTACGGTGCCAACATCGGCCTCGCCATTGAGCACTGCATAGACGACATTATCGTGACTTTTGCCAAACGTTAGGCTTTGAAACTGCTCGTATGGCTCAATGCCAGCCTTTTGCAGGGTGGCCCAAGCCAGCTGCCAGCCGCCAAAAGCCTTTTCACTGACGGCCATAAACCGTTGGCCCTTGAGGTCGCGCAACGTTTTGATATCGGTGCGATCGGCCCGGCGAAAAATCACCGCTCCAAATGCAGAGTAAGTGCGACCCGACCGAAAGTTTTCTAACGTGGCGATGCGGCGGACTCCGTATCGTGCCTCCGAATTAACGTAGATACCGGGATTCGAGAGCAAAAAATCGATTTGCCGGCTCTGAACGATCGCGTTAACCCCTTCCAACTCGAAGACAACCAATTCAAAGCGATAGTCTGGGATCGCTTGATTCAAATACTCAATGGTCGGTTGCCACTTCTGCTCGGCATGCTCCATACCGCGAAACGCCATGACCCCGATGCGCACCCTTTTCTTAATCGGCGACTCCTCTAATGTCATGTGAATAGACGGCATGGGGTCTGATGCAGCCATCACAGTCACTGCACTGGGTACTAGCGTGGTGGATACCACAAGCCCCATGGCGTAAACGAATGAAGTGAGGCGAGTCATCAAGATCGGGAACCTTTCCAACGATTCAATAAATTGTTTTGCTGAGACGTTCTCATTACTGAGAAGGAGTCGGACCGCCAAGAGCCGCTGCTGTTGTCATGATGTCAGAGAACGGAGCGGCGACTCTACTGCACTGGTTGGGGTGATTCATCTCCCAGAATGAATGAGTGGCGATCTCGATTTTGCCACCGCCGCGATCGCCCCCACCGGTAACTCACAACGAAGTCTTGGTCTACAGTCACAAATAGGACTTTCCAGCGCTTTAGCTCTTGTGCCCCCCTCACTCCCATACTCGATGCGGTGATAGCAGCAGTGACGCTAGATCCACCTCGACTGCCATCAAGCCAAATCACAAAAAGTCCTCCTTTCTACTTTGACCCGATGAGGGTACCCAGACATCCGCGACTCTATTGGATTTTCAGAAAAGCTGCGTACGAGAAAATACTGATTCCAGAAGGGGGATTTCTCACCCAATCCTGAAGCCATTGCATCGGTGCACTCAGATTCTTGGTGTACTCAGAGTCAAGGTTTCATACTCCTGTCATAGATTTCAACTGCCCATCAAATCTCGACAGGCTCTATTGTGAGCACTGGCTAAAACTCCAGATTCCGCCAAAACTGGGCACTGATCGAACCTGTCTCAGGCACTCTGATTATCTAGGCCACAAAATCGCCCCTTAAAGAGAAATCCGTTCTTAGGGTGCTCCTGGGACCTAAAACTCAGAAACAATATCAGGTTTACCCCACCCCTTTGCCAACCTTTGATGCGCCTGACGATTTCTCGAAAACCTCTGTAAATACACTGAGACTTTTGGGGAGTCCCCCCGTGCACGCCCGAACTTAGGCGATTCCTAAGAAGGCCTATACGGGTAGGCTCAGCTCAAAGCCTTGATTTTTCATCACCACCAGACATCAACAAAATCTGACCATGCGGGTTGGGTTGATGCTGGCAATCTCCTAATCTAGTAAACCTTTCTGGGGTTGCGATGCCGGTTCAGTGAGCGGCATATAAATGCAGGCTGTTGTGCCCTGATTTGCTCCCTGACTAATGCTCAGCTGCCACCCCATAATTTCAGCTAAACGCTGGCTATGACTCAGATTTAGGCCGATCTCAACGTCTGTTTCTACTCCTTCTTTAGGGTTGTCTAACGGAAAGAGGGCCTGCATCCCGCCGGAAGGTAAGCCGACGCCTTGGTCTTCAATTCGCAGCAAGAGGGCACTGTCTCCCACTATCAGGTCTAAGTGAATGGAGCTGTCTTGAGGCGAATGTTGCACGGCGTTCACTAAAAGATTGGAAACAACACTCTCAAAAACGCGAATATCGGTGGTTAGCAGGACTGACTCGGCTGTGGGGGCGGTCAAACAGGCGACCTGGCGATCATAGGAAGCTTCGATTTCTTGAGCCAGCAGATGGCAAAGCTGTTGCACATCCACCGTTTCTAACACGGGCTCAAATGCTTCATTTTCCAACTCATCTAAGGCGATCGCGCCGTTCATCAAGCGCGTTAGGTAGGTCACCGAGGTTCGAATGCGCCGGTGATGTCGGGCTTGACTAGGCTTATCTAATCGCTGGCCGTAGTCTTCTAAAATGCCGGCTGACGAGGCAATTACGCTTAAGGGAGCTCGAAATTCGTGAGTCATGAGCGCAATCAGTCGGGTCTTAAATTGCCGTAACTGATATTCGGCCCGCAAAGCCAGCCGTAGCTCTAGCAAATTAACGACCTGAGCGCTTAACTTGGCAAACGCTTCGAGTTGATCAGGCGTCAAGTTGCGAGGCTGATAGTCAACAGTGCACAACGTGCCTAAGGCCATGCCCCGCTGCGAAACCAACGAACAGCCAGCGTAAAAACGCAGGTGAGGCTCACCCACGACCCAAGGATGATCGCAAAAGCGAGGGTCTTGAGTGGCATCGGGAACCACTAACATCTCCTCGGGCTTCAAAATCGTATAGGCACAAAAGGCGAGGTCACGGGAAACTTCGCAGAGCTCCATCCCGACCTTAGATTTAAACCACTGGCGATCGCGGTCAATTAAAGTCACCAATGCGACCGGAGTCTGGCAAACATGGGCTACCAGCTCTGTGATATCGTCATACCCCTGCTCTGGGGGCGTATCCAAAATCTGATAGCGACGCAAGTCTTGAAGTCGCTGATTTTCATCGATCGCAGAAAGGCCCATAACAGGTATTTAAGCAGGCTCACATGATAATGAGTTGAACATTGTTGACTCCAAAGCTGAGAGTAGTAACGACGAATCATATGCTCGCCGACAGATCTGTGATCAAAACATGACGACTTTGATCAAAACATGACGACTTCATCAAGAGCAACCCAGGTTCTAGGGAGTGTCATCAATTAACGGCTAAAACATTTGAGGTCAGGTATGACCACGCCTGCTCCATGAACTCAGCTAGGGACTGTACTCAGTATGGTGTCAGCTATTTGACCGGTAATTGATGAAAGCCCCTAATAACTATGCCCAACAGCCAAATTTGAGGCGACAAGCCGAAATTGCTTAGCCCATCATTTGCCCACGGTTAAGTTCTTAGGCTCTGCTATGGTTTGACCATAGAGTGCAGAGGGTTGAACAGCTTAAATCCAGCAGCTTGATGGTCATGTCTTTTGATCCTCAACTTTTCTAGATTACCTGTGTAGCCTCAAAATTGAGTACTTGAGTTAGTTCCCTGTGTTGAAATACCCCACGCTTGGTCTGACTCCTGTCATGATCGCGGTTCGCCAAGTGGCGATCAGGTCAGCAGCCCAGCCCATTACTAGCACTGCTTTGAAAGATAATCACCGCCCACCCATAACCGCCATCAGAGTCGGGATTATGGGTGGCAGTTCTTAACAGAAGGGCGATACTCAAGCGCTGGGAAGAGCATGAGCAATGGTGATCAACCGCAGCGTTAGTTTCACTATCGTGTGTGATCGGGGAGCAGGCTAGTAAGCCAAGGTGGCGGGGATGCTCGCCTGATTGCTATCAAGCTGTTCTGAGATGTTGGCTTGGATGAACTGAGTAACATCGTGGCTCGGCATCGGCTTAGCGTAGACAAAGCCTTGAACAATGTCACATTTCTGCAGCTTAAGATAGTCTAGTTCCTCTGGCGTTTCTGCCCCTTCGGCGATCACGTTTAGATCAAGCTCATGACTCATTTTGATAATGGCTGAGACGATTCGCTGGTTAGAAAATCGCTGATGAATATCTTGGATAAACATGCGATCGAGTTTGATCGTGTTGCAGGGAAAAGAGCTTAAATATCCCAAGCCCGAGTAGCCGGTGCCAAAATCGTCAATCGCGATACGGACACCCATTTTTTTGAGTTCCTGCAGAATATTAATGGCGTAGCTTTTATTTTTGATTAACGCATTTTCAGTGATCTCTAGGCATAACAGGTGAGGTTCAAGTCCAGTGTCTTTCAAAACTTTTCGGACTATTTCACAGAGTCCTGGTTGACTCAGCTGTACCGCCGACAAATTGACCGAGATGCCAATGGGTTTGGGCATCATTGTTTGCCATTGCTTAGCCTGTTCACAGGCTTTCCACAATACCCATTTACTAATGTCATTAATCAAACCAATTTCTTCGGCGATCGGGATGAATTTAGTGGGTGAAACCCACCCGAGTTGAGCACTATTCCAACGCAGCAGGGCCTCGACGCCCACAACACATCCTTCGGATATATCAATTTGGGATTGATAGAAGACCTCAAGTTCATCCTGTTGAAGCGCGTAATACAAGGCATTTTCGACATCCAATCGCTCGAAGGCACTGAATATCATCTCAGGACGATAAAAACAGTAATCATTACCGCCCTTTTGCTGAACTTTATAAAGGGCAGTTTTGGCTCCCTGCAACAAACTCTCAACTTTAGAGACTTGTCGAGAAGCCTCGGTGACGTTGGTGGTTGAGGCGATGCCAATACTGGTCGTCACGTTAACCGCTTTACCGTTAAGAATATAGGGTGCTCTCAAAAGATTGAGAAATCGATAGGCGGTGCGAGGCAGTTGTCCGCCCTCTGGATCGACCTGATCGGTCAAGACCGAAAATTGATTTTGGCCCATGCGAAAAGTGTCTTTCAGGCTTTCTGATGCCATGGAATGAGGAAACACTTTTTGAATTCTTTGGGCAATCAGTTTAATCAATTCTTCGGTGTCAGCAGTGTTCAAGGTGCTGCTCAAAAAGCTGAACTGATCGACCGAAATGAGAAACAGAGAAAAGTCTTTATCTTGAGTTAAATATTGTTCTAACGTTTGGCTAAGAGCTGCTTGATTAGGCAACTGAGTTAGCTCATCTGTGTACGAATTTTGATCAATGCTGCGCTTCAGGTGGTCAATTTGTTGAGTATAGCTCTGTGAAATAGCCTCTTTGCGCTTGAGCTGAGTTTGGATGGCTGTAACCAACTCGGAAGGCGAGAAGGGCTTGGTGAGATAATCGCTTGAGCCTAGGGTCATGCCCTGCCGTACATCATATCGAGCCGCCTTAGCGGTCAAAAAGATGAAGGGAATCGTGGAGAGTCTCTCTTGTTGACTCAAGGCTCCTAGAACTTCATAGCCATTGAGCTTAGGCATCATCACATCGCAAATGATTAAATCTGGGAGGTGTTGGACAGCTAGCTCCAATCCCTGCTGACCGTCAGTCGCTATAAGGGGTTCAAAGCCTTCTAGCCGGAGAATGTCACTAATATTTTCTCTTGCGGCTTCGTTATCTTCAATCACCAGAATCTTGATCACGGCTACTTACTCCTGCAGGAGGGACAATCCTTGAATAGAGCTTCAGCTTTGGTTATGGAGGCGTTACCAATAAATCGCCAGCTGAAACTGCACTTTGCTTTATGCTCTGAATCGATTGTGACCGATGTCTTTTGGCAAAGAATCGGGAAATACGGCTAAAACTCGCCCCCGTATCCCTTCTGAGAGGAATTCAAGGCATCGGGACATTTTTTGCGTAAATTTACGGACTTAATTGAGTGCCGAGACCGCCAACAACTCTTCTAACCGGCTTGAGAAACTTCAGGTTACAACCTGAAAGCATTTTTCCATAAGGATTTCAATCATTTTCCCGAGAGTAGTCGAGGATTTAGGTATTTGCTTAAGCTTACGTAAGTATCACCGCTGCAATCTGTCCGCGTACTGAGCTTGTACGGGCAGATAAAGAGCCCTTACCGATAAGATACGAAGGGTTTCGCGATGGATCTCTATCACTCCTCGCCTTACTGAATGTTGTGTGGAAGTGTGTAGAGGATCGACTGCGAAAGCCGTAATTTTGATGCTCTCGTGCTCGTGATAGAACTTTGAAACCGCCGCCCGTTACTTTGCCGAGGCTAAAATCGAGGGCAACTGCGTAAGTTGTCGAAGAGAAAGGCTTGTCCGAGGCTTTACGACAGCTAATAGCGCTCAGCATCTTGTAGAGGGTGAGTGCAATCGTTGGCAGGCAAAACGGTTATTGAGGCGATTGCGTGGCTGATGGGAACGAGAAAATCGAGATCGCACCCTTCAGCCCTATTTTGCTTGCAGGGGTTTGACATAGCCAAACCCTTACCCCTAAAACCATTGCCCAACAGAACATTAGTGGCTGGAATTAGTCCCGACATCCTGCTTCATTCGACCAGTAGCAGCCCGATCAAACTCCCCAGGCCAATGCCAAACACGCAGGTTGCTGCCAGCACGGCCGAAGTTTGCCACCGGTTGAGTAATCCCAGCAGGCGATCGCCCGTCTCAGCGCCGATGATGGCCCCCAAAGCCGGAATCATCAGAGCCACCAAACTCACGCGGATGACTTCAAAGGCGGTGGCTTTGACTTCAATCGCATCTAAATTGTCGGTGCCAACAAATCCCATGGCTAGACCAAGCGCCATGGCGATCGCCGCTGTCCCCAAAATGGTTAGCAAAACTAAGGCATTGGCCCGCCACCAGCGACAACGTCCTAACGCCTGCGGCCCCGCGAGCGCGAGCGCCTGGGCCAGCACGCCCCCGATGACGAGATACCAAACCCAATAGGGCACGGGAAAAGACGACACCAACGTGCCCACGGTGGCATATAAAATGCCGGTCAAGCAGAGCCAGCCCCAGGGAATGCAACCAGCGGGCACGGCGCGGCTGCGAGCGTGCCGCCAAATCTTGAGTTTGCGTCGCGGACGGGGAGAGGAAGCCATACCAGATACAGGGCTCACGGCCCCAACGTGAAGACAGACACCCAATCAAAATGGGCTCAGCGTACACTCATAAAGAAGTTTTAAGCTAAGCCTCAGTATACAAGCCTGCCACGGCTTGATCGGAATTGACTCAAGAGCAATTAACCATGCACCGCACCGCACTCACCCTACCGCGAAAGTTCAAAATCCTCATCGTTTTAGCCACCTTGGGAATCACGCTGGCGCTCTGCCAGGTTGTCTGGTCTGCACCGGAGGAAATCTCTGTCCAGACTTTGATGACGCGTTTAGAAAGCGATCAGGCACCGCTGTTGCTGGATGTGCGGTCAGCGGAGGAGTTTGCGGCGGGTCATATTCCTGGTGCAATTAATATGCCCTTCCGAGAGGTGCCAGAGCGCCTAGATGAGTTACGGGCAACTTCGACCGATATTGTGGTTTACTGCGAAATCGGGGTGAGAGCCGCGATCGCGGAGCTGGCATTAGAGCAGGCAGACTTTGAGCAGATTTTGACCTTAGAGGGTGATATCCAAGCTTGGCGGCAGGCGGGTCTCCCCCTGGAGACCGATTAAACGGCGTCTACACGATAAATTCAATAAAAAGATTGCCGTGATAGGGAGCTACGGGTTTATCGTAGGCTTGTGAACATACCGACTTTATGCCCTTGGACGCATTATTTCAGGGATTTTTAGGTGCCTCTAGCTTGTTGATTGGGGCCGGATTGGGGATTTGCTGGAAACCTGGCCGGGTGGTAACGGCAGCTATCATGGCGTTTGGCAGTGGCACCCTGCTGGCAGCGATCGCCTTCGACATCACACAACCGGTGTACGAGACAGCAGGGTTCTGGCCGCTTTTAATCGGCTTTGTTCTGGGCGGTGCTCTGTTCACCATCATCATTAATTACATCGATGATCAGGGGGGCTTTATTCGCCATCCCTCATCGTCGAGACGATTTTTCTATCAGCATCGGCAAGAAGAAACGTCCGAAGTGCTAGACGAAATCGCCCATGTAGAGATGCTGCACAATCTCTCTCCTTCGGAAGTGCAGGCCATCATTCCGTTGCTCAAGGCGCTCTCGGTCGAACCGGGAACGATGCTGTGCCAAGAGGGCGCTCCTGGTGATGCCATGTTTGTCATTGTGGATGGGGAAGCCGATATCTACAAAGGCCCCCAACTGATGGCCCAGTTGGGAGCCGGAGAAATGTTTGGCGAAATGGCCCTCCTCACGGGTGAAGAGCGGTCTGCTAGCGTGGTTGCCCGCACGCCCATGCGGTTGTATGAGCTAGATAAGTCAGATTTTGACGGCATGCTGACGCGATCGCCTCACTTAGCCAGCGGCCTCAGTCGCATTCTCGCGCGGCGACTGCGCGAAACCACCCAATCTACGGCTACGGCTCAAGAAACCTCCGATGGTCAGTGGCGCAAGCAGGTGCTGGATAGCGTTGAAGTTGATTTTCCCCTATCAGAACAGCAGATTCAGCAGTTAGCCAAAAGTTCAGCCCCCTTAGCAATTCTCATCGGTACGCTGATGGATAACATTCCTGAGGCGCTCGTAATTGGCTTTAACGTGGGGGCAGGCAATCTGAGTAGCTCTTTCTTAATGGCGGTTTTTATCTCTAACATTCCTGAAGCACTCTCCAGTTCTGTGGGCATGCAGCAGGCCGGTACACCCGCCAAGCGCATTTTGGCCCTCTGGGGCGGGGCCGTGCTGCTCAGTGGCCTAACGGCCATGCTCGGCCATTTTCTCAGTACCTTTGCCAATAACTGGGTTTTGGGCACAGCTCAATCCCTCGCAGGCGGTGCAATCTTAGCGATGCTGTCCAGCACAATGATGCCCGAAGCCTATGAACTCGGTGGTGGCACCGTTACCTATTCGACGATCGCGGGATTTTTGGTTGGCTTTTGGGTCGTGACCTTGTCCTTAGGGTGATGGGTTTTGGCTGATGGGTCTGCAATGGCTTGTGCAAGGAAATTTTGGCAGGCAACTTTGCCGTATTCACCTATAGGACTTACTTACGCAATAGTCCCCTGAATTCTCCAAATCTTGAGGATATTGAGTTGTCTCCCTCCCACTTCAGGGGCCGGGGCCAAAACCGAATTCAACTGCGTAAGTTCTGGCTCATAAGAATAGCAACTTCACATCACTTCTTTACTTCTTTTTCTGACCATTGGAAATGAGCTTAAGTACCCACTGATAGGACACGTTGAAGAGCGGCTGAAAGCTATAACAGAATGCGGAATGAGGAATTGAGATACCTATCAAATCAAGGCTTCAGCGATCCGGAGTGTCTTGACTTAAATGCGACTGACAACTATCACCATAGTGACCAAAGAACTTGCTGACGAAGTCTTGTGTTCCTCGCGGGCTGCCAGGCAAGGAATCTGCAGAGAGAGATTTACGAGGAAATTAAGTCGCACCAAAATGGGCTTTCTCCCTAGAGAGAAAGCCCATTCAAAAGGCGCAAAAATCCACTGCTAATAAGTTGACCAAAACGCAGATGCAGAGATGTGCCTACCTCAAGCCAAGTTTAGATGATCACCATGTCAGCTAGGTTACCGCTATATCCAGTAATTTCAATTACTGCATCAGTAGCGGCTTGAAAACCCGCTACCTCGTCATTCAACGCCAAAAACGTGCGCTCTTCTGAGGTGGAAGTCGTACTCCCCAATGAAGGAACTGTTTCGTCAGTCAAGCTCTCTTCGATGGTGAAAGTCGCGGCCCCCATTGACGGCAGTGTTTCTTCAGTCAAGATGCCTTCGATATTCTCTGGGTCAAGGGTTTCCACGGTTCCGGCTGCCTTGATAGCTCCCGCCTCGACTGCAAACGGGCCATCAATCACATCGACAGTTCGTTCTGCCTCTGGCACATCAGCAGTGGACTCTAACTCTGAGCCATTACTGGGCATGGAGTCAGGAGCATCGGTCTCAGCCCCATTGAGAACTGCATCGAGATTAAAATCTGTGATGACATCAGGTTTGTCAAAAGGTGAATCGGTTAGTTCCGTGATGCCAAAGATATTTGAACCACCACCGCCGGTTAGCTGATCACTCCCAGCACCGCCATTAATTTGATCGTCTCCCAAACCACCAATCAGCACGTCATCGCCTTCACCTCCATTCAAGATGAGGTCAGCCTCACTGCCCGTCGCGTCAACCTCATCATTAAAGGGAGAACCAATCAACTCTTCAACGCTGAACCCCGAAAAGACTGCTTCGGAAAACGAAAGTCCCTGCAAAGCCCCACTCGCGTCAATCGTGTCAAAACCGGGACCTCCAAACATGCCGGGAGGTATCCCAATAGGATTTACAACAACATCATCAGTGGGCGGGTTGACGACAACCCCAGCAGAAGGACTGACGGCCTTAAAGGTATCGTCACCAGGGCCGCCTAGTGAGGTGCCGAAGCCAAGTACGTGATAGATCTCGTCGTCGCCATCACCGGCCGACACGAAATCGTTGCCACCGCCACCGTTAATGATGTCATCTCCATCCGTACCGGAGATAAACTCAGACTTGTCGCTGCCTGTTATAGTTGCCATTGCCCCTTAAAAACTATGGGTAGTTGAGACCTGGTAGATGCGTTAGCTCGGGTACATCAGGACCGAGTTTTGGCTGCCTGATTGTTGGGATTTGCTGCGTCTTGCAGATGTCTGAAGACAGAGCAGTGAGATGGCTCGTTACTCAGCACGTCAATAATAGACCTTGTGTAACAGTATGAGCGGCTTCTAATACCTCACATACGGGGATGCTCAACTCGATCTCAGTATATCTGCCACCATTAAGCTATCGAATTAATCGACATTATTTTTATATTTGGACCATCTTCATCAAAGACTAACCGCTACTTCACAGAAAATTCATGGAATCAACATCATTAGTCTTGCTCAACTTTAAATTAGCGGCTTGCACTCCCCTTTGGCATCCCTGTTTTTTGATATCGCCACTTTAAAGACTGATGTGAATCTGCCTGTCTACTGCTGAGATCCTTAATCAGCAAAGACTTGATCATCTCCTGGTTGCCACAGATAGGGTGAGGAGATGCTCGACTCTCTCAGGGGTTTCTAGTGGAATCAGCATCGTTAGTCGCGCCACAAATTACTGTGAGTTTGATTAAACCGGGAACAAATGAAATAGAGAATTAGTTTGGGTCGGCGATCGCGCAACAGCATTTTTTAACTCCTCCGATGTATTCCCTGGGAAATCTCACGCGGGCATACAGGGGCAGTCAAGTTTGATCGAATGCGTAACAGATATCCGTGTATTTACGAGGGTTCGTTCGGACTCCTCGCGCTGTCGGCTCATGGTTTGTGCGGAGGTGTCAGGGTTGTGCGGGTAACCAACTGCTCGTAGCCGCCGCAGAGCGTGCCAAGATGGAGGCACGATACTCAACAAAGGAAGGGGAGAAGCTTGGAGATCACCTTTTTGGGAACGAGTTCTGGTGTGCCAACGCGATCGCGCAACGTTTCCAGCGTGGCTTTACGGCTGACCCAGCGAGGGGAAATTTGGCTGTTTGACTGTGGCGAGGGCACCCAGCATCAGTTTTTGCGCAGTGAGTTTAAAGCGA